>Ga0123355_10003039_pt1 | contig 23900 bp, 18 predicted proteins | sample TergutEmb28metaG_3_FD_89872 | JGI IMG/M metagenome (GOLD analysis project Ga0123355, IMG submission 89872) | Embiratermes neotenicus P1 segment gut microbial communities from Petit-Saut dam, French Guiana - Emb289 P1 | ecosystem: Host-associated > Arthropoda: Insects > Digestive system > Gut ... | reverse complement strand
GAAAAATACTATGTGCGCGGCACATTTACACGCCATAATCAAGATTTTGCGGCAGATGTAATGCACCTTGCAGATGTTGGCTTCAAGCATATTTCTGTAGAGCCTGTGGTGGCTCCCCAGGAAGCGGATTATTCATTGCGAGAGCAGGATTTGCCTGTTTTGTTTGCGGAATATGAAAAATTGGCAGAATCTCTGCTAGAACGTGAACGAGGGGGACAAGGTGTATACTTCTTCCATTTTGAAATGGATTTGGATGGAGGCCCATGCCTAGCAAAACGTGTAACCGGCTGCGGTGCAGGGTCCGAATATCTGGCGGTTACCCCAAGCGGGCAGTTGTATCCGTGCCACCAATTTGTTGGCGACGAAAAGTTCCGTCTTGGAGACTTAGACACTGGCGTTGTTAAACTTGATATGATTGCAGAATTTTCCCAATGCCATGTATTTGCCAAACCGGAATGTGCAAGTTGCTGGGCGCGGTATTATTGCAGCGGTGGCTGTATGGCAAATGCATATCACACGCACGGCGATATTTTAATTCCAGATAAGATTAGTTGCAAATTGCAAAAAAAGCGCATAGAATGCGCATTGTATATATTGGCAGAAAGGATGAGTTAACCCGTGGCGGGCCATTCAAAATTTGCAAACATTAAACACAGGAAAGAAAAAAACGATGCGGCAAAAGGGCGTATCTTTACACGATTAGGACGCGAATTAGCCATGGCAGTAAAACATGGTGGAGGGGGCGACCCTGTTTCAAATGCGCGTTTACGTGATGCCATTGCCAAATGTAAAGCCGAAAACATGCCTAATGATACCATTGAACGCAGTATTAAAAAAGCTGCTGGCGACATTGATCAAGTTAACTTTGATGCTGTAACTTACGAAGGTTACGGCCCAAATGGTGTTGCCATAATTGTTAATGTGCTTACGGATAACCGTAACCGGGCTGCAGCTAATGTTCGTAATGCCTTTACAAAAGGCGGCGGGAGTATGGGTACGCCGGGCTGTGTATCGTTTATGTTTAACGAAGTAGGACAAATTATGGTTGAAACAGACTGCGGTATGAGCGAGGAAGATTTGATGCTTCTAACCGCAGACGCCGATGCAGATGATTTTATTACCCAAGAAGGCGGGTATGAAATTCTAACAACACCGGAATATTTTTCTGCGGTGCGTGAAGCTTTAGAGCAGTCAAATATTCCAATGGTTTCGGCAGAAATAACTATGCTGCCTCAAACATATACGACTCTTTCTACCCCAGAAGAACTTAAAGGCATGAACAAATTACTGGACTTGCTTGACGACGAAGACGATGTGCAAAATGTGTACCATAACTGGGAGGCCTAAATGTATAATCATTTGGCACTATTAATACAGCATAATGGGTGAAATGTAAATTGGAGGTTGTCTATGAAAATTGGAGCGCAGCTATATACCGTACGTGAGTTTACGCAAACAAGCCAGAACTTTGCCTCTACCATAAGAAAGATAGCCGAAATAGGCTACGATTGCGTACAGGTTTCCGGCATAAGTGCAGAAATTTCTGCCCAAGAAGTTACAGAAATTTGTAAGGCAAACAATGTAGAAATTGTAATTACTCACACCCCCCTTGACCGTATTACAAATGATACTCAACAGGTCATTCAAGACCATAAACTTATGGGAGCAAAGTACATTGGAGTAGGCTCACTCCCTTGGGGTACCGGCAATGCTAAAGAAGGGTATGTAAAATTTGTCAAGAATTTTGCCCCTGCAGCAAAGGCCATTAAAGAAGCAGGACTGCAATTTATGTACGATAATCACGATTTTGAGTTTATGAAATTCGACGGCAAGACCGCAATGGACTATATGGCGGATAATTTTACGGATACTGGTTTTACCTTGGACACATACTGGGTACAAATGGGAGGTGGGGACCCTGCATGGTGGATTAATAAACTTGCTGGGCGTGTAGATGTTATTCACGCTAAAGACTTGATTATAGTAGATGGCAACCGCCAAATGTGCGAAGTACTTGAAGGAAATTTAAACTGGTGTGCAATTTTTGAAGCATCTAAAGCAGCCGGTGTAAAATATGCAATGGTAGAGCAAGATGATTGTTATGGAAAAGATCCATTTGAATGTTTAAGTATTAGCCTTACAAATTTAAGACAGTGTGGCTTTTAAGAACAAAATTTACAAAGTTTATAATAAAAAAGGAGGATACAAAATGGTACGTTTCGGAATTGTTGGCTGTGGGCATATGGGGAAAGGTCATGCACGCAGCATCTTAGATAGTAAAATACCCGGTGCGGTACTTGCTGCTGTATGCGATACAGACCCAAAAGCCTTGGAGTGGGCAAAGGAACAAGATGAAAACATAAAAACTTTCGACTCTACATCAGCAATGTTTAATAGCGGTGTAATTGATGCAGTACTTGTAGCTACCCCTCATTATGACCATCCAATTATCGCCATGGAGGCTATGGGCAAAAAAATTCATGTATTAATAGAAAAGCCTGCAGGTGTGTTTACAAAAAATGTACGTGAAGCAAACGAAAAAGCTGCGAAATCCGGTGTAGTATTTGCGATAATGTATCAACAACGTACCAGCCCTTTGTATCGAAAAATGCGCGAAATGGTGCAAAATGGTGAACTGGGTGAACTAAAGCGTACATCTTGGCTTATAACCGACTGGTATCGCCCGCAAGCATACTACGATAATGGTGGCTGGAGAGCCACTTGGTCCGGCGAAGGCGGCGGTGTGTTAATTAACCAATGCCCCCACAATTTGGACTTATGGCAATGGATTTGCGGGATGCCAAAACGTATAACGGCTTTTGCCCACAATGGTAAGTGGCATGATATAGAGGTAGAGGACGATGTAACCGCTTATGTAGAATATGAAAATGGTGCCACCGGCATATTTGTTACTACAACGGCAGATTGCCCGGGTAATAACCGCTTTGAAGTTATGGGCGACTTAGGCAAGCTGGTATGCGAAAACGACCAACTGGTTCACTATAAGCTTAATGTATCCGAACGTGAGTTTAACCGTACAAATACAGTAATGTTTGGCGCACCAAAGGCCGAACGTATCGTAATAGACTGCCCCGGCGATTTCCCGCAGCATCCTGAAGTTATACGTGCATTTGTACGTAAAATAAATGGCGAAGGAGATCTTGTTGCCAACGGTGTAGAAGGTATAAACGGCTTGACAATTTCCAATGCCATGCATTTATCATCCTGGCTTGGCAAAACTGTAGAATTACCACTGGACGAAGATTTGTATTATGCAGAATTAAAGAAAAAATTTATGTAAAGCAGCGGCTCAAAAATAATTTTAGCATTTAGTAAATGCAAATGTTGTTTTTGAGCCGGTTTATTTTCAAATGATATGAGGTAGGGTCTTGCAAAAAATTATATCTGATGCACACAATATGATAAGCAGTATTATCGCTGACAATATGCCTGCATATGCTGTAACACAAGCATTAAAAGAGCATACATTTACCGGGCGTATTCACCTTATTGCCATTGGCAAAGCGGCATGGACTATGGCAAAAGCGGCATCTGACTATTTAGGGGAGCGGCTTGTTTGTGGAATTGTTGTTACAAAATATGACCACTCAAATGGTGCGTTGCCGCAGATTGATATTTATGAAGCAGGGCATCCTGTATCAGATGAAAATACGATTGCAGCAACACAAAAATGCATAGACCTTACAAGCAACCTTACAACCGGGGACGAACTATTGTTTCTTGTATCTGGTGGCGGATCGGCACTTTTTGAAAAGCCATTGGATGGCATAAGCTTGGCTGATATTCAAAATATATCTTCTCAATTGCTGGCAAGCGGTGCAGATATCATAGAAATGAACATGATACGTAAAAGGCTTTCTGCCGTAAAAGGAGGCCGTTTTGCCATGCTTGCCGCCCAAAGCCAAATATTTTCGATTATTTTATCCGATGTGCTGGGAGACAGGCTTGATACGATTGCCTCCGGCCCTGTGGTTCCCGATAAATCCACAGTGGATGATGCCCTTAGGGTATTAAATAAATACGATTTAAAGCTCGCAGACTTGCAACGGGAATATCTATTGGCAGAAACTGAAAAAGATATTACAAACGTTAAAACTGTAATTATAGGTAGTGTACGTACTTTATGCGAAGCTGCGAAAAAATCCGCTATATTACAGGGTTATACGCCAATAGTGCTGACCACAACCATGAACTGCGAAGCTAAAGAAGCAGGACGTCTATTGTCGTCTATCGCTGCGGATGTTTGCAATGGAAATAGCGATATCAAGCGACCATGCGCTATTATTATAGGGGGCGAGACAGTTGTTATTTTAAAAGGGCAGGGGAAAGGCGGACGTAACCAAGAGCTTGCCTTATCTGCCGCCGGTGGTATTGCCGGGCTTGATAATGTTGTAATTTTTTCATTAGGTTCAGATGGCACAGATGGGCCTACAGATGCCGCAGGGGGGATTGTGGACGGTAGCAGCGCATCAAAACTTAAGGCGGCAGGCTTTAATATTGATAACATACTGGCTGATAATGACTCCTATCATGGTTTACAGGCTGTGAATGGGCTAATAGTTACAGGGCCTACTGGGACTAATGTTAATGATGTTAGTGTTATACTGTGCAGATAACGTGCGAAATTGGCAGAGTTACATCAGTATGCAATAAAACTCAGGCATATACTGATACTGGTTCATGCCTTAAAAATAAAATATCGTATAAATACTTTCATAAAATTTTTAGGTTGACGCACATATATTTTTATTGTATTCTCATTTGAGTTTTGAGAAAAAATTGAAAGAGGTTAAAACATGACCGCCTATTTAGTTCTTGAAAACGGCATGACCTTTGAAGGTGAATTTTTTGGCAAACCGGGCGAAGTTACCGGTGAGATTGTATTTACCACTGGAATGACTGGCTATTTAGAAACTGTAACAGACCCAAGCTTTTATGGGCAAATTATTCTTCAAACATTTCCTTTGATTGGAAATTATGGTGTTATTTCGGCAGATTTAGAAAATGATACTGTTAGTGCAAAAGCCTATATTATTAAATATTTGTGTCAGGAGCCTTCCAATTTCCGCAGTAATGAAGCTCTTGACACTTTTTTTATGTCCAAAGGCATAGTTGGGCTAAAAGGGATAGACACAAGAGCCCTAACCAAAATAATCCGTGACCATGGTGCAATAAAAGGGAAAATTACTTCGTCACCACCAACAGAACTGGATAAAGAGGAAGCACGCAACTATAAGATATTAGGTGCAATAGCCACAGTGTCAAAAGACGCACCGGCAGTACATGGCGACGGTAAATATCGTGTTGCTTTATTGGACCTTGGCGTAAAAAAAAGCACGATAGATGCACTGGTATCCAGGGACTGCCAAGTTTATACTTTCCCTCACAATACCACAGCCGAAGAAATTTTGAGCATAAACCCACAGGGGATACTCTTATCCAGTGGCCCTGGCGACCCAGCAGACCCTGCAAACCAGCCTATAATCGAAGCCTTACGCAAATTAAATGAAAGTAGTGTGCCAATGTTTGGTATTTGCATGGGTCATTTGTTGCTTGCTATTGCCAACGGCTGCAAAACCGAAAAAATGAAACATGGACACAGGGGAGCAAACCAGCCCGTTAAAGACCTTGCAACAGGAAGAGTTTATATCACGGCGCAAAACCATGGGTATATTGTGCAGTTGGATAATATAAAAGATAAAATGTCATTCGTAAACGTCAATGACGGCACATGTGAGGGGCTGGATTATGGCAACTCATTTTCTGTGCAATTTCGTCCAGGGGAAGGCCCGAAAGATACAGAGTTTTTATATGACCGTTTTATAGAAAGGGTGTCAAGTTATGCCGCTAGATAAAACCATCAAAAAGACTATGGTAATAGGCTCTGGGCCAATTGTTATAGGACAAGCCGCGGAGTTTGACTATGCCGGAACGCAAGCGTGCCGTGTTTTGCGTGAAGACGGCATTGAAATTATACTGGTAAACTCTAACCCGGCTACAATTATGACGGATAAAGACATTGCCGATAAAATTTATATTGAACCATTAACCCTTGCAACAGTTAAACGTATAATTGAAAAAGAACGCCCTGACAGCATTTTATCTGGCTTGGGCGGTCAAACAGGGCTTACACTAAGTATGCAGCTTGCCAAGGATGGTTTTCTGGACAAAATGGGTGTAAAACTGCTTGGTTCGTCTCCGGACACTATTGATAAAGCCGAGGACAGGCAAATTTTCAAAGATACCATGCAAGAAATTGGACAGCCTGTAATTCCATCTGTTGTGGTAACAGAGCTTGATGGCGCACTGGAATTTGCCAAGGAAATTGGTTACCCTGTAATAGTTCGTCCTGCCTTTACATTGGGCGGTAGTGGCGGTGGCATTGCGGAAACAGAGGAAGAACTGCGCGAAATTGCATACAATGGTCTTGCTTTATCGCCAATCACTCAAATATTAGTGGAAAAGTCTATTGCCGGTTGGAAAGAAATTGAATTTGAAGTAATGCGTGACCGTGCCGGAAATGCAGTAATCATCTGCTCTATGGAGAATTTTGACCCGGTTGGCGTGCACACCGGGGACAGCATTGTTATTGCTCCAACGGTAACCCTTGCCGCCAAAGAATATCAAATGCTGCGCACTGCATCTTTAAATATCGTTCATTCCCTTGGAGTTGAAGGCGGCTGTAATGTGCAGCTTGCATTGCATCCCACCAGTTTCGAGTATGCAGTAATTGAAGTTAATCCCCGGGTAAGCCGATCGTCGGCGTTAGCAAGTAAGGCAACCGGGTATCCAATTGCAAAAGTATCTACAAAAATTGCTATAGGGTACACACTGGACGAAATCATAAATGCTGTAACAGGCACTACCTATGCCGCATTCGAACCTACCTTAGATTATGTAGCGGTTAAGCTGCCCAAATGGCCTTTTGATAAATTTGTATACGCTCAAAAAGAGCTTGGCACACAAATGAAAGCTACCGGGGAAGTAATGGCAATTGCCGATACAGTAGAAGAAGCATTACTAAAAGCCGTACGTGGTGCAGAACTTGGGTTAACATCCTTAAATTTGCCACGGCTTTTAAATAAAACAGATGACGAAATTCGAAAAGAGCTGATAACAGTAACAGACCAACGTTTATTTGTGCTGTACGAAGCCATAAAACGCGGGTTCTCCATAAATGAGTTGCACGAAACTACCAAAGTCGACCGTTGGTTTTTAAATTGCTTGCTTAATATTTCCCGGGAAACCCAAGAAAAGAAACCCCTTATTTACAAAATGGTAGATACCTGCGGCGGTGAGTTTGAAGCAAAAACCCCATACTTTTACTCAATTCAAAAAGGCATAGAATGCGAAGCCTTGCCGTTTGTAGAAAAAAGCCAAAAGCCTCGTGTTGTGGTACTTGGTAGCGGCCCAATCCGGATAGGGCAGGGGATAGAGTTTGATTACGCCTGTGTTCACTGTGTCTGGACCCTTCGAAAAATGGGCTACGAGGTTATCGTTATAAATAATAACCCGGAAACGGTATCAACGGACTTCGACACCGCAGACCGTCTATACTTCGAACCACTGCATATCGACGATGTAATGAGCATTATCAATTTAGAAAAGCCTGAAGGTGTAATAGTGGCCTTTGGCGGCGGCACTGCAATTAAGCTAACAAAGCAATTACACGAGCGAGGCGTAAAAATAATTGGTACAAGTGCGGATAGCATTGATATTTGTGAAGACCGTGCCCGTTTTGACGATCTATTGGAAGGCTTAAATATAAAACGCCCTAAGGGCACTAGTGTAATGTCTTATTACGAAGCCGTAACTGCTGCAGGAAACCTTGGATATCCTGTACTAATACGTCCGTCTTACGTACTTGGCGGTCAAAACATGATAATCGCCTACGGCCCAGAAGACGTTGACGAATACATGAAAATAATTCTTCGGACGAAACAGGAAAACCCTGTACTTGTAGACAAATATCTGCAAGGGTTGGAAATAGAAGTAGACGCAATATGCGACGGTACAGATGTACTAATTCCCGGTGTAATGGAACATGTGGAGCGTACGGGCGTACATTCCGGAGACAGCATAGCCGCATACCCTGCAAATTATATTAGTCCAAAACTGGAGGATAAAATATATAAAATAACCCGTAAAATATGCATGGCGTTAAACGTGCGTGGGTTGGTAAATATTCAGTACGTACTTTATAATAATGAAATTTATGTAATAGAAGTTAACCCAAGGGCATCTCGAACAGTTCCGTACCTTAGTAAAGTTACGGGCATTCCAATGTGCGAACTTGCAACGCGCACCAGCATTGGAGAAAAGCTTGCAGATTTAGGCTATGGTTCTGGGATTGGCAAAAGGCCGGATTTTATGGCTGTAAAAGTACCTGTATTCTCCTTTGAAAAACTTACAGGTCTTGACACACACTTAGGCCCGGAAATGAAATCTACAGGTGAAGTTTTAGGCATTGGTAAAGATTTTGCAGAAGCACTGTTTAAGGGCTTAGTTGCTGCAAAACACAAACTAAGCCGTACAGGCGGTGTATTTATAAGTGTCCGCAATACCGACAAACCCGAAATTGCCGATATAGCCGAACGGTTCGATTCTTTAGGCTTTAAAATTTTTGCAACAGGCGGTACTGCAAAATTATTGAAAAACCATGGTTTTGATGTTACAGTGGTAAATAAGATACAGGACTGTCCGGAAAATAACACCGCCACACTGTTAGAAAGCGGACAAATAAGCTATATAATATGTACAGCAGAAAAAGGCCGTGACCCTATGCTTGATGAAGTAAAAATACGGCGTAAAGCCTGTATATTGGGTATACCATGCTTAACTAGCCTTGACACTGCAGAAGCTTTGGCCCATTGCTTGAAGCAAGGCAATGAATATGGCAGTATACTGCTAACTGAAGAGTCCACAACGTTAATAGACATAAACACGATTAACACACCACAAAAGACAGTTTTAATTTAAATAACAACAACTAATACAAAATACCAAAAAAAGCCTTTATATGGCTTTTTTTGTATGTTGTTACAAAAAACCATGCATCAAAAATAAAATTTGTAATGAAAATGTTAAAAAACCACTTGAATATTGTAAGGTAAGTGTTATACTATCTTAGATTAAAATTTATCAACTTTAAAATTACATGAAAATTAAAGGATGTGTACCATTAATGGACTACATCGTTATAAATGGGCAAAAGCGTTTACAAGGTAATGTATCTATCAGCGGTGCAAAAAATGCTGCACTTGCAATAATCCCCGCTACAGTTGTTTCCGGCGGTGTTTGTATAATAGATAATGTACCATATATCGAAGATGTTGTTAATCATACAAAAGTTTTGGAGTCTCTTGGCGTAACTTTTGAGTTTCGTGATAATAACCATACTCTTGTTGTGGACGCCACAAACATTACCAGCCATGTTTTAGATGAACATCATGCAAAAAGTACTCGTGCCTCCTATTATTTTATGGGTGCCCTATTAGCACGCTTTGGTAAAGTCGAAATGCCAATGCCCGGTGGCTGCGGAATTGGAGCCCGCCCTATTGGCTATCACATAAAAGGATTTGAGGCCCTTGGTGCTACATGTAAGCAAGAACATGGCATTGTAACCCTAGAGGCAAAAAATGGCCTTAAAGGTGCAAATATTTATTTAGACAGCCCAAGTGTAGGCGCAACCATTAACATCATGATTGCCGCCGTTTTTGCCGAAGGCACAACATTAATAGAAAATGCTGCAAGGGAGCCCCACGTTGTAGACACAGCTAATTTCTTAAACAAGTTGGGTGCAAAAATAAGTGGTGCCGGTACGGATATTATCCGTATCAGGGGCGTCAACTCTCTTTCCGGCAGCGAATACACAATTATACCTGACCAAATTGAAGCGGGTACATACATGATAGCCGCTGCAATAACCGGCGGGGATGTAACCGTAGAAAATATTATTCCAAAGCATATGGAATCTTTAACATCTAAGCTAAAAGAGATTGGTGCTAATATTACCGAAGGCCTTGATTCTATTCGTGTACAGGTAGGTTCCCCTCTAAAGGGCTGCGATATCAAAACTGCTGTTTACCCCGGGTTTCCAACAGATTTACAACCGCAAATGGCTACGCTTTTGTGTACTGGGACAAGCAGCAGCGTTGTAACAGAAAATATTTTCGAAAACCGTTTTCGCTATGTTGGCGAACTTAGGCGCCTTGGTGCATCTTTAAAGCTCGATTCTCGCTCCCTTATTATTAACGGCAACTATGAATTAACAGGAGCAAAAGTTGAAGCTTCAGATTTACGTGCCGGTGCGGCTCTTGTAATTGCAGGCCTTGCCGCAAAAGGCAAAACTACTATTAGCGGCATCGAACATTTAGATCGTGGGTACGAATGTCTTGAAGAAAAACTCTGCGCGCTCGGTGCTGATGTAAAGCGCATAACCAGGAAAGATTAAAATGGAATTTTCAATGGAATTTTGCACTATTGCAAGTGGCTCATCAGGTAATTCTGTTTGTGTAGGGCTTGGTGGGCGGTATTTTTTAGTGGATGCCGGCATTAGCGGCAAACGTATAGAGAATGCATTATTTCAAATGAATGTACGTAACATAAGCGGCCTTTTCATTACCCATGAACACGGAGACCATGTTGCCGGGGCAGGGATAATGGCGCGCCGCCATAAGGTTAATCTATATGCAACGCCGCTTACATGGCGTTATTTTGCTGCCAATCAAAGTTTAGGTGCCCTTGAAGCGAGTCAAATAAAAGTTATTGAACCGGGCAAACCTATAGATGTTGACGGTGTTAAAATTACGGCTTTTGATATCCAGCATGATGCGGCGCAGCCGGTTGGGTACACATTTGAAGCATGTGGCAAAAAAATTGCTACAGCCACAGACTTAGGATGTGCTACTGATACAGTTCGTGCTTATTTAAAAGGTTCGCATATTATTTTACTGGAAAGTAACCACGATACTGAAATGCTAAAAAATGGGCCGTATCATCAAGCTTTAAAGGACCGTGTTGCCGGCCCTCGTGGGCATTTATCTAATGCAGATGCCGGAGTTTTACTTGCAGAAGTGGCAGGAGAAGAGCTTGAACATGTCTTTTTAGCCCATTTAAGCGAGGACAATAATACTCAAATGCTTGCATATGATACTGTAAAGCGCATCTTGGATGGATACGACGTAAAAGTAAAAAATTTAACTGTATCGGAACGTCATACCCCGGGGCAGGTGGTACGATGTGAGTAAATCGGCAAAATTTACCCCAGCCCAACTGCAAGCCATTCATTGTGATGCTACAAATATATTAGTGTCTGCCGCTGCCGGCTCTGGTAAAACAGCTGTGCTAACAGAGCGTATACTTAGACATATTTCCGCTGGAATTAATATCGATAATTTGTTGATTGTTACTTTTACCGAGGCCGCTTCGGCAGAAATGCGCGAGCGCATTGCAAAAAAATTGCAAGACTCGGGGCTCACTTCGCAAATTGCACGCTTGCCAATGGCAAATATCTCTACTATACACTCATTTTGCCGAAAACTGGTACAAGAGCATTTTCAAGCAGTGGATATTGACCCTGCCTTTAGGGTAGGGGATGCGGCAGAACTAAGCTTGATTCGTGCCCAGGTTATGGATGAGTTGTTTGAGCAGGAATACGCTAGAGAAGGCAATCAGGATTTTTTAGATTTAGCCGACGTATATGGCGGAAAAACCATGGATGGGCGGCTTGACGTACTTGTACGTAAAATTCATGACTTTATGGAAAGTGACCCATTTCCACAAGTTGCGGTACAGCGTTATGCCGCCTATTTTACTGAAAAGCCGATTAATTTAGAGGAAACTCCATGGGCAAAAATAGTACGTGACGAATTAGCTCTTGGGCTTGAAGGTGCATTAGAAGGGCTTAACCAGGCATTAGGCATTTGTTATAGGGCCGCTGGGCCTGATAAATATATAGAAAAATTACAAGAAGAATTTGAAATGCTGGAAGATTTACAAAAGTATATAAACGACGAGTATACGTTTGAAGATATGCACAGGGCTTTCTCATACATAGACTGGGGCAGGCTGCCCCGTATTACAGAAAAGGATAACACCGACCCGGATTTAAAAAAACAAGTGCAGGACATACGGGATGAAGCCGTAAAGAAGCGTATTAACAAGTTAGTAGAAGGCGTTTTTTTTGCACCGCCTGGTAAAATGCAAGCTGATTTGTCTGCCCTTGCACCCAGGGTAGCCGCACTAATGGAGTTAACATCTAAATTTTCCGCTGCTTTTGCTGCAGAAAAACGTGCCAGGAATATACTGGACTTTGCGGATTTAGAGCATTTTGCCATATGTATTTTGTATCCAAATGCCCCCGATAACAAAACCCCTGTACCGCTTTATCAGTTTCATGAGGTTTTAATAGACGAATATCAGGATTCTAATTCTGTACAAGACCTTATACTGTCTGCTGTTGCAAAGCGGCGGTTTATGGTTGGGGATGTAAAGCAGAGCATCTATCGTTTTCGCCGTGCTAATCCAAAACTGTTTATAGATAAATATAAGGATTATATTGACGAAAGCATTGGTACACGCATAGACCTTTCCCACAATTTCCGCAGTAGGCCCGAGGTGTTGGATACGGTAAACTTCTTTTTCTCTCAGCTTATGTGTGATAAAGTAGGGGAAGTCGAATACGACAATAATGCCGCCTTACATCCGGGGCATGAAAATTATCCAGACTTGCCTGTTTTACCGGAAATGTGGATAGAACTATTGGACCAGGCAGAAGAAGAAACCGAAGTAGACACTAATGAGGAAGAAGAAACCCCCGACAATATAGTCGCCGAAACCCGTGTTATTGCAAAATGTATATTGGAACTGTTAGACAGCCGCCAAGTTTGGGATAACGAACTTGAGGCCTTTCGTCCGTGCAAACCAAGTGACATTGCCGTACTGACCAGAGGCCTTTCCACTGTAGCTGGGGCAGTGATTGAAGAACTAAAAAGCTATGGAATAGATGCAATTGCAGATATGGATGCAGGATTTCTGGAACAATTGGAAATAAAAACAGCTCTGGCTTTTTTACGTGTAACAGATAACCCGCGCCAAGATATAGACCTTATTACAGTATTAAGTTCCCCTGTGTACGGGCTGACAAAAGATGAACTCCTAGAAATTAAACAGTATCCACTTAGAAACGACAACGTAGTTCATGCAAATCCGCTTTATTATGACCATATTATAACCTATGCCAATTCCCAGCCGATAGGCACTTTAGCTGAAAAAGTTCAAAAGTTCATTTCCGACCTGGCTGAATGGCGCAAGGCATCTTTATATTTGCCAATAAGCCGCCTTATTGGGCTAATTTACAATACTACCAGATATCCTTCTCATGTATTGATGCTTTCCGGCGGTGCAATCCGTCAGGCTAATTTGCGTTTACTGCTGGAACGTGCTATAGAATTTGAAGAGACAAGTCTAAAAGGGCTGTTCCACTTTATAAATTATATCGAGCGGCTTTATGATTCCGATGTGAAATCCAGCGGTGCAATTGCCGAACCGTCACCCAGCCCGGAAGGGCGGGTACGCATCATGACCATTCACAAGTCTAAAGGGCTGGAATTTCCTGTGGTGATATGCGCTTTTCTAGGCAAGCAGTTTAACACCGACGATATGCGCCAACCCGTGATTTTACATTCGGAACTAGGTGTGGGGCCGTACTATGTAGATACTGAAAAGCGTACCCGCTCCAATACTTTGGCACGGTTTAGCTTAACCCGCCTTTCTGCACGAGAGAATTTATCCGAAGAATTACGTTGCCTATATGTGGCGTTAACCCGTGCAAAAGAGCATTTGATATTTACTGCCCGTACAAAAAATTTGGACAGAGCTATACAAAAATGGGGAAATTATATTGGAACGGCAAAAACAAATTTACCGGCTTATTACCGCAGCAGCGTAAAGAGCTACTTGGATTGGATTATGCCATGTTTACTGCGTCATCGTAGTGCAAAAGAGTTTACCACTGCACTTGACGCAGATAAAACGTCCATGTTATGGAATCACTCTTCAAACTTTAGAATTCGCAGGCACAAGCCTCTTTCTAAAAATGAAATCACGGGTCAAGTCGCAAAAGGCAGTGTTATAGATAGCTATAAAAGAGCAGAAAAACATGTTCTGGTACCATATGTATTGCCGGACAGCCAAACAGTCCTTCCATCAAAGTTATCCATTTCTGAAATAAAACGTTTATACGACATAACACCGGATAGTACAGTTATCACTCAAAATGATTTAACTCCAACCTTTGACCCGCCGGAGTTTATCAAAGCTAAAACCGGACCAACGCCAATGCAAATGGGTTCTGCCCTTCATGTTGTAACAGAACATCTCAATTATAATGCCCACAACACTCATCAGGCAGTAGAAGATTTAATTAACGACCTTACCACTAAAAACTTGCTAACCCTTGAAGAAGCTGCGTTTATTGATAGGTCAAAAATTCACACATTAATAAATTCGCCATTAGCAGAGCGCATTCGCAACTCGCCAAAAGTATACCGCGAAACACCATTTATACTGGCTTTGCCCGCCGTCGAACTTTATCCGCACAATCCTACAGCACAAAGTGAAACAGTGCTTGTGCATGGTATAATTGACTGCTATTTTGAAGAAGATGGTGAAATAGTATTGATAGACTACAAAAGTGATGCCCAGCCCTTACGCCATACTACGCAAATGGAAATATATAAAAAAGCAATTTCAAACGCAACTGCCATGAATGTAAAAGAAGTTCTAATTTACTCGTTTGCACTTGGGGAGACTGTGCCCCTTTACTTAAAATCTACACAGCTAACCGCCAACAATAACTGTGATGGCAAATAAAATATCCAAATCAAATAAAATGCCCAGGGGAATATAACCGGCATACCAAATTGGCGTGGCAAATTAAGTAGTAAAACATTAACATCACATAAGGCAAATAAAATAAGCCCACAAAGCACAAGGGGCTTATTTATTTTGCAGTATTTTATGTTAACTGTAATATTAATTAAAAATAAACCTGCATAAATTCCGGTTAACACCAAAAGCGCATTATTAATGAATGAAAGGTACACAAAAAAAGCCACAAATGGCAATGCAATTAAAGCCACTTTTTGCCTATGCTCTGCAAAGTTCAACGCACGTAAAATATAACACATATGCGCAAAACTAAACACAGCCACCCCCGGTAAATGGTTATCGTGAATGACCAGAAAATAATCTGCCCCTACTGTAAATAAAAGGCCGACTGTAAGCCATGCCCAATCTTTTTTTGAACGACAAAAAAAATAGGAAAGAGCAGCTAAAACAAAACAGGCAAAAATAAAAACAAATTTAAACGCCATACATTATGCAAAAAATGCTACAAGTGGCCCAAAAGCAAGGGAAATAACTAGCAGTATTACAATTATTAGTATAATTACCTGCTTATGTTTTTGCATCCATCTCATTACTTTACCTCCCGTGTAATGTTTTATTCAAAACCATCCAAAAACCGTGAAGGTTCGGAAGGCTTGTCATACCTGGATTTTATTGTAGAGATATATAGCTCTTTTTTTGCCCGGGTAAGCCCCACATATAATAATCGCCGTTCTTCTTCAATTTCTGCCGCAGTTTTACTTCGGGCAGATGGGATTATATCTTCAATTACCCCGGCTATAAAAACTCGTTCAAACTCCAAGCCTTTTGCGCTGTGTAAAGTGGTTAGCGTACAGCATGGCCCGGTTTGTTCTTTTTGTTTTGCTAGGGCAGCCGCTTCTCGGGCATGGGCAATAAATTCTTCAGGTTTTGCAAATTGCTTTGCGGCCTCTTGCAATTCGTCGGCTATTTCAAATAACCCTGTCGGACGCAATTTTCGATACTCGCAAGTATCAATTATATGCCCATTGTAGTTAAGGTTTTGGCGGATATAGCGTATCGCATCTGCCGTATCACGTTTTGCTACAGTTAGCAAATCCCGGTGAAGCTCTTCTATATGTGCCTTTGTTGCCATATGCAAACTATCGCTATAGCTGTATGCACGAAACAAGTCCTGGTCGTTTTTCTTTAACCCCTGTAAAAATGCTTTGCTAATGAAGCGAAAGGGCTTGTTAATAATACGTGTGGCGTCCGGGTCGTATCCCACTTTTTGTCTAAGGCCAAGCCGCCTTGCCACACGAAGAAAGGCAAATAAATCTTCTGCAATCCAGTGGTCATAAATAGTTGGGATTTCGTCACGAGTTTTAAACGGGATATTCATGTTAAGAAAAGCATCCATAAATGCCCTTGCCTGCATGTTTAGGCGAAAAGCAACGGCAATTTCGTTTAAATCCGCACCCTTTTTCCATAATACCCGTATTTTTTCCGCAATTTGTATGGCTTCACGGTTTTGGTCTGCTGTAGCAAGTATAACAGGCTTTGGGCCCTTTTGTCCTGTACCACAGATTTGTTTATCATACCGCATTGTATTGGCTAATATCAAGTTATTTGCGCATTTAATAATGGAATCTGTAGAACGGTAATTAGTTTCGAGAGTAACATGACTTGTATCCGGGTAGTCTGATGGAAAGTTAAGCAAGAATTCCGGACGTGCCCGCGAAAACGATAGATGCTCTGGTCGTCGTCACCAACAATGAACAGGTTGTTTTTTGGGGCAGCCAGCAATTTTACCGTCTCATACTGAACAGAATTAACGTCCTGAAACTCGTCAATCATGACATGGGTATATACATTCCGCCAAAAGCCTAGCTCTTCGGGTTCTTTAAGAAGCATCTCGTAGGAATAACACAGCATATCATCAAAATCTATTTTATTCTTGTCCAATTTGTATGAATTATATTTGTCCAAAAGTTCTCTAAAATGTTCCGTTCCTATAGTTACAGAATGATAGTGTGAAATATCGTGTAGTTCATTACGCACCAGAGACATTTCGTTAATTACCGATGATAGAAACTCGTCGTCCATGTCGTAGTTCATTTCCGATAAAAATGTGCGGACTAAAGTGCGTCGTTCTCCTTCATTAAAAATTTGGTCTAAGCTATAGTTTTTCTTTCGCCTAAGTATACGATAAAAAACCGAGTGAAATGTGCCAAAGGTTACAGGGGGTATATTTTCCGGGTTTTCATTGTTATACAGCAGTCTAAACCGCTGCTCCATTTCTTGGGCGGCGGCCTTAGAATAAGTAATAACCAAAATACTCCTGGCAGATACTCCCGTGGCAACCAAATGGGCAGCCCGGGCTGTAATAACCGCTGTTTTGCCACTACCAGGCCCAGCAAGCACCATCATTGGCCCTGATATATGTTCAACAGCCTTTTGCTGATTATCGTTTAAGTTTAATTTGCGCATGGGGAAATTATACACCATTTTGTAAAGTTGGAAAAGAAAGATTTATAAAGGCCGCTTATCAAATTCACATGAAAAGCCCGGCGAGGATTTATGCCCTCGCCGGGTTTCTTAATTCATAAACTACTCAGTTATTGGCAAATGTCGCAAACAACAGTAACATTACTGCCTAAAACAATGCGGCCAAAGTCTACATGATGTGTCTCAGGAGTTGCAACAAAGGCAGTACCTTCATAGTTGAGTGTAACTGTAAAGGTTAGCCTTTCACTTACTCTTATTACCTCGCCATTTACATAAAGTGCAACATAGTAATGGAATTCGCCTTCTGCACAAAAAATAAGACTTGCCGGTGCGCCATCAACTGGACGGATAACAATTTCATAATCTACATTTGTTGCGGGCACATAGGATGTTTCAGTGCGGTAAACTTCACAGCCGGTAATGGTATTGGTTGTGAGATTTTGCATATGGAAGAACATAAATACTGTTCCGTTTACAGGACCTAAGTTTAAAGTTTGTGCACTTTGATGACGTATTGCACTATTAGGATTATTACCCCAGTTTGCAATATTGTTTGTAACTGTTGCACCCCAACTGCCGGTGCGGTAATCGTTGATTGTTACAATGAGCTCTCCATTAACAATGCGTACATTGTAAGTATAAACGCCGTCATAAATTGGTGTATTCCATGCCGGGTTAGGCAGATTGCCGCCGGATTGGTTAGAACGTGCAATTGTTACATCTACACCACCTTCTACTGCGGCTAATGCAGCACTGTCAATCTGAAGGAAAGTAAAACCGTTATGCATATTGTTTGCATTTCCGTTTGGACGGGCATGGAAACCGCCATTTACGCCTGTACCAATTGGGAATGTTTGATTAGGGCCGCTCCAAGAACCTTCGTATGCCGCATAGTTAACGTAGCTTACCATTGTTCCGGTTATTCTACGAAATACGGGTCTGTGATGTTCGATGATTTCACGAACTACTAGATCTACATCCGCAATAACAATTGAACCTTCTGCGCACTCTATTAGTGGGGGGCAGTCCGGTCCACGATGCTGCGTTTGAATGTTATGACCGTTTATTACGCCATTGTGGTTACTAAAAGTAACCCATCTGGTATTATCACATCTAAGGCAAACAATACGGTTTGTGTCTAGAATCCATGTTGTTGTGTTTCCGTATCTTATAAGATAAATCACATCGTTATGGTTATTTGTGCCATTGTAATATTCTTCATAGCCATACACTTCTGTTCTGGGGTTTCCTTCTTGTGCACAGCAATGGAAGCCGAAGCCACCTGTCCAAGGTATCCTTTCTGCTTCATTGGCAACAACAAAAACCGCTACTGATAGTACCATGATAAGGGACAATAGTAATGCAAGGGATTTTTTCATTTGGTTTCCTCCTAGAATATATTTTCTGCCTCGATACATTCAGAGTCGAGGTATCTCTGTTTTATTTTGTTTTTATGCTCAATACAATTGAGCGAACAGCTTTATCAAACTCCCCCTCTCTTAAAGATGAAATCATCTATTTAAAATGCACTTTTAAGGGGCGCATGTACCCTCTTTGCATTTATCTATCCGTTGTTAAATTAGATTATAAATACTAAATTTATCCTTATTTAATTTGCATTTTATTTATAGCACTTGTGATAAATTTTGTCAAGAATGTTATAAAATTGGCAAGAATGTTATAAAAATGGCAAGAATGTTATGGATTTTGCAAAAAAAAATAAAACAATTAAAACAAACTCTTGAAAAATATCTGCATATGAATATAATGTAGGATAAAGACTATGACGGAGAGAGTAAGAAAAATCCAAACGATACAGAGAACCGGGGATGCTGAGAGCCCGGTACAAGTAGGACTTTCTGAAACTAGTTCCCGAGTTGCATACCGAAAGAGAAAATTATTTTCTTTAGTAGGCTATGACGGATTTCCAACCGTAAAAACGGAACGCATATGATGGTATGTAGACAATATGGGTGGTACAGCGAAATTAAACTTTCGTCCCTATGTGCGAATAAATGTAACTTTATGGTTACGTTGCCAAATGGCAATTCGTGTATGGGCGGGAGTTTTTTATTTTTCAAAAATTACGGAAGGGGTAAAACGCATGAAAAATTTTATGTATTCAAAGGAAACAGACAGTAAGTGGCAAAAGAAGTGGAAAGAGACAGAGCTGTATAAGTTTGATGAATCGCAAATCGGCAAAAAATATTATTTGCTAGAGCAATTCGCCTACCCATCTGCAAAAAATTTGCACATAGGCCATTGGTGGATATATGGCTTATCGGACAGCTTTGGGCGGTTTAAACGTATGCAAGGGTATCAGGTTTTTCACCCGCCGGGGTTTGACGCGTTTGGCTTACCAGCAGAAAACTATGCTATTAAAACAGGGATTCACCCCAAAGATTCAACAGAAGAAAGCATAGCAACTATGACAGAACAATTCCGTGCTATGGGCACGACTTATGACTGGAACTACGAAGTTGTAACATGTAGTGAAGGTTATTACAAATGGACACAGTGGCTATTTTTGAAGTTTTATGAAAAGGGATTGGCCTATCGTAAGGAAGCACCAGTTAATTGGTGCCCCTCTTGCTTAACTGTGCTTGCCAACGAGCAGGCCGCCAATGGCATATGCGAACGCTGCGACAGCGAAGTTATCCGCCGAAGCATGACACAGTGGTTTTTTAAAATTACTGAATATGCCGATGAGTTACTTTCCGCTCTTGATACCTTAAATTGGCCGGAAAGTACAAAAACAATTCAAAGAAACTGGATAGGCAAGAGCCATGGAACCGAGGTGGACTTTTTACTTGGTGAAGAGAAAATCACAGTTTTCACCACAAGAGTGGACACTTTAATGGGTGCTACCTACATTGTATTAGCACCGGAACATCCGTTAGTGAAGCAACTAACAACAGTGGAAAATGAAGCTGCTGTTTACACCTATTGTCAACAAGCTGCGCATAAATCGGAAATTGAAAGGGCAGATACGAAAGAAAAAACCGGCGTATTTACCGGTTCATTTGCCCAACATCCAATATCAGGGGAGCCAATACCCGTTTGGGTTGCGGATTATGTTCTATATAATTATGGCACAGGTGCGGTTATGGCTGTACCCGCACATGACCAACGGGATTATGATTTTGCAATAAAATTCCATTTGCCAATAACCCAAGTTATTGCATGTAACACCGAAACATCCTTACCGTTTTGTGATGATGGTATTCTGGTTAATTGTGGCTCTTTTACTGGTTTAACATCGGAGCAGGGGCGGCAAAAAATTACTGCATTCTTGGAATCTGCACAAAAAGGGGAGAGCAAAGTAAAATATCGTTTACGGGATTGGCTTGTTTCCAGGCAGCGTTATTGGGGTACTCCAATTCCAATAATTCATTGCAACAGTTGCGGTATTGTTCCGGTGCCGGAAGGGGACTTGCCTGTACAATTGCCATACAATGTGCAATTTCTCCCAACTGGGCAATCCCCATTGTCTGCATGTGCAGAGTTTATTAACACGGTATGTCCGTCTTGCAAAAAGCCCGCAATAAGAGACATAGATACCCTCGATACATTTGTGTGTTCATCTTGGTATTTTATGCGGTATTTTGATAATAGAAATAAAGATGTACCATTTGATAAACACAGATTAGAAAGTATCATGCCGGTAGATATGTATGTGGGCGGTGTCGAACACGCAACCATGCATTTATTGTATGCACGATTTTTTACAAAAGCCTTACGGGATATGGGGTATCTAAACTTCGACGAACCCTTCCCCACGTTATTTCATCAGGGAATAATATCGGGGCAGGATGGTAAAAAGATAAGCAAACGGGATGGTGCCATATCCCCCGATGTTTATATAAACCAGTATGGTTCTGACATTTTTAGAATGTATCTTTGCTTTGGCTTTTCCTATGCCGACGGCGGCCCATGGGATGAAAATGGAATCAGGGCTATTTCCAGGTTTGTTGCTAAATTAAGCAGATTGACAGAAAACTTTGCAACGTTAAAACCTGAAAAACAGGAGACGGAATACAACCCCGACCCCGAGCTTGAATATGTAAGAAACTACACGGTAAAGCAAGTTACCAAGGATTTAGAGTTGTTCAGGTTTAATTCGGCAATGGCAAGGATAATGGAATTTGTAAATGGGATAAGTACGTACCAAAAAAGCAGTATGCGAAACCATGTGTACGAACAGACATTTATAAAAGATTTGATTATTCTTCTTGCCCCATTTGCGCCCCATTTGTCCGAAGAGTTGTGGGAATATATAGGATGCCATTATTCTGTGCATAGTCAAAGATTTCCCGTTTGCGACGATACAAAGCTTATGCGTGATATAATGAATATTGCTATTCAGGTAAATGGCAGGCTGCGGGATGTTATGGCTTTACCTACTGATATGAATGAGGAAGATATTAAAAAAGCGGCTCTTGCATGGGAAAGAATTCAGTCCTATATATCTGGGTGTGAAATTGTAAAGGTTATTTATGTAAAGGACAGGCTTGTTAATATTGTGTGTGAGTAAGCTGCCCCTATATATTATGTGTCTTAGTTACCCCATGTAAGCTCAAACTCAATCCATTTCCTAAGCACATTGCGATCTATTTCATTATTTAACAAAAATTCAAAGCCATAATACCGGCAGAGTTCAAAATCCTCGCCCTTATAGGAAAGCCTGTGCGGTTCTCCCTTGCCGTATGGGCATTTCGCAAAGTTGAAGATATTGAGTTCTGAGCAATTCCTACAATTTCGATTTTTGTTTCTCATAGTATCAAGCATAGATTCGGTAAGCTGATTTAATATATCGCTTGATTTTTCAAAATGGGTAATACCAGGGATTGCAGAGCTATTTCTTGCTTTTAGGTCTATTCTGCATACAACTTTTTTAGTTTTCCGTGATGTGTAGGTAAAAACACCATCACACAAAAAATATCTAACCTCACCAGTAACTTTACAACTTTGGGTTAATAACTTATCTAAGCCAATAACCCACTCTTTTATATCAGGCGGCTGTGTATTGGCATATTCATCAATATTAACAATCGGCGGTTTTGGCGTTGTATTTGAAAGCGGGTAAAAATCCCCTCGCATAAGTATTGTAGAGTATCGGTCGTATTTGGCTTTTATATTGGCCTGTGCCAAAGTCATCAACTTTAAACCCGTGAGCATTGAATCGTTATTTTCGTATTGAATATAAAACATTCCCATTTTAGAGAAGTCGACGTTGTCAGAAAAATCTGCATCCTCGAAATAAAATCCCAACTCTGATAATAAATCGAACAGTTCTAATTTGCGCTGTTTTGACATTTTGCTCAAATGCTTATATTTCTGCATTTTGGATACATGAAGCATATCTTCGCCGTAAACAATCAGCTCGCTTTTTGGCTCTGTTTCAAGGCGGCCATGGTAACCAAGTTGAAATAAAATAGCACCCATCTCCTCTATTATCGGGAAACGAGCAGGGAGTGTTCCATCTTTTTTTCCTATTTTTACGTCAATTCTATTCTTGTTACTGGCTAACACATCATAAATTTCATATAAAAAGGAGCGGAATGCTGATATTCCTGCCCTTAATTCATCGCCGGACAAGCCTAACCTAAATGCTTCGGCAATAATAAAATCGTCTGGGGTGTGCGGTATAACCGCCGCTTTCAGGTGGCTACAAATATCTGCTAAATCGAGTTGACTCATCTTGTTCCTCCAGAGAATACGCTAAAAATAAAGGCGGTAAATTCTTTCATCTTCAACTGTCTGCCCGATGTACTCAAACCCAAGCCTTTCGGCTAATTTAATAGAATTTACGTTTTCTTCATCCATACCCGTTTCTATGCAGCGTACCTTCATCTTGTCCCGCGCAAACTCAATGATTGCCCGTACCGCTTCGGTCATATACCCTTTACCCCAAAAATCCGGATGCATATCGTAGTGGACTTCGCAGAACGCGGTGTTTCTATCCCAATTATTGAAGACGCACGTACCCATTGCGACGCCGTCGGCTTTGCAGACTAAAACCCAACCGTGCTGGTTGCGCGGTTCAGGTTGATTCCATTCCGCAATCTCCGTGTCTGCGCCGTATAGGTCGGCGTAACGATCTTCCTCAGAATGAAAGCGCAACACTTCGTCGTTTGTGTAGAGGACATAAAAAAAATATCGGTGTGCCGGGGAAATGCATTGCATGTGCAAGCGATTAGTTTCAAGGTCTGTGAAAAACATAGTATCCTCCCAGTGTCTCGTATGTTCATAAGTGCTGCTAACGCAAAAATTATGACACACAACTATATTATATAACACAAAATATGACAGCAGTTTCAATTGTACAACTACCGAAAATAGCGGGAAATGGAGCTTAACCTACACTATCTTCATCATATACGGTTAAAAAATCGGAATATGGGATTTTCATGAAATAACTTTGTTGCTTGTTTTCACACACAAGATAAAGCATCCGATTTTCATTATCGTTAAATATATGCGGGTAGAACATCGGAATATCG
>Ga0123355_10003038_pt1 | contig 23912 bp, 23 predicted proteins | sample TergutEmb28metaG_3_FD_89872 | JGI IMG/M metagenome (GOLD analysis project Ga0123355, IMG submission 89872) | Embiratermes neotenicus P1 segment gut microbial communities from Petit-Saut dam, French Guiana - Emb289 P1 | ecosystem: Host-associated > Arthropoda: Insects > Digestive system > Gut ... | reverse complement strand
CCGTCTGCAATTTCTACAGTAATTGCAGATGCCCCGGCGTCAATTGCATTTTCTATTAGCTCTTTTACTACGCTTAGGGGGCGCTCTACTACTTCACCTGCAGCTATTTTATTTATTAATGGCTGGTTTAACTGGATTATCGGTTTCATATTGTATCGCATCCTTTGTTTGTATAAAGCAAGATGTGTGACACAAGGATATTACCCCAGTTGCCTATAATTGAAAAGACATATACTATACACAAATACTATGTTTGTTACTTGAAAGGAGAAAATCATGGCTAAGTACGAAACAAGACTAAGGGGTAATTTTGACGAGCTGCTAGGCATGTTAAATCACGGGATCTTAAAGGGCAGTATTTCTGCCAGCTATGAAGATGGTAGCGACTATGTAAACGGGCATATACGCTGTGCCGTACGTGTTTACGAGAGGCACAGCATGGCCAAGGGTAGCCGTGTTAGCATGTCTGTGACGCTTTTGGGCACAGGGGACGAGCTTTTTGTCACCATTATAACTGCAGGCGGCAGCAGCGCCATGTTTTTTAAGATCAACACCCTTGGGGAACATACATTTTTGAATAAAGCCATTGATATAATCGAAGGTTACAGGCGCAGGACAGGATTTTAAGACATTACCAGTTTTGTGTTTTGGATATGTTTAGAGGAGATAGATATGAAATCCATAGAAACAGCCCGTCTTATCTTACGGAAATTTAAAGAAGACGACTTTGAGGCAGTACACAGCTATGCCAGCTCTGCAGAAAACACTACCTACATGCTATTCGGCCCCAACGACGACGAAGACACCAGGGCGTTTATTAAGCGGTCTATCGCAAGTACGTCCAAGGATAATATAACCAACTACTCATTTGCGGTAGTGTTAAAGGAAACTGGCAACCTTATAGGTGCTTGCGATTTGCACATGGAAGGCCATACACCAGAAGTGGGTTGGCTCGTACACATAGACTATTGGGGCAAAGGCTATGCAACAGAAATGGGCCGGGCATTGCTAAAACTAGGGTTTGAGGAGCATAACCTTCGCCGTATTATTGCACGCTGCGACGTTGAAAACGTAGGCAGTAGCCGCGTAATGGAGAAGCTGGGCATGAGGCGCGAAGGCCTGTTTCGCGAGTACCGCCGCACCCGCCCAGGCTCTGGCAAGCTTTATAGGGACGAGCTTTGCTACGCCATCCTCAAAGAAGAATGGGATGTGCTAAAAGAAGTAGACTACTACAATACCCTACCCTGCAAGTTTGATGGGTTTATAACCGTGCCTACATTGTCTGACGGCGAACTATTTCTAGTATGTACAGAAAAATACCCCGGTGACACTGAAAAGGATTATGTACCGGCCTATATCTTTGCGGTATGCAAAGGCGGCGAACAAGTTGGGAAGGTTAGCCTAAGGCTTGACTATAACCACAAGCTATACTATTACGGCCAAGTAGGCTACAACATAGACGAGGCCCACCGCGGAAAAGGCTATGCCACCCGGGCTTGCCAGTTAATGGCACCAGTTGCAAAAGCCCACGGTATGGAAAAACTGCTAATCACCAACAACGTAACAAACACCGCATCTGCACGGGTATGCGAGAAACTGAACGCACGCCTGGTAAGGATGATAAGACTACCCGAGTGGACGTCTCTTTACCAAGAAGGCCAGCGGTATGTAAACATATATGAATGGAGTATCACATGACAAATGTATATAAGTTTGACCCACACACCCATACAGCCGAGTCCAGTGGTTGTTCCAACCTTACCGCAAACCAACTAGTCGAGAGCTACCATGCAGCAGGGTTTGGCGGCATAGCAATAACAGACCACCTTGCGGATTATAATATGCACATGCACAGCAACTGGGATACCTGTATAGACTACCTGATACGCGGCTACAATGCCGCAAAAGCACGGGGAGACGAGCTTGGCCTTGACGTAATATTAGGCGTAGAAATTCGGTTTGACGAAACATTTTGCGACTACTTGCTATACGGTGTTAGCGAGGATTTCCTGCGCAAAAACCCATATTTGTATAGGCTTGGCTTGCGGGAGCTATATAAGCGTCATGGTGGCGAGCTGTTAATAATCCAGGCTCACCCATATCGCGGGACCGGCTCACCAGATATAGGCTTTATGCATGGCGTGGAAGTGTATAACGGCAACCCACGGCACAAAAACCGCAACAATAAGACACGCTCCTTATGTGAAAAACACCCCAAACTATACCAGACCAGCGCATCAGATACCCATGAGACCGAAGACATCGGCACGGGTTGGATGGAGTTTACTAGGCCGGTTGTGGATTCCTTCCAGTTTAAGGAGATGGTTGAGCGTGGGGAGTATGTGACCAATAATTATTGACAAACGATAATCCGCGCCGTACAATACGATTATATTATTGCAAAACAATAATCGGAGGCGCAAATGGATAATCATCATATACCTACAACAGGCGAGGAAAATCTCGCGCACAGGCTTTCATCAATACCCGAAGGCACAAGCCCCAGTAGCGGCTTGCAGCACCGGTATTGCTGGAAGTCTATTTTATTGCTTTCGGCTTTGGCGGTAGTGTGCGTCATAGTTGTTTTAAGCACCGCATCGTTGGCAAGCGGGTTATCGTTTGTTATGGCGTTCCCCTTTTCGCAAATTGGACACGGGTTGCGTGTGCTGTCTTTGTCTGGTGAGGTGGGTAATGCAATTGCTATTGTGATATTCATTACACTTTGCCTCATACCTATTGTGGCGCTGCTTCTTATCCGCAAAAGAAAAACCGAAGATGCACTCTTGATTTTGGTTAGCGTTGTCTTGTTTGTGACTATGTACTACATGGTCAACCCTGGCATCACTCGCATGGCTACTCTTGCTGGGCCTTTGGAGCAAGCGTTATTGGGCGGCATGTTTTACTCTTTGCTTTTGGCATATGTTGTAGTGCGTGCGTTGCGGCTATTTAACAGGGCCACTGCACCCAAGTTAGGGTGGTATATTAGCATTATGCTGCACCTGTTAAACATGCTTTTTGTTATTGTTGCGTTCGGGGTAATATTTGCCCAGATGCTGGGTGCATTTGCGGCATTTGAGGCTGGCAACACAACCCCAGGGCAGCAGCTTGGCGCGACCTATGTATTTTTGGTTTTGCATCATATCACCCGTGCTTTGCCATATGTGTTGAATGTGTGGGTGGTTATGACTGTGCAACAAATGCTTGCGGCCCTTAGCGCAGCCCCATATAGCAACGAGACCCTAGCCGCCGCAAAAAAAGTGCCACGCATATGCACAGTAGCACTTACGGTATCGGTGCTGGCTCTCGCGGGCTTCAACTTGTTGCAGTTGATGTTTGCAAGCCAGTTGCATGTCGTCAACAGCAATATCAACTTCCCAGTTACACCAATGCTTTTTGTGCTGGGGGCGCTTCTTCTTACCCGCTATATAGCAGAAAGCAAAAGCTTAAAAGATGAAAATGACCAATTCGTATAAGACGGCAGGGGACTGGTGATTGGTGACAATATGAGCATACGGGTATATTTAGAAGATGTGTTAAAAGAAAAGAAAATGACATCCAAGGAACTATGCGCACTAGTAGGTATTACAGAGGCTAACCTGTCAATCTTGCGAAGCGGTAAGGCCAAGGGTGTACGCTTTAGTACTATCAATAAAATCTGCTGGCATTTGGGATGCGATGTTGGGGACATACTAAAATTTGACGGAAAACTTGAAAGCGAGGATTTGGGTGAAGATGAATAGATTAATAAACGCTATGTTATTGTTTGTGATAGTGTTACTTGGGTTGTCTGCCTGCCAACTAGCAAGGGAAGGCATAGCCCAGGAGGAGGCTTGGATGGTTGGCGTATTTATAACCACAGAGCATTTAAACCTGACCGACCACTCCCTAGAAGGCCAAGTTATACCCATGCGACGCGGGAGGCCGGACTTGTCGGCATTATTCCAGCCTGGGCGGCTGTATGCGCTGTGGGATGAGACAACTGGTGATTTCCGGTTCCCGGACATAGACGGGATACCGCTTTTTACGGCGGTTTCGCCGCCACATGTACCCAACGAGACCGTTATCTCCCATGTTGGCGGTGCCATAAGCGGCGGGCATAACCATATGTTTTATGGGGATAATTACACTCGCGTTGAAATGGAAGGCACAATTTATATCGTCCCCGGCTCTAGGGCCATGGCAGTCGTACACATGAACCCAGTGTATCAAACCGCAGATGGAAGCGTATTTTTAACAAACGGCAACGCTTTTTCTGGGCACGGGCTTAGGACCGAAGGCCCTGTTTTTAGCTCCAGCGTGTCTCATACCAGGAGCGTTACCGAAAACGGCAGCGAAAGCACTAACAGTATATCCATAAAACTCAATGTCTCTGGCATGTTTGCACCAGAAAAAGTCGTATTTTTGGAGATGGACGAATATAGCCATGTGATACTACGCTCAGAGTTTGAACCTGGCGAAATACCACAGACATTTTATGCAAGCACTGGCACAGCTTATATTATAGTAGAAACACATAGGGATGCCGCGCAGGCAGAAACTCGTGTTGTAAGGGAGCTGATTGCAGCACGCAACGCACACGACAATAGTTGGATAACAACCCACATAGCTACAGAGGATGGGATTTTGGAAGGAAGCGAGACAGAAATTATCTGGCCTAGCAGTAGCCAATGATGCATCACGAATTTTGCCAAGCCCATGCACAATATACTTGTAATGTAGCGAATTATTCGCTATAAATCGAAAATTACAAGTGAGGTGCATCCATGTCCCCCTTAAAACTTTCTAATAAGGCTTTAATTGCGCTTACGGTAACAACCGCTGCTTTGGCTTTACTGGTTATTGCCGTAGCACTTAACCCGCCGGCCCCGTCTGATAGGTTCTATACAAACATGTACATACACGGCATCGCGGTTGGCGGGCTTACTACAAGCGAAGCAGAGGCGGCGTTAATGCAACAGTTCCAGCCTGGGCTCGACCAAAGGACAATAAGCTTCACCCACCAAGGCCAGGAGGTAGCCCGCCTTAGTTACAAGGACTTGGGCATCCTTTTGGATTTTAGTGCGGCACTTGAGGCCGCCAGGGATTATGGCAATAAACGCAACCTCCCGTCTCGTGTTGTACGCATATTGGGCCGCCCACACAAGGTAACTACACAGCCCACCCTGCTTCTAGACCAGGCCGCAATAATTACACAACTACAAACTGTAGCGGATAAGCTACAAACACCGCCAACCAATGCCGGGCTGGCGTACAAAGACGGCAGGATTATAGTAACGCCAGAAGCACCAGGCACTACTGTAGATATCCAGGCCGCTACAGGCGAGCTTGGGCAGCTTATTGTAACACTTTCCACCGGCGTGGTAGAAATGCAGACAACGCAAGTGTTGCCGCACTATACCACTAAGGATATGGGCTTTAATGTATCAGAACTTGGCGCGTTTTCTACGGCAGTAGCTACAGGGCTAGGCGACCCAAGGGTGCGCAACATAAACCGTGCGTCCGAACTCATACACAACCAGGTGCTGTACCCAGGTGATGTATTTTCTGCAAGCGCGCACATGGGTGTGCACTTGCCCGGCAGCAGTTACGAGTCAGCTATTGTGCTAGTAAGGGGCGAGCCGGCAGAGGATATAGGCGGCGGCATATGCCAGGTTGTGACTACATTGTACAATGCCGTGCTTATGGCGGAGTTGACTGTAGTACAGCGGCATAACCATTCTGCCAGGGTAAGCTATGCAGACTATGGCTTTGATGCCACCATTGCCGGGGATTATTTTGACTTAAAATTTAAAAACAATACTGCACACCCGATACTCATCACCAGCCGCATGCAAGACTCTGCACTGCATGTAAGCATCCACGGTTACGAAACGCGCCCACCCAACCGGTCTATACAATTCTCTAGCCGCCGTGTGGATGTTATCCCTCCAGAGCCTTATAAGGAAGTAATAGATGCAAACCTAGCCCCAGGCACACGTATTGTTACGCTGGAGTCACAAATGGGGTACCGTTTTGAGGTGTATAAATACGTGTTTGTAGACGGCCAAGAGGTAGAGCGGGTTAAGATTAATACTTCGTCTTACAGGCCATTGCAGGGGGTAGTTAGTGTGGGGCAACGGTAGGGTTGGAAGTTGTTGATACAGGCCTTAACTTGCTATAATATATTTGTACGAATAGTTCGGATAAAACACAAAAGAAATGGGGCAACTTATGACTACCCGTGAAAGAGTGCTGACTATACTAAAAGGTAAAAAGCCAGATCGCATACCATGGCTCGCAGACTTGTCATATTTGGCAACTTACCTAAACGACGAAAAAATAATGCCGGACAAATACCTCATGCCCGACCACGAAGCCGGCCTGCATAAGCTGCATAGGGATCATGGCGTAGGTTTTTACTTGCAAGGCTATTTCCCGTACAGGACGAGTTATAGCGGCGACATAAAATTTACAGAGGAAAGTACCAAAAGCGGCCCAGACACAACAAGCATGACAACAGTATCAACGCCTTTTGGGAAAATGCAAGCAGTGTGGGAATATGTATACAGCACCCATAGCTGGGGCCCCAAAGAGTTTATGATAAAGGATGTAAGCGACCTAAAAAAGTTGCGATATATGTACGAACACATGCACTTTGAGCCGGATTATGGCCTAGCAAACAGGCGGGTAGAAGAAGTGGGAGATAACGGCATTGTATTATGCTATATACCCAAATCCCCAATTATGGAACTCATCGCGCTGCAAGCTGGCATAGAAACGGTATCATATATGGCTGTAGATGATGAAGATGAACTAAACGAAACGTTAGCGGTAATGGAAAAAAAGTTTGATGAGGCTTGCGAAATTGTCCTAGCCGCACCTGGGGACTGCTTTATGTCGCCAGATAATCTTTCGAGCGAAGTTATCGGGGTTTCTTTATATAACCGCTATGCTAAGGCTTACCATCAAAAATGGTGTAAACGTTTTAAAGATGTAGGCAAGTATTCTTTTGTCCATTTGGACGGCACCATAAAGCCGCTTATTACGGAGTTGTGTGACGCAGGTTTTGATGTCATAGAAGCAGTTACACCGGCGCCTGTGGGCAGTGTCCCATTCGAAGATATAAGAGCACTTATGAACGACACGGCTATCATATGGGGTGGCATACCTGGTGGCTTTTTTCATCCTTCTGTGGATGATGAAAGCTTTGACTTGTTTGTTATAGATTTATTACACAAAATGAAAACTGACGGGAGATGTGTTTTGGGAGTGGCCGACCAGGTTGTACCACACTCGACTCTAAAGCGCGTAGCCCGTGTTGAGGAACTTGTTGAGCAATATGGATATTACTAAGGAGAGAATACGACATGTATACAGAGCGCCTACTTAAAGCAATAAACTACAACTACCCAGACGAGATACCGGTATCTTGCAATGTCTTGCCCGCTGCGTGGATACATTATGGGCAAGAGCTTATAAACTTAGTAAAGGACTACCCGGACCTTATCCCCAACGTGCCCCAGCTTGATAATATTATTATCCCCGAAACATACCAATTGGGGACCCATGTAGACGAGTGGGGATGTGAGTGGAGCAATGTTGATTTGGGCATGGAGGCAATAGTAACAAGTCACCCATTGCCCAACCGTGAAGATATCCGCAGCTTAAAAATACCAGGAAATAGAGACGGCAGGATGCCACATGGCTTTATGTACCTGAGACTGCTTGATTTGCGGGGCTTTGAAGAGGCTATGATTGATTTTGCAGAAGAATGCGACGAGCTTCAAATGCTCATAGACAAAGTAACAGAATATAATTGCCGCCAGGTAGAAGTCATCTTGGCTGACAAAAAACAAGGTGATATCACGTGGTTTGGCGATGATTTGGGTATGCAGCACGGCATAGCCATAGGTGCTGACAAGTGGCGCAAGTATCTAAAGCCCGCTTTTTCACGCATTTATGCCCCCATAAAAGCAAAAGGGTGCTATGTTTACATGCATACCGACGGGTATATCTTGGACATAATGCCAGACATAGTCGAATGCGGTGTAGATATAATCAACCCTCAATGCGGGGCCAATGGCATAGAAAACCTTGCCAGAGTATGCAAGGGCAAAATCCCCTTAGATTTGGACCTAGACAGGCAATTCTTTCCTGTGGCTACTCCATCCCAAATAGATGACCATGTCCGCGAATGTGTAGAGACCCTGTACATGCCAGAGGGTGGGCTAGGGCTCAAAACAGAGATTAATTATGAAATACCGCTTAAGAATATTGCGGCAATACTTGATGCACTGCGGAAGTATCGGGTTTGGAAGTAGTTGCCATTCACAGCTATAGCAACCGTTGCAACTTTTTTTGACACCAAGGCGATTGTATGGCAGAATGGGCTTTACTACATCCTACCGGAGGCCACCTGTATGCGAAAACGATGGCGAAAGCCACCCAACATTTGCATAAAACCTTGCAACAGCAACACAGGCAAAAGCCAAAATGCAAGTTGCATAAACAAAATTGAAAACAAAATAAACAAACGCCCTATTTCAAACGGGATTCGAGCAAAAACAAAATTGCCGAATTTGCCAAAAAGAAATAGGGCGTTTTTTATTTGGTTTTTGCGCATGGGTGCAAGACCGCCACCTCGCCATTAAACACACATTCACCCCCACACAAACATGAGAGGAGTACCATATGAACCAAAAAATGACTCAGCATGAAAAGCACATGCAAGCTCTTAATAGCTTTGCGATGCGTGTAGAGAAAGACCCGAATGTTATTGCAATGCTTTTGTACGGGAGTTTAGCTTACGGCACGGTAGGCAGAAAAAGCGACATCGGCATAACGCTGATTGTGCGGGATGGTTCGATTGCTAATGAACGCGGCTTTTCGGCAGATGAAGATGGTATCTACGTTAGCTGTCATGGGTTGCGCGAAGTATCCAAGTTTAAGAAAGATTTGCAAGAGTTGCGCGGCGGCTATGAACATGCCTTGCTCGGAAGTGGAAAACTCATATTTTCCAAGGATGAGGCTTTGATTGCGTTGCATGAAGCGACCCGAAAAATTGGTGTTGATGATGCCCCAAGAGCCTTTGCCGCTAAAATAGATGGGTTGTTTAATTGGATGTGGAAAGCTGAGAAGCACATAACCCTCATTAATGACCCATTGTATGCACAGCGTTTTTTACAGCTTAGTGCCGCCATCGTTGCAGAAATGGAGCTGATACGGCATAGAGAAAACCCAAACCGTGAGGCTATACGCCGCGCCCGGGAACTTAACCCGAAGCTTATGCACGAGCTATATACCATCCCAAGCACTACCGCCATGACTGTGGAGGATGTACGTCACACATTAGATGTCCTGGATGAATATCTAATGAAACACATTGAGTGGTGGAGCCGCCATATATTGCGCACTTTATGCGACGGAGAACCCAAATTACGGGGATGGTGGGGTGCTGTAACATATTTAGAAGAAAAGGGTGTGATAATGCGCACTACATTACCAAGACGTGTGTTTAAAAACAGTAAGCTGACAGTAGACGAAGTGGCCTATGTATATATTAAGGCACACGAGAGGGAGGAAAACCATGGCTAAAAATGTGATTGAAGTAATCGGCGCAAGGCAGAATAACCTTAAAAACATCAGCGTTGATATCCCGCAGGACAAGCTGACCGTAATAACAGGCGTGTCCGGCTCAGGTAAGTCCTCTTTGGCGTTCGATGTCGTTTACGGCGAGGCACAACGACGGTTTTTGCGTTCGGTTTCAAACTTTGCCAAGAGCCGTATCGGACAATTAAAGAAACCCAATGTGGATTATGTACGCGGGCTGTCTCCGGTTATAGCCATCGAGCAGAAAAAAGGCAACAACAACCCGCGCTCCACGGTAGGCACGGTCACGGACATAAACGATTATCTTCGACTATTGTTCTCCACCGTTGGCAAAGGAACATGTCCATGTTGCGGATATGAGCTTGAACCCGCAAGCGCAGCACGTATGGCAGAGGATATTACATCCCTGCCCCAAGGCACGACGGTTGACCTCTACACTACTGCTAAGAAAATATATGGCGAAGATTATGAGTATCTTTTCGAGAAGATACGAAAAAAAGGTTATAAGTCATTACTTGTTGACGGCCAGCCATATGATTTATCCGAAAAACCCTTCGAGCTTGATGAAAGTAAGGATTATCATATCGAGATCCTGCTTGACCGCCTAATTGTAAGAAGTGAGATGTATTTGCATGTGACGAAGACTATCGAATCCATCGTTAGCACTCTTGACGATGAGGTTATGATACGGTTTGTGTCGGATGTACCGTTAGGGATTGGCTGCCCCAAGCATCACTATGTGTTGTGTGAATTACAGCCCTATCACTTTTCATTCAACGTAACCTCCAGTGCTTGCGGCACCTGCATGGGCGTTGGAACGTCACATATTGCCGAGCCACGCTTCTTTGTTGTAAACCCAACCAAGAGTATTGAAAAGGGTGCGTTGCATGAATCCTTGTTCAAGCGGAATTACAAGGATAATCACCGCACGACTATATTGTATAACTTGTCAAAGAATTATGGGTTTTCGCTAGAAACGCCATTCAACGAATATCCAGCGCATATTAGGGATATTCTTTTTCACGGCACAAAAGGGGAGGCAATGATATTAGAGCAACCGCCTTTTATGGAGAAGCGGCACTGGTCTGTAGGGCGGAAGCATATCTTTTGGGGATTTGTTCGTGAGCTTGAGAGATGGTATAGAAATTATATCAGAGATGCGGGAAATGCCGACACATACGAGCCAAACTTCATAAAAGAAGCCATGATAGAAAAAACCTGCCCGGACTGCAATGGCTCGCGTGTTAAGGCATCGCGGCTTGGCATTTTGGTTGGTGGGATGAATATCCACGAGCTAAGCAACATGCAATTCCCTGAGTTGATCGAATTTTTAGGCGGGCTGATAATCATAGAAAGTCAAAGGGATGTTGCAGATTCTATTGTCCGTGAAATAAGCTCGCGCTTACAGCTTTTGGTGGATATCGGACTGCATTACCTGTCCCTTGCCCGGAGGAGTGATTCTATATCGGGCGGCGAAATGCAACGCATCAAAATGTCAACGCAGATTTCCAGCGAACTGCGGGGAATACTTTATGTAATGGATGAGCCAAGCATCGGACTCCACCCACGGGATGCAGATAGGATTATAACTATCATGAAGAAGCTACGTGACATTGGAAATACACTGATTGTAGTAGAACATGACCTAGACACCATGCGAGCAGCAGACTATCTGGTTGAAGTGGGGCCGGGCGCGGGCAACCACGGCGGTATGGTTGTTTCGGCGGGTACGCCAGATGAATTTATGGCTGATGAGAACTGCCTGTCTGGTTCGTATATGACTGGTAAGCGGACAATTTTATTGCCAGAACGTAGGCGTGCAGTAACTGATACGTGCATCACATTGCAAGGTGCGAATGAGAATAACCTCAAGAATGTCACGGCGGACATACCGCTTGGACTGTTTGTGTGCATCACAGGTGTGTCCGGCTCGGGTAAGTCTACGCTGATTTTTGAAACCCTGTCAAAGAACTTGGACGTATTAAAACGGGGCGCTAGGATTGTACCGGGCAAAGTTGATTATCTATTTGGCTATGATAACATCAACCACATCATCACAATTGACCAATCGCCTATCGGCAAAAACAAAAAGTCTAACCCGGCAACATATATCGGCATATATGATAAAATTCGCGCACTGTTCGCCGCTACGCCCGAAGCAGTTGCGGGGGGTTACACGGCAATTGATTTTAGCCTTACCCATGCAAACGGTGTGCGATGCGAGCACTGCGCCGGTGACGGTGTGTTAATCACCAATTTGCAATTCATGGCAGATATAGAAAGCATATGCCCTGTGTGCAAGGGCAACCGATTCTCAGCAGACGGGCATGAAATCCGTTACAATGGCAAAAGTATCGCAGATGTACTGGAAATGACTGTTACGGAAGCATTGGATTTCTTTGCAGCAGAACGGCTCATCAAACACAAGCTGGGAATTATGAGTGAGTTGGGGTTGGGTTATCTAACACTTGGGCAGGGCGCACCCACACTGTCTGGCGGCGAGGCACAGCGTGTAAAGCTGGCATATGAATTAGGGAAAATCAAACGTGGTAGTCATAACATGTATATCCTTGATGAGCCTACAACAGGGCTTCATTGTGCGGACATTGAAAACCTGTTGGCATCTATACACCGGTTAGTGGAACAAGGCCATTCTGTTATTGTGGTAGAGCATAACCTTGATGTGGTGAAATGTGCCGATTATATTATTGACATGGGGCCGGAAGGTGGTAAAGCTGGGGGATATGTTGTGGCTACAGGTACGCCAGAGGAAGTTGCTGCTACTCCAAGTTCTTATACGGGGCAGTATCTAAAAAAGATACTGTAAGAATCCGCACAAGTTTAAGATGCACCTGTACACCTGTTGCATTAACACCCCACATATAATAAAATACCCCCACCAAAGGGGAGTAGTTTCCGGTTTCCCGCCGGGATAAAGTCGTCAATACATGAGGTTTATCTCATCGGCTTTATTGACATCATATTTGCTATATGTGTGATGTTTAACAAGACCTTTGCCAATACTATATTGGCAAGGGTCTTTTTTATTGCCCTGCCATTTACTAGAAACGGGAGGCAAAATGAAAAGCTATTACCAAACTTGCGAGGCACTACTAGAGTCCCTGGGTACATCCAGGCAAGGCTTAACACAAGGTGAGGCAACAACCCGTATAGGGCAATACGGCAGCAACGAGCTACACCAAGGCGAAAAGACCCCGCTGTGGAGGCTTGTTGTGGATGCATGGAAAGACCCGATGATGATTATCCTTGCCATAGTGGTGATAATTAAGGCAGCGCTTGGCGGCTTTGTTGAGGCAATGGTTATCCTTGCAGTGCTGGTTGTTAACTCGTTAATTTCTGTTATCCAAACCAGGAAAGCGGAAAGTTCGCTGGAAGCATTGCGGCAGATAAGCGCACCCACAGCCAAAGTGCGCCGTGACGGGACGGTCACAACCATACCAGCAAAGGAGCTTGTCCCAGGAGACATAGTAATGCTAGAAGCTGGGGATTTTGTACCTGCCGACGGCAGAATCATATTGTGTAATACCTTAAAAATAGACGAAGGGATACTTACCGGGGAGTCAGAGCCGGTACTAAAGCATGAAAATGTAATAGAAGGAAACCGCTTAGCCGGTGGCGAAGAAAACCGCTTAGCCATAGGCGACCGCAAAAACATGGCATATAGCGGCACAATTGTTGTGTATGGGCGCGGTGAGTTCCTTGTTACCGAAACTGGCAAAAAAGCAGAGATAGGCAAGATTGCCACATTAATAGAAACAGCTAAGGACCGCCAAACCCCGCTGCAAAGGCGGCTAGAGGATTTTAGCAAAAAGCTGGGGTTGGCTATTATGGTCCTTTGCGCTGTTATTTTTGTTATACAAATTGCCAGGGCAATGACAGTATCAGACGGGGGCCAGTTGCAGGATGTAATTTTGGGCGCGTTTTTGTTTGCCATTGCTGTGGCTGTGGCGGCTATACCAGAGGCGCTAAGCCCCATAGTGACTATAGTACTTGCCGTGGGTACAAAAAAAATGGCAGCACGCAATGCCATTGTACGCAAGCTGCCAGCGGTTGAAGCACTGGGCAGCACCAGTGTAATTTGCACAGATAAAACCGGCACCCTTACCCAAAACAAGATGACTGTGGTTGATTATTTCCTACCTGGCGGTGACTTGCATGACTCCCTGCTGCTACCTGCGATGGTGCTATGCAATGACGCAGTATTGAGTGCCGACGGCACATTTATAGGTGACCCTACAGAGACAGCGCTTCTTTCGTTTGCGGATAAATCCGGCGTACCCCACAGCAAAATCCGCGAAGCTTATACCCGCCTGGCGGAGTTGCCCTTCGACTCCGAACGCAAGCTGATGAGCGTAGTTGTTTCACCTTTGACAAATGAAATTTATCCCCAGCACGGCTTTGGCGAAAACCACATTTTCACCAAAGGCGCGCCGGATATACTGTTCTCCCGCTGTACGCATGTATTGGTAAATGGCGAAACGGTCCCATTTACCACGGAACTGCAAGCGCTGTTTGAGACGACTAATGACAAACTGGGCAACAGGGCTCTTAGGGTACTGGCATATGCCACGAAAATTATTTCCGCCAAAACAGATAATGCTACGTGTGTAGAGGGTCATCCCATATCCCCGGCAGACGAAACCAACCTTACCCTAATTGGCCTAACAGCCATGATAGACCCACCCAGGGCAGAGGTATACGAATCCATAGCCGCCGCCAAAGCCGCCCATATCAAAACCGTGATGATAACCGGCGACCATAAAAACACGGCCTACGCCATAGCCAAGGAAATAGGCATTGTAGATGACGATAACGACATGGTATTAACCGGCACAGAACTCGACAACATGACCGAGTCTGAGCTGGACGAAATATTAGAAAGCATACCCGTATACGCCAGGGTCTCCCCCGAAAACAAGATAGCCATTGTAAAAGCGTGGCAAAGAAAAGGCATGATAACCGCCATGACCGGCGACGGCGTAAACGACGCCCCTTCCCTAAAACAGGCAGACATAGGCATTGCCATGGGCAGCGGCACTGAAGTCTCCAAAGATGCATCTGCCATGATACTCACAGACAATAACTTCGTGTCTATTGTATGCGCCGTGGCCATTGGCCGCACCATTTTTGACAATATTAAGAAGGCTGTAGGGTATCTTTTTTCTGGCAACTTGGCGGCGATTATATCTATACTTTTTGCCTTTATTATGGGTTGGGACAGCCCGCTTACGGCATTACAAATCTTGTTTATTAACCTAGTAAACGACTCCATACCAGCAATAGCCCTGGGTCTAGAAAAAGACGAGCCAAACGTAATGAGCCGCCCCCCACGCGACATGAACGAAGGAATCTTTGGCGGCGGGCTGTTAGCAAGCGTGGTCAAGCGCGGGATTCTTATTGGCGTTGTGGTGATACTTTCGCAGTTTATAGGCCTCACTTGGTTTTCGCCGGCGGTAGGCGGGGCCATGGCTTTTACTACTATCATCTTGGCGCGTACCCTTCAGACATTTTCTTCCCGGTCCAACAGCCAAACCATTTTTGGGCTGGGCTTTGCCAGCAACCCCTATGTGGCATGGGCAGTGGCTGCATGTTTGGGGCTGTATGGGCTTACTATGTTACCGGGGCTAAGGGGTGTATTTCATATCCCGGAAACATTTGCGGTGTTGCATTTTGCTATTGCTGCTGGGCTGGCGGTTGGGGTGGTGTTGGTTATGGAGGGGGTTAAGTGTTTTTTTGCGGCCGCCCGAAAGCGGTCTTAGTGCTTTGGGGATGGGTTCTTTGGGTTTGCCTACGCTGACTTTCGGGGCTCTTTGGCTTAATAGGCAGATAGAAGTATTTCTACGGCCTTAAAAGATGGTATAATAACCGAACAACCGTGGGTTGGCTGGCTTCACTTCCCTATGCTTTCGAGCAGAAAGGAGGTGATTGGATGCTAGACTTTTCTTTTGCTGATTTGTACTCGTTCCTGATTACGGTCTTAGGCATGATTTTGGCCTATTTAGCTGGACGCAGGGCAGATAAAAGTCACCAACGAAAAGAGCCGCCCCCTGGCAAGGATTGCGGCTCTTCTGACTAATACTCATTAAGCTGTGAAGCCAAGCCAAGCGGTTGGCAACACGCGGGTCACGATTACTGTCGTGGCCCGCTTTTATTATGGCTTTATTATATGCCGGTTATGTGTGAATGTAAACATCTTGGCTTTACATACGGCGGTTTAGTCAGATTTGGAAATTATCAGACTCTGCAGATGCCCAAATTTACTGGCTTTGTGCGACATACTAGGTGATATGCATATGCGAATTAAAAGGTTTATCATTAATATCAAAACCGAAATGTTTCACACATTTGGGGTAGCTCTGGCTACGCTGGCTTTCGGAGCACTCTAGTTGAATAGGCCAAAGGAACTGCCCCAGTGACGCACATCTGGACTCAGGAGAGCAGACTATGGCATTAGTCTCCCAGTATTTGGGTTGTTGAAGTCATCGCGGTTTGACCTGAACGTCCTTGCTATTTGTTCTGTATGCCATTGGTCTACAGCTTCGCTATTCCAGACGAACATCCAGTAGTCAAGCCTTTCTCTTTCTCTGATGTTGTGAAATGTAATATTATGGTGCTCTTGCAACACTCCATTTACACCATATTCAAACACGCGTACGCCTCCCCCATTACGAAACATCGCGGAGCGTAGCTGGTCGCCTCTTTCTACCCCATCAAATATTTCATGAAGTTGAAAGCCAATTCCGACAACTGCTCCAACAATGTAAATTTCATACTCCCCATATGCCATTGGCTTGTCCGTAATGAATAGAACTCCACGTTCATCTTCTTCGACATTCCATTCTGTTGGGACTCTAAAGGTCCCGAGGCCACCAATAGCAACTGTTTGCCAAGATGTTGTGATTCTAACAGGTCTACTCGTTTGCATGTATAAAATAACATAACCTGCCAGTATTACTGCTAACAACAATGACATGATAACTCCAAATATTATTAGTGCGTTTTTCACAACTATCGCCTCCAATCTACCTGCGCCTAAGGGATAAATGTTTTGCAACATCGTATCCTAGGCTTGCCGCGGGTGTCAAAGGTGTAGTCCCGGGTTGTTGTGCCACCGCCTGTGTCTACTTCACGGGTTAGCCGGCGGGCTGTATCGTAGGTGTAGGTTGTTGTGCGGGTTGTGCCACCCATTACCTCTGTCACGCGATAGGTGTTACCGTCTAGGTAGTATACATATGCGAAGCAAAAGGTTTATCGTTAGCATCAAAACCGCAAAGCTTCGCACATTTGGAGTCAGTGGTCATCTTTGAGGGCGTCGGGTTGATCTAAATAACATCTCATAATAAAACCAATGGGGAACTACTCTTTCAGTGTAGTAGAAATTATAACCATAGCTTACCCAGCCGTCCCTGTATTCTTCAGGGTTTCTCCATCTTACTCCGTCAAATAAAATAGGTTCATCATTTCTACTGAAATAAATCCCCCCATGTCGATATCGAGCACTTCTGACATTAAAAGCAAATTGAATTTGATATGTCGTGCCGCGGTGAGGGTTAGGTCTGCTTATGCCTATACGTCTTATTCGCCCGTCCCTTAATAGTTCATATAAAATGGAGTTGTCAAGCGGTTTTGTCACATTCTGACCATCAAGTGTCCCGCTTGTATAAAGACCTTCAAAATCAGTTCCAGGTCTCGGGCGAAATCTTGTATTAGCGACTACGTGTATATGATTATCTAAACCCCAAATTTCTTCTACAGCTTGGTTTAGTAATTCCTCGTTATCAAGAACAAATTGTATAATTTGATCCTTATTTAACGTGTTGCGTCCCATGCAGCCTCGTATAAGTAATGTCCAAAATATAATAAGTACAATAGTTGCAATAACTGGAATGATTTTTTTTATAGACAATATTAACCCCCCTAACGGATTCGTCCATGCCTGTACCAGTATCTCCCCATATCCGTGAAATATCGACATCGTGGAGAATCACCAAAATGCAAAAGGTTTTCAGCATGGTATAACCCATGATCCCGTATCTTTGCGTTTTAGGCGACGGGCTGTGTCGTAGGTGCAGGTTATTGTGCGTATACATATGCGAAGTTGGATAGTTTAATGGGGTCTTAAGAATAGGGCCAGTTCTATCAGTGTTGGTGGACCAGCTATTCAGCCTAATGGATTCAAAAGAAGCCCAGGGGCCGTTTGGGGCTCATGGGCTAGATCCATTGTTTTTACACGGGGCGAGGACGCTGTTTAGGCTGGCTTTTGAACGTGTGTCAGCTTATTCATTTGTCACCCCAAGTCAAGAATGACATATCTTTCATTAAAGTCGGCATCAAATAAAGGTGCAACTTTTATTTGGTTGTTGCCCAAATATTCCACATATGTGCAAGCAGATGGATGTGCAAGAGGCGAAAATTCTTCGAATAAAAATTTCCTATGAAAAATTTCAGGGTTAAAAATATTTTGAACAATTAGTACATAACAATCTTCATATGATCTATCAATATAAGCAATAGTCTCGTCCCTGATATAAAAAGGTTGAGTTTCAAAAATATCAGAAAATATGTCATCTTTCAAAGAGTAAAATTGCACTGTCATAACTGATGGAATAGCTAGTCCGGTACTAACCGAAATTTCTAATATATTTTCGGTGATATATGAAATCAACACCGCCCTATCCGATGTGATTGTTTTGACAATCTCCCCTTCTTTGTTAATTATCTCATAACGAACATACCATGGAACCAAGTCCGGCGTTTGAAAAGAGCGAAAATGAGGATCACAGTCAAACACAACTTTATAGCTATCATTCGCTACAGATATGGGATGTACCATCGCATTATCAGCGGACATTTCATAACTGGTTTCGGTACTGCAAGCTATAAAAATAAATAAAATGAACTTTATCAAAACTACTACGATTAATTTCCTCATTTTCAACCTCTTTCTTATAAAAGGAAATAAGAGAGCTATATTTCTACCATAGCATATGAAATTTGATGACAAAGTACGCATAAGCCGCAGATCATCACCTTCTTCACACTATACATATCATGTTATTATCGCCGCAATCCTACATACCTGAAAAACCTAAAGTAGTCGGAATTAATGCCAGACATGAAAATTTCCTCAATTTCACCGCTTGCTAGACGACCATCTACCCATCCTGGTGAATTTATGAGATGAGGACTGTAAAAATAATGAGCCCCGCCAGTTATATCAGGCACCATCCTATAATAAATTGGCAAGATGGTATTTATTAAATCCTGATAATGTGGACGAACATATGCATCAGCAATCCCATATGTTAAATAATTCATAGCTAAACGGTATTGTGGGCCACCAACAGCAGAAAAATGCGCTCTATTCATAACAGAAGATAGAGTTGTAAACGAACCAAATGACCTGCTAGTCGTATTATCAAGGCGATTCATTATTACATTCGCTGTGGCTTGCCATGAAAGTCCCCCGTCACCGATATCAAGTCTTCCTTGACGAAGCGATTCTCCTGCCACAACAGCCACAAACGATCGTTGAGATGCAGTTAAATCTGTCCGTGTCCATGTCTGCTGTTGTGTCACCGTACTGGAACCACCGCCACCGCCATCTGCATCACCTATAATGTAAGGAGTCGGCGACGACGATGATGCATTTGCCGCCATGAACGCATTAGTTACTATACCCCCCTGGTTCCGAGAAAGTACTGACAGTTTCCCCAAGGTATTTCCAAGCCCTAAACCGGGAAGCGTCGCAAATAGTCCAGTCGGGTCGACCCAGCGCACTGGAGTATGCTTTATAAGCATAGATGATAATGAAATTCATAATCTCCGCAAGCTGTGTGATGAGGTATTTGGGGAAGAAAACTTTGTTGGTCAACTGACAGTAGTAAACAACTTGAAAGGACGGAATGACAAAAGAAATATCGCTACTTGCCACGAATATTTGTTGATTTATGGCAAGCCAGAATTTATAGCGAAAGGATTACCACTTACTGACGAACAATTGGCCATGTATAACAAACAAGACAAGAGCGGCAATAAGTATCAACTTCGTGATTTGAGACGACGCGGCGGTAACGACAGGAAAGAAGATAGACCAAAAATGTTTTTCCCGATTTATTTCAATGAACAAACAGGTGAATGTTCACTTGAAAAGCAAGATGGTTGGGTAGAGATACTTCCATTACGAGGTGATGGAACAGATGGAAGATGGCGGTGGGGCAAAGAGAGGGTTTCAAGCAACCTTAATATGCTTGAGCCAAAATATTCAAACATATCTCAAAGGTGGGGTGTGGAGTATCGAATTTATCTAAACCCTACTCTTAATGCGCCCGAAGATGATGAGGAGGATACAGAAGAAAGGGATTCAAAATCAAAATCGTTTTGGATTGGTGGTGAATTGTCAACTGATGTTGCAAAAAGAGAGTATAAGAAATTATTGGGCAATATCGCATTTGATTTTCCAAAGCAGTTGAACTTATAATAAAAACATTGCATATAGGCGATACAAGTCAAAGTCTTATCCTTGACTTCTTTGCGGGATCTTCTACCACCGCTCATGCAGTAATGAAGTTAAACGCTGAAGATGGTGGAAATCGCAGATATATTATGGTTCAACTACCCGAAATTATTGATGAAAAAACGGATGCTTATAAGGCTGGCTTCAAAACAATATGTGAAATTGGCAAAGAGCGCATACGACGTGCTGGTACAAAGGTTTTAGCTGAATGGCAAGAAAAACAAACCCCGCTTGAAATCGACGACCAATCGGAACAATCACCGCCCGACATTGGCTTTAAGGTGCTAAAACTGGACACTTCCAATTTCCACGCATGGGATGGCACACCAATATCAGACGGAAATATGCAAACCCTGTGGGATAGGTTCGATGCTCGTGAGAAAACAATCAAGAAAGACCGCTCCGGCCTTGATATTGTGTACGAAGTTATGCTGAAAATGGGTATACACCTTGCTTATGTGGTGTCAGAAATAATTGTTGGGGATAGAAAATGTTACTCAATAGGCGAGAAACCGTTTGAAACTAGCAAAGACTGTATGATACTTGTCTGCCTTGACTTCGGCATAACCCCCGAAGATATAACCGCTTTTTGCGACCTTGCCCCGGCAAAAATAATCGCTGCTGAGGAGGCGTTCGAGGACAGCACCGCAATGAGTAACGCCCATTATATCCTTAAAGACAGGGATATTGAGATGAAACTTTTGTAGGAGGAATCAATATGACAAATTGCTATATTTGCGGATGTTCAGATGCGCAACAAGAACCACAAGGGTTGCAGACTTATTTTTGGTGTTCATTTTGTGGGGGTTTTACATTAGCACAACACATGAATCATAATTTCTACAACTTAGAGAAGTATTGCACAGACAATAGTAATTTTGAAGTGTTCCCTAAGCGACACATACTTGCGGGATGGATGCTTGAATTTAATAGAAACCGTCCAAACCCTTTGCCATTTAACGGCATTGATGATTTTATGGACATATTAAATGATAGTCGTATGCCAAAAACAGCCATGCAACGATTGGACAGGCTTTTGCTGAACTTGTATAAGTTTAATGACAGTTTTGGTGCTATATTCGCCGCACCTCAAATGCAAACTGGCAATAAACTTAGACTCACCCACGGTAACATAGAATTACCATATGCAATTGCCTATGCCACTGATTTTAACGAAACAAGGTCAATGCTTTTTAGCTTAGAAATGCTTGGTTACATGGCGTTAGAGGGAACGAAAGATAAAGGACGATTTTTCATAACACCCAAAGGCTACGAAAGAGTAGAGAGCCTCTTACACAGCAACACTGATAGCAAGAGTGTCTTTGTTGCCATGCAATATGACAACTCTCATATCCAAGAGGCTTTTGAAAATGCGATTAAGCCTGCTTGCGGTGATTGCGGTTTTGATGCACTGATAATAAAAGACAAACATCATAACAATGGGATAACTGATGAAATCATAGTAGAAATAAAAAAGAGTAAATTTGTGGTCGTGGATTTTACTTTTGGGAATAACGGTGCTTATTGGGAGGCTGGGTATGCACAAGGTCTTGGGCGTACAGTTATTCGTAGTTGTAAAAAAGAGTGGTTTGATAAACACGGCCTGCATTTTGATATTAAGCACTATCGGACAATAATTTGGGAAAGCCCTTCACAACTCGCACAAGAATTAAAAGACAACATACGCGCAAATTTCTCTGATGCAAAAATGGAAGATGGTGATGGTAGGTGAACCTAAAATTCATAACCCGAAACTTTCAAACAGATGCCGTTAGCGTCGTGGCAGACATTGCCCCAGCGAAAATAATTGCTGCCGAGGAGGCGTTCAAGGATAGTGCCGCAATGAGCAACGCCCATTATATCCTTAAAGACAGGGATATAGAGATGAAATTATTTTAGGGGGTTCATTATGTTTGATTCAAAGTTGTTTGACTTCTTGACAGATAGGAAAGTATGGGGAGTAATTTTTGCTACCTTGATTGTTGGTTTTATTTTGCTGATTGCAGTTATAGGTATAACATTCATAGTAACAAGAATAGTGACGCATCCTGAACCCGACTCCATCCCTGTTTTAGTAGAAACAATAACAGATTGGAATATATTTGGAGTAACCATTAGCGTGGGAATACTCACTATTTTGTCAACGGTAATAGCAGTTTGGTACACAAACAAAAAGACTAGAGAACTGTATGAGGAAACTAGAGACGAAGAAAGAAAGCAAAATGCAATGTCTTTGATTAAACCGTCTGTTAGGTATTCAACTTTTTTAGATATTAGAGAGAAATTGTTGCTAGATGGAGATGACGAGAGAATGTTGTTATTGTCATCTAAAAAAGATGGATTTGGCTTTTATGACGATGAATCTCGCGAAAATGAAATGCATTGTATATTTTCAATTTGTAACGAAGGCAATAATCGTATCGAACACATAAATATTACAACAACTACGATTCTGACAACAGATACTGAAGCAGAAAAGCCTAGCGATTCTACAAATTCTGTAAAATTACTTCGTAAAAATGAGCGGATTTTTCTAAGAGTCCATAGTGACGAACAGCGGCAAATTCGCTTGAACTGCATTGATAAGAAGGAAATTGTTAAGACAGAGTTTCATTGCACAATAAACTATTTAACAATAGCAGGTCAGCAAATTTGTTATGAGTATAAGATAGCTATAACAGATATGCCGAAAACAGATGAGAAGGGCAAAACGACGTACAAGAGAAAGCCAGAAATAATAAACGATGAGTATTTGCCTGTTGATGTTATTTCAATTGATAAACGTGTTTTGGCATCATCATTTAGAGATTTGCAAGAAAATTTAACATTTGATGGCTTTGGCTATAGGTATCGCAAAATTGGTGATAGGCAAATGACAGGAACACTCGATGCTTTGCATAGGTTTTGGAAAGAACAGGGCATGGATACTTTTGTGTCAAATGCCGCTACTAGCGTAAACAATATGAACGAGTCGATGAAGGATGTTGCAAGTGCTGTAAACGAGCAACGAGAGTTTTTTGAAAACTTTATATCTGGCCTTAGAAACCAAGGAAATACAAAGCAAATCGAGGAAAAAGAAAGTGTTGACGTGATAAATGCAGACGAAACTGAAACGCAAGACCAATAATTACAGTAAGGCAAGGTGCTTTTATGAATATAAACAATAATCGCAATGTTTTTGACATAAGCGTACTTGAGTTGAATGTCGCAAAGACTTTAGCCTATGAAGTGATACAAGAGTATGCCAAAGGCAATGCACCAGCATATCAGCGTACAAGCAAGGATGATGAAGTCGCTGTACAGATTGATTCGATAGTAAATTGCGTATACGATTTGGCAGTAAAAAGAGCCTTGATTGATAAAGTTCAAGGGGTAACTTGGAGGAAGTACACGACTTCCAGCTACGAATTGTTGGCGAAGTGGTTTGGGAGTTAGTGCGGTTTGGCATTCTGATACCGTCCGGCGTGAAAACTGAAAATGGCAATATGCAACAGCACGTAAATGCCTTTTATTTTACCGAATATGGCAGAAAAGCTGTCTTGGAAGATAGCCCTATACCATCAGACCCTACAGGCTTTTGATGAGATTAAAAAATGACGTTCCGAACGTTGATGATGTGATTTATATGTATGCCGAGGAAAGTATATACGGCTATAACAATGGACGGATGCTTTCTGCAACAATTACTATAGGCGTAGCATCTGAAAAGGCAATAATGCTACTCATTGAGGCATTTATCTCATATCTGCCGACTGAAAATGAGCGAGTTTCGTTTGAAAAACGAACT
>Ga0123355_10003037_pt1 | contig 23915 bp, 23 predicted proteins | sample TergutEmb28metaG_3_FD_89872 | JGI IMG/M metagenome (GOLD analysis project Ga0123355, IMG submission 89872) | Embiratermes neotenicus P1 segment gut microbial communities from Petit-Saut dam, French Guiana - Emb289 P1 | ecosystem: Host-associated > Arthropoda: Insects > Digestive system > Gut ... | reverse complement strand
AGCGGTTCAAGAGTAACCATGCCAAATGGCACCATGTTAGAATTTGGCTGGCCGAGCTTTTTAGTAGCGATCGCAACCCCAACAAACTTTACCTTTTGGGAAGTTAGAGTGTATATGCTGTAGAGGGGGGGGTATTCTTAAGGCACAATAAACAGTCGTTTCTATTAAATATGTTGTTGACGGCTATGTATATTGTATGTTACAATATAAGTAACAATTAAAACTAACTACTTAAAGGATAAAATTAAACTTATGGCAATTTCATATAAAGATGCAGGCGTTGATGTCGAAAGAGGATATAAAGCGGTAGAGCTAATTAAAAAGCATACGGCAAGTACTTTTAATAAAAATGTAGTAGGCGATGTGGGCAGTTTTGGGGGGCTTTATTCTATAGCTAACGAAAAGTTGGCAGAGCCTGTTTTGGTGTCTGGTACTGATGGTGTTGGCACAAAATTAAAGTATGCGTTTATAGCTAACAAGCATGACACAATTGGTATTGATTGTGTTGCGATGTGCGTGAATGATGTTATTTGCCAAGGTGCAAAACCGTTATTGTTTCTTGACTATTTTGCTGTGGGTAACCTAGACCCTTATCAAGTAGAGCAAGTTGTAAAAGGTGTTGCGGATGGTTGCCGTCAGTCTGGTGCTGCTTTAATTGGTGGCGAGACTGCCGAAATGCCCGGGTTTTATAAAAATGGCGAGTATGACATTGCTGGTTTCTGTGTTGGAATTGTCGACAAAAAGAAAATTGTTGACGGTGCTAAAATAAAAGAGGGCGATGTTTTAGTTGGGCTAGCGTCAAGTGGTGTTCATTCAAATGGTTATAGTCTAGTGCGTAAATTGTTAGGCGAGGATTTAGAAACTCTTAAAAATACAAAAGTACCAAATTCTAAAAATAGTTACTTAGATGAAGTGCTTACTCCTACAAAAATTTATGTTAAGACAATTTTAGAGTTATTAAAGAAATTTGATATTAAGGGCATTTCTCATATAACAGGTGGCGGATTTATTGAAAACATTCCACGAATTTTCAAAAAGGGTATTGGATGTAAAATTGATTTGTCTAGTTATGATTTGCCGCCAATCTTTAAGTTACTTAAAGAAAAATCGGGTTTGTCAAATAAAGAATTATACAATACCTTTAACATGGGCATTGGAATGGTTATTTGTGTTGATAAAAAAGATGCCGAAAAACTAAAAGCAGCTTCCGAAAAACTGGGTGAAACGGCTTACATTATCGGAACTGTTAAAAAAGGCGAAGGAGTAGAGCTAGCGTGAACGGATTTGGCTGCACTTTTAAGAGTGTAGTATGGGATGGATCAAAAAATCGGTTACCCTAAAATTTAGGGTAACCGATTTTTTGGTATAGAGTGGGTTAATTGTTAGAGTGTGTTATCCTCTATTGTTTTGATGATTATCTCTATCCCTATCTTTTAGGCCATGGTTGCCGTGCCTGTTATCGTCTCGGTCATCATCTCTGTCGCTTCCGCCGCAACTACAACCACAACCGCAATGGTCTTGCACCTCTCGTCTTTCTTCGCAACATTGTCTGCGTCTGCAGCAGCCACCAAATAAATTAAATAGGCCACCGCAACATCTGTTTCTACAACACATAAAAAACTCCTTACACATCGCCACAATTTATTAGACGATATGTAGGAATGTTATATAATACTATATTATGACCAAAGAAAAATTATGTTACAAGTTATTTTGAAACTAATTGACTATAATCAAGAAATTACTAGACAGCAAGTAAAAAAAAGTGTAATATTTAAGGTAGAGGTTTTATATGAAAGACAATTCTAACATTCAAGAAAATAATGCTGTAGATGTAAATACAGGCAAAGAAAATAGTTCGTGTTTGAACACGCCTACCAAAAAACGATTTGCGGTTTTGATTTCTGGTAATGGTTCTACGCTTCAAGCACTTATTGATGCGACTAAAAAAGGCAAAATTGATGCAGATATTTGTCTCGTTATTTCGAGCAGTCCTGATGCTTATGGACTGGAAAGAGCTAAAAAAGCGGGGATTAGAACTGAAGTAGTTCATATTGATGGATATGCTGACGAAGTATCTCGTGATGGTCATATTGTAACACTGCTAAGAGAGGAAAAAGTTAGCTTTGTTGTGCTAGCTGGATATCTTGCGATTTTATCTAAAGAGTTTATAGAGGTTTATAAAAACCGTATAATAAATGTTCATCCTAGTTTGTTGCCTAAATATGGTGGCAAGGGAATGTATGGACTTAATGTACATAAAGCGGTTATTGATGCAAAAGAGACGGTTAGCGGTGCTACTGTTCATCTTGTTGATGACGGCATAGATACAGGGGATATTATAGAGCAAGCAAGTATAAAGGTTAAAAAGAATGATACCCCCGAATCGTTGCAAAAGAGGATTCAAGAAAAGGTAGAGAGAAAGTTGCTGGTTAATACGCTAGCACAGTTGTGTAAATAGCGGAGTTTTTTTGAAGGCTTTTTTGAAAAAGTTTTCAAACTTATATAGAACTTTAGAATTGCTAAAATAAAAACGGATTTAGCGACGGAGTAAGTTAGAACCGTGTTAGCAACTAAAAAGAGAGCGGGAACAAACAAAAGATATCATCTCGCAAACAGAGGACATTAGAAAAATGAAAAGAGCTTTAATTTCATTGAGTGATAAAACGGGTGCGGTTGAACTAGCTAAGGGGCTAGTCGAGCTAGGATTTGAGATAATCTCGACTGGCGGAACAGCTGCACTATTTGACAAAAATAAAATTCCTAACACGCAAGTTAGCGACATTACAAAATTTCCAGAGTGCTTAGACGGAAGAGTGAAAACTTTGCATCCAAATATTTTTGGTGGCATTTTGGCTATGAGAAGTAATGCTTCTCATATGGGGCAAGTTAAAGATTTAGGATTATCTACAATAGATTTAGTTGCGGTAAATTTGTATCCGTTTAAGGAAACAATTTCTAAGCCCAATGTGATTTTTGGCGATGCTGTCGAAAATATAGATATTGGCGGCCCTAGCATGATAAGGGCGGCGGCTAAAAACTATCAAGATGTTATTGTGCTTGTAGATAGTGCGGATTATTCGCCAATTCTAGCAGAGCTTAAAAAAGGGCGAGTTAGTTTAGATACTAAAAAAAGACTTATGTTTAAGGCGTTTAGTCATACAGCAAGTTACGATGCTTTAATCTCAAATTACTTAGCTAAGCAAATTGGTGAGGAGTTCCCAGAGCAACTAACACTTACTTTTGATAATAAACAAAATATGCGATATGGCGAAAATCCTCATCAAAAAGCAGCGTTTTACTCTAGTGGGTTAGTACAAAAAACATCTGTAGCAACAGCAGAATTTTTGCAAGGTAAAGAGTTATCTTTTAATAATATCAACGATGCGGGCGGTGCTTTAGACTTGCTAAACGAATTTAGTGAGTGTGCGTGCGTTGCAGTCAAACATACTAACCCTTGTGGCGTGGCAATTGCTAAAACTCCGCTAGAGGCGTATAAAACGGCTTATAAGGCTGATCCCATTTCAATATTTGGAGGAATTGTTGTTTTTAATCGAAAAGTCTGCGAAAAAACTGCGGTAGAATTAAATAAGATTTTCCTTGAGATTATCATTGCACCTGACTATGACAAAAAGGCGTTAGAGGTGTTTAAGGCTAAACCTAATTTGCGAGTATTAAAAATAACTGGACTAGATAAACAAATGGATTTTTCTAGTACAATGGATACAAAATGTCTTTATGGTGGGTTATTGGTGCAAGGTAGAGATAGTACACTTTTTGATACCAAAGACTTAAAAGTTGTAACAAAACTTAAGCCCACAAAAGACGAATTGAAGCAGCTAGAGTTTGCATATAAAGTTGTAAAGCATACAAAATCAAATGCTATTGTTGTAGCTAAAAATTATTCGGCTATTGGAATTGGTGGGGGGCAGACAAATAGAATTTGGGCAGCCACCGAGGCGCTAGAGAGAGCAGGCGAAAATGTTAAGGGGGCAATGCTAGCTAGCGATGCGTTTTTCCCTTTTAGCGACACAGTGGAGCTTGCGGCTAAACATGGTATAAGGGCAATCATTCAACCGGGTGGTAGCATTAAGGATGCCGATAGTATAGCGGCTTGCGACAAGCATGGGATAGCGATGGTGTTTGTAGGGCAACGACACTTTAAGCATTAGTAAATATTAGTAAATAATTGTCTAAAAAATCACCGAATTGACGGTGATTTTTTAGGTTAAAAATTTCTTGAAAAAATTGTTGACATCTTATATATATATATATACTTATTGTTAACAAATACTTTTGATAGACAAGATAAAAATACTAGCAAAAGAAGAGGAGATTAAAAATATGTTTTGTGCAAAATGCGGAACAGAATTAAACGGCGAATTTTGCTCTAAGTGTGGGCAAAATTGCAATCAGTCAGTAGGGCAAGGGCAATCGAAGGTCCAAGAAAATGTTGAAGGCAAAAGTTGGTCAACGGCTGGTATTTTGGGGCTTTTGTTAGGTTTTTTTGGTGTGCATAGCTTTTACTTAGGGCGAACCAAAAAAGGTATTATGCAAGCAGTAATTGCAGTACTTGCTATAATTGTGGCGGCTGCTTTCGGACCGATGTTTTTTAACTTAGCTCAAAATCATAGAATGGAATATGGCGGAGGTTTTCATAATGCTCGTAGTTTAGCCTTATTAGATGCAGAGCTTGCTATGTATATTTTAGGTGGCATAATTTTATTTGGAGTGATGATATGGTCGCTAGTGGATTCAATTAGATTGTTTACTGGTAGCGTAACTATCGATGCTAAAGGCAACCCGTTAGTGCCGATTAGAAATAACCGATAGAAATTATTAGATAAATTAAAAAATCACCGCATTATAATTTTGCGGTGATTTTTTAATTTATTTCTTCATTTTTTGTTCTTTGCCTTTAAACTTATCCTTGGCCTCTGTTAGCTTTGGTGCAGGAGCAGCCTCGACTGGATAAAGATTTTTTTGTTTCATATATAAAAATGATTCAAACTGGTCACTAGCAACTTCTGTTAAATTCTTATTTACAAGGTTTCTAAATTTATCGCAAGAACCCTCGCATAGTGCGTTACCGTATCTTTTGACTAGTCCTTTTTGCATAACTAACACATCGCTAATTATTGCGGTATCGTCTAGCATACTTTTACTTTTTACATGATTGTCGCTAGCTATTTCAAAATTCATTGAAGATTGAGAACTGCTAGAACTTGACCTAGGACGACTAGAACTACTTGAAGATGGACTAGATGATTTTGATTTAGAGCTACTAGAGCTTGATTTACTTGTTGGCATAATTATTTTCTCCTTAAATTTTTGTTTGTTATTGTGGTTTTGCTGCTACTAAGTAAGTTAGCAATTTTGAATATCTTGCTTTGTGTGCGTTTGCAAATTTGCCTAATTGGTCTTTTAGGTTTGGGTCGCTAACCATACAAGCATAGCTGACGCATTTTGTGTAGGCTAGGTTTTCGCCATCTAGCAATTCGGAAATTTCCGTTAGGTCTTTGGTTGTCATGTCCATTTGTGTAGTGTTCTCCTTGTTTGTCTTAATTTAATTTTATTGACAAACAATATTATTGCCGTTTGACATAAAAATAAACATTATATATAATAGTAGATAGATGGGTAAAATTACAGACATTCAAATTCAAAAGAAAAATAAAGACCGTGTAAGTATATTTATAGACGGCGATTTTTACAGCGGAATGGATTTGTTTACTAAAGAGAAACATCGTCTTAAAATCGGTAGCGAGGTAGATGAAAAAATTCTTGCAGTGGCTGTTTTTGAATCTGAATGTAATTCGGCTTTTGAAAAATCGTTGTCTCAAATCAATGCACGAATGAGAACGCAAAAAGAGATTTTGACTTATCTAAAAGGTAAAGAATATAGCAACGAGATTATTGATTCCACTGTCCAAAAATTGATAGATTATAAGTATATAGACGATACCGAATTTTGTAGGCTTTATATTGAGGCACATAAAGGCAAATGGGGTATTAAAAAAATTGAATTTATGCTAAAAGGTTTGGGGGCAGATAGGTACGCAATTGATGATGCTATGGCGGAATTTAGCGAAACTGGTCCACAAGACGACACAGCATATAATTTACTTATAAAATACAAAAAGCAAAAACCGCTAGATAAAAACAAGGCATATATGCACCTAGCGCAAAAGGGCTTTTCTAGCGACACTATAAAAATGGCAATAGCGAAGGTGCTATCAGAGGAAAATGAATAAACAAGTCATACAAAAAAGTACACAGATTAAATTATTAGACGGGCTAAAAATCGGGCATCATGATGACGGCAAAACAGGCGTTACGGTTTTTTTGTTGCCATCAAACACAATTGGCGGAGTGTCAATAAGGGGCGCGGCCCCTGGGACTCGTGAAACGGATTTACTGAAACCAGAAAAGGCAATATCGGAACTTAATGCCGTTGTGCTTAGTGGCGGCAGTGCTTTTGGGCTGTCTACTTGTGATGGTGTTATGCAATATCTATCCGATAAAAATATTGGTTTTAGTGTAGGAAGCAATAAAGTTCCGCTTGTTAGTGGTGCTGTGATTTATGACTTAAAAGACGACAAAAAGAACAGTAAGATAAATTATCCTAATGCAAAAATGGGTTATGAGGCATGCGTAAAAGCAACGGACAAAAACCTAAGGTGGGGCAGAATTGGAGCTGGCACGGGTGCTAGTTGTGGCAAGATTTTAAGCAGAGAGTTTGCTAGTAGCGGCGGCATTGGTGCTGCGACAATCACGCTAGGCGAGATATTCGTAACGGCTGTAACGGTAGTAAACGCTTTAGGTGATGTTGTAGATTATAAAACTAATAAAATTGTGGCTGGGGTAAAAGATAAAACGGGTAAATTCTTAAATACTCAGGATTTAATTTTAAGTGGGAAATTAGCACAGATGTTGGGTTTGAAACTTGGTGGCAATACAACGCTTACCCTTTTAATGACAAATGCTAAACTTACAAAACTAGAGTGCAATAAGCTAGCAGATATTTCACACAATGGATATGCAAAGAGTATCAGTCCAGTGCATACAGACTATGACGGCGATACAATTTTTTGTGTATCAAAAGGCGAAGCTAAGTTTGATTTTACGGCTATAAGTGTTATGGCGGTGGAGGCTGTTTGTAATTCGATAGTGGCGGCAGTGAGGCAAGCAAAATAATGGTAGGGATAGATATAGTAGAAATAAAACGCATTCGTGATAAATTAGCTAAAAACCCGACATTTATAACGGGGTGCTTTTGTGAGCAAGAAATAAACTACTATGATAAAAACGGAAAGAAACCCGAAACGCTAGCGGGATTTTTTGCTGCAAAAGAAGCAGTTCTAAAAGCACTTGGCACTGGTTTTATAAATGTAAGACCTTTAGACATAACAATTACTCATACTCCAAATGGTGCGCCAGTAGCTATTCTAAAAAACAATGCAAAAATACAACTCGGAAAAAGAAATTTGAATATTTCGATTTCTCATGACGGTGGTATTGCGACGGCTATTGCTATTATAAATTAAAAAATTTTCCACCAAACTCGTCCTTGTTAAATTTTTAAGCATAAGGCTTTATGCACATTTTGCCCATAAAAATGTGGGTGTGGTATTTGTGCGAAAAATACTTAGAGTTTTTTGAAAGTTTGAAAACTTTTTTCCAAAAAAGTTTTCAAGAAAAATCTAAAATCTAAAGGTTAAAGTAATAAACTAGTTGCAAAAATAAGTTTGACAATATTTGATTTGTATGTTATTATTATCATATGAGTAGTGTAGCATTATACAGAAAATATAGACCGTTATCGTTTAGTGAGGTTATCGGGCAAGAGCATATTGTAAAAACTTTGTCTAATCAAGTTAGTTTGTCTAGGATTAGTCATGCGTATTTATTTACAGGTAGTAGAGGTACAGGCAAAACAACTTTTGCTAGAATTTTTGCAAAAAGTATCAATTGTGAAAAACCTAAGGCGGGAAGTTGCTGCAATGTGTGTAAAACTTGTAAGGCGTTATCAGAGCCCACCAACATGGACATTTTAGAGATTGATGCGGCAAGCAACAACAAGGTTGACGAAGTTAGGGAAATTAGAGAAAAAGTTAAGTATATGCCAGTTAGCGGCAAGTACAAAGTTTATATTATAGACGAGGTTCATATGCTAACTGACGGTGCGTTTAATGCACTTCTTAAAACACTTGAGGAGCCGCCCGCACATGTAGTGTTTATTTTAGCAACAACAGAAGTACATAAATTGCCAGCAACGATTTTGTCTAGGTGTATGCGATTTGATTTTAGGTTAGTACCTAAAAAGCAGATTATAGAACTGCTATCTAAAATTATTAAGCAAGAAAAAAAGGACGCAGAACTTAAAGCAATTGATTATATAGCAGATGCCGCACAAGGCAGTTTTAGGGACGCTTTATCAATTCTTGACACTTGCCTAACCGATAAAAAACTTCTTTACGCTGATGTTTTGACGGCACTAGGCACTTCTAATAAAGAGCAAATTGCAGACTTTTTTATGGCACTGGCGGCAAGCGACTTAAAAGCTGTTATGCAAAACATTGACGATTTTGTGGCAGGCGGTAAGGCGATACATTTGGTTGCTAAAGATGTTGCGGTTTATGCTAGAGATGTTTTAAGTATAAAGTTAGGTTTGGGTGTTTTAGTGCAAGGCGCTAAAGAGGCGTTAGTAAAAATGACGGAGTTAGCTAAAACTGTAGACGAGAGTTTGTTGCTTGTAGCTATGCGAGAGTTTGCAAAAATCGACCAAGAATTGAAGTTGGCGTCAAGTCCAAGAACAGTACTTGAGATTACTAGCTTAAAGGTAGCTTCTTTAAGTGGCGAGGATAATACGGCATTAGCTGCAAGAATTTCTAAGCTAGAACAAAAATTGAATGAACTTTTAAGCGGAGCAGTTACGGTAAAAAAAAACAGTGGCGTTGAAGGCTTGCCTGTAGGGGCGGATAGAGTTATCCGCTCGCAAGATGTAATGGGTGGCGTGCGGCTGGGGGCATCTGCCCCTACGGGTAAAGATAATTTCCAATCGCTTGCACCGGAATCTCCTTATGACCCAGATAGTACGCTAGTGCCAGTTCAATCAATTTCTAGTGCTGTTAATAAAGTTTTAGGCGAGGACGCAAAAAGCGTTTGGGGTAGACTAATAACTTACTTTAGAAAAAATAAAAATACTTTAATTTATTCACTTATTAGTGATTTTACAAATTATCGTATTGTCGGCAAGGATTTAATAATAGATTGTGACGAAAATAATTATTTACAATTTGCTGACGAAAAAATCATGCAAGGAATGCAAGCCGCCCTACAAGCCATAGACGCCCAATTTATCTTTAAGGTAAATAAAAAGAAAGGTAAAGTAGATATGGATGCAGAAATTGCAAGGATAGAAAAAGTTACAGGTGTTAAGCCGAAAGTAAAGAGGAAGTAGAAAGTGGGTGTACCACAGTATTATCATTTTTTGGCATTGACAGAGGTTTTGATAATAGTGCAAATTTAGTATTAGTGCTTATAAATACTTGTGGACACATTTTTATAATTGCTCACTATTTTTTTTGGTGAAATATTTGGTGGCAATGACGAAAAAAGCAAAATATATTATGGGAAAATTAAATGTGGTAAAATATGGAGGGGGATAAGATTTTTTATTTTTTCTGTCGTATTTATATTGGCTTTTTTAGCAGCCTTCGTATTTTTGAGTAATTGGCGATGTTGCCATGAACTTGAGCTATCTGATTGGCTTTTACTTGCATTTGCATCTACATTTTTTGTCAAGTTAGCAATAGCAAGAAAAATTTTTTATGGAAATAAAATATAATGAAACTAACTCAACTAATTAAAAACTCAAAGAGCATACTGATTGTATGTCATGTTAGACCTGACGGTGATACGCTGGGGTCGGGTTTAGCTGTTTATACACTAATGCAGGCACTTAAAAAAAGTGTTGATATTGTGGCAGATTCTGAAATTCCGCCGCAGTATTGTTTTATGCCAAACATTGATAAGGTTAATGTTCAGGAGAATAAAAAGTACGATACAACTATTGTTGTGGATTGTGCGGACGCTGATAGAATGGGCAAATTTGCAGACTATGCCAAATCGACTTTAAGCATAAGCATTGACCATCATGTTACGAACGATAGGTTTTGTAAACATAATGAGGTTAACCCAACAGCGTCTAGTACTTGCGAGGTTGTGTTTGATATACTAGAGAATGAAAAATTATTTGCCGTGAATTCAGTCTTAAACAGTGCACAAAAAAAAGAGATTGCAACTTGTTTATGCACTGGGTTATCCACCGACACTGGGCATTTTATGCACTCTAGCGTGAACGAAAAGGTTATGAATGTAGCTAGCAAGCTATCTAAATTGGGTGCTAATATTCATAATATTGCAAACGCAATTTATCGTAGCGATTCTAAAGTTAGGTTACAATTACTAGGGCAAGTATTATCTAGTCTAAGGTTTTTTGATGATGATAAAATTTGTATCATGAGTATGCACCTATCAGATTTTGAGAAATTTAACGCAAGCCCCATGAACACAGAAGGGTTTATCAATTTCGGACTTAGTATAAAAACCACCCTTGTTGCTGTTAGTATAACGCAACACAAGCAAAACGAATATAAGGTCAGCTTTAGGTCAAAAGGTATTGATGTCTCTAAAGTTGCTGGTGTGTTTGGCGGAGGCGGGCATGTAAGGGCGGCAGGTTGCACTATATGTGGATATTACGAGGATGTAGTGGACAAGGTGGTTAAGTCTGTTAGGGACTTTATGTAGTATTGAGGGAAAATTTTTCAAAATTTTCCCTCAAACCCCCTTCAAAACTTTTAAGTATTGGGGCTTGCTCAATTGATTGCAACAGCATAAAAGTTTTTTGGAAAGTTTGAAAACCTTTTTTTCAAAAAAGGTTTTCAAAAAAATAAAATGAAAGGCATACTAAATATAAATAAAGATAGCGGGTTAACTAGTGCTGCGGTGGTTGCAAAAGTTAGACGAATATTAGGGACTCGTGCTGTTGGACATATGGGCACACTTGACCCGCAAGGCACAGGTGTTTTGATTATTGGTGTAGGGAAGGCTACACGGCTTTTTGATTTCTATCTTAAAAAAGACAAGCAATATATTGCAGACTTTGATTTTGGCTACACTACCGATACACTAGATGGCGATGGGATAATTACGGACAAAACGGATGTCATTCCTACAAAAGCAGCTCTAGTAAAGGCGTTAAAAGGGCTTGTAGGCGAGCTAGACCAAATTCCGCCACAGTATAGTGCTAAAAGTATAGGCGGAGTTAGGGCTTATGAATTAGCACGAAAAGGGTTGACAGCTGATGTTAAGCCTGCTAAAATAAGGGTAGATAAGTTTGAGCTTATCGGACAGAAATCACCCACTAAATATACATTTAAGATAGACTGTACTAGTGGTACATACATAAGAAGTTTGTGTAGAGATTTAGCTTTTGCAGTAGGTTCGTTAGGGTGCATGACAAGTATTCATAGAACAAGGAGCGGCGAATTTAAAGATACGGATGCAGTAACGGTAGAGCAGTTAGAAACGCTAAAGGATAATGCTTTAATTAGTGTAGAGCAAGCGTTAAAAAAAATACCACGGATTGATTTTGATTTAGAGTTTTATCAAAAAATTTCTAACGGAGTTAGAATTGAAACAAAAAAACAAATTGAACCGTTCACGGTTTACTGCAACAACGAGTTGTTTGGAATAGGAAATTCTAGCGACGGCAAATTGAAAATCACAACTTTTCTAAAAGATTAGGAGTTAATTAAAATGGCAATAAAATTACAAGAAGTAAATTTTGAAAATTCTGATTTGGTAAGTAAAGAAAAGCCGCTTTGTATAGCGCTTGGCTTTTTTGGTTCTGTTCATATAGGACACCAAAAAATATTTAGTCAAACCATAAATACGGCAAAAAAACTTGGCGCTGTGCCTGCTATTGCAACTCTACTTTACGAGCATGACGAACCCAACAGTATTTTGTTTACATATCAAGAGCGATTGCAAATTTATTCTAGCTACAAATGCGACCAAAAGAAGTTCCCGTTATTGATAGCTATTCCTTTTACAGAAGAATTTAAGAATTTATCACCAGAGGAATTTATTGATAAGCTAACAACGCATTTTAATGTTGCGGGATTGGTGTCAGGCAAAAGTTATAGATTTGGCAAAGATGCAAAAGGTACTCCCAAAAAATTAGAAGGCATTGCGGCTAAAAAGAAAATTTTTTATTACGATATGGTAACCAGAAAAATAGATGGGCGTACTATATCAACTTCTTATATAAAGGTGCTGATAAAAAATGGCAACTTGATTGTTGCTAATAAAGAATTGGGTTTTAATTATTTTATCACTGGCGAAGTTATAAAAGGTGCTGGCAGGGGCAACGAATTAGGTTTTCCGACAGCAAATATAATGCCAGTCAAGGAAAAAATTCTTTTGCCAGACGGTGTTTATCATACAGCTACAATGATAGGAAAAAAGAAATATCCATCAATAACTAGTATTGGCACAAAGCCAACTTTTGATGATGAAACAAAGTCAGTCGAGACTCATATAATTGGCATAAGCGAAAAACTTTATGGCAAAGATATAAAAGTGTCTTTTATTAAAAAAATTCGTGATGTAATAAAGTTTGGTTCAAAAGAAGAGTTAATCGAACAAATTAAAAAAGATATTGCTATAATACCTGTTAAATAAAAAAAGGTGGTAGAAATCACCTTGGTTTGTATATATATTTTATTGGAAATTTTTTTTGAAAAAAATTTCCAAACCTTCAAAAAACTTTAAGTATTTTTGCGTGAATGTGTAATGCCTTTATACTTAAAAGTTTAGTCAGGGCGAGTTCGGGGGAAAATTTTGAAAAATTTTCCCCCGAATGAAAAGCATTATATTTCTCTAAACAGATAAACAACTTTTCCGATAATTCGCATACCGTCTAGCTGTTCACCCTGAACTCTAACGGGCGCATATTTTGAGTTTAGGGGAATAAGGTCTACATAGTCGCAACCGTTTTCGTAAAAAACCTTTTTAATTGTTCCGCTTTCAAAATCCTCATAACAAACAATGGCAATATCGCCACTGTCGATACTGGTTTGTCTGACAACCAAAACGCGGTCGCCGTCAAGAAATTTAGGACTCATGCTATCGCCCTCAACTTTTAATACCATAAGGTCATCGGCGCGTCTAGCACCAATAATAGAGCGGGGAATTTCTTGAAAAGCACCGCTTTCTATCTCGTCTACCGCTGCTCCAAAACCAGCCCTAACGCCAGCCAAAACAGGCAGCATTAAGATGTCGTCGCCGCTTACAGAGTCAAGCCCTAATAAATAATCAACGCTTACTCTAAAATGGTCGGCAATACGCATTAACATTTTTGCAGGGGGTTTTCGTGAACTACTCTCCCACATGGCAACAGTCGCAAGTGCTACATCAAATATCTTTGAAAATTCTACTTGCGTTAGTCCATAGCTGCGCCTTAATTCTTTTAGTTTTTGAGAAAAACTCATAAAAAACACCTCTTTTCAAGTTGCAAATTTAATCTAAGCCCTAACTTAAAGCTTAACAACTTCACATATATTATATAACGCATTATCACATTTGTCAACAAAAAATATCACATTTTGTAAAATAAAATTTTTTTGAAAAAATAGTGTAAAATAGTTTACAAAGACACTTTTAATGCATATAATAGGGCAAAATTGATATTATATTTAGACTTGCTGAATAAGCTACAAATATGCATCAATAAATTTGGAGAAAACAATGCCACTGACGGACGAAAATAAAAAAAAGTTGAAAAACGAAAAAACAAAGGCTAAAGAAGTGAAAAAATCTACAGCTAAAGTTTTGGATTCAAAAAAGCCTAACAAGAAACTTGATATAAAGGCAGATAAAAAAGATGCTAAAAAGACCACTAAGACTGAAGTTAAAAAAACAGATAAAACAACAGTTAGCTTAGAGTCTAAAAAGTTAGATAAAAAAATAGAAAATAAGCCTATCAAAAAAGAAGAGAAAAAGGTTGCAAAAGAAATTGTTAAACCTGTTTATATTCAATGTCCTAGATGTGAGCTTAATTATATCGACAAAAAAGATAAGTACTGCACAATATGTAAAGCAGAATTAGGTCTTATTGATAAAAGCATTTTGATCATAGAAGATGACGAGGCTGTAGGCGAAAAGCTTTGTCCTAAGTGCGGCGTCAATTTTTTACACGAAGACGAAAATCTATGCTTTATTTGCATAAAAGATACTCCTCTTGACGATGACGATAGCAATTCATTATGGGAGCCTGACTCTAATAAAATTGACGAGGAGGAGACTGCTGTTATACCAGAGCCTGAAGAGGATGAAGTTGTTATGGTTGATGATGACGAGGCCGACGAAGAAGAGGACGAAGATTTTTCTGAGCAATATGCAGAGCCAGACGACTTTGAGTATGTTGCAGATGAGGCGGACTTTTTACAAGAGGGCGACGATGATGACGACGATGACGATGAATATGACGATTTAGATTTTGATGATGACGATGAGTAGAGATTATTTTTTGGGGAGAAAACTTTTATAAAAGTTTTCTCCCCAAAACCTCCCTTTCAAAACTTTTAAGTATTTCCTATTGGTTAGCGTGTTGTAAAAGCATAAAAGTTTTTTGAAAAGTTTGAAAACATTTTTTATAAAAAAGATTTTCAAGAAAAAAATAATCTTTCTTATAAGTATTCAACATAAAGTATAGGTGTTTTTTTAAAAATAGTTAGTGGACTTGTATCCATATTTTTGCACAAATATTTTATAGTGCCGCTAGAGTCAATTATGCCTAGCGGCATTTTCTGTTTGCTATGTCCATGATAAAACGAGCTTATAAAGCTGGCAAAACTATTAAATTGTAGTTCGCTATTATCCTCAAAATCAATTAAAATATCTGCATTGTTTATCCAAATATCGAACTTTACTTTATCGCTAGGTTTAGAGTGAGTAAAGACATCTTCATAAAATTTTTCGGCAACAGGGTCGGATAATAATTTTGTAGCAAAAAAACTTATAATTCTAGTTGAGATTATAATGTTATTTACAGAGAATTTTTCGACTGCAATTTGATTGTCGGGCTCAAGAAGCTCAGCAATTAGCTTGAATTTCCTGTCGGCTAGATTACAAATCTTTGTAAAAGCAATAAGAGTTAAAAAAACATTAGCATCATATTGATTGCTACAAACAGCGTCGTTAGATAAAATTAAAGCGATAGTATTACTAGAATTATTTTTGCAAACGGCATTTACGAAACTGTTTATATCGCTGGCTTCAAATTGTCTTATCTCAATTTGCCGCTTATGGTCTTTTATGCTTGCAAGCATAAAATCAGTTTTACGATTTTTGCCTATTACAAATAATTTTAGAATAGGCAATGGCGGCATCGTAGCAGGTGGGCGTATAAAGAATTTGTCATCTGGTTTCACACTTTTCATTTGTTTGATACTTTTTTTAGATCGTTTTTTGTAGGTTGCTTTTTTGTTTTCACTTAAAACATAGGTTTTATTGTCAAGTTCTACTACAGGAATACCGCCAGTATAATTTTCTAGATAGTCGTCTTTTTTTATCTCGACAGGTACAAAAATGTAGCCGGTGTTAGACAGTAAACCTTGTAACACACTTGCTAGTGGAGGACATAAAATACTTAAGGCTAAAAATTGTCCTAATTTTTTGTTGTGTGAAAAAACTTGGATATGCTTATCTTTAAGTCCCTCAATGCTAGCGTTTAATTCTCTTATTAAACTAACGGTTTCTTTTTTTTCTGTCTCAACGCCGATAGGGCAATTTGGGTTAAGGGTCAAGTTGGCGAGTTTCATGACTAGTCTGATAGTAGAATAAGAATTTAAGCCAATCAAGTCTTCATCGTTGCATGAGTTGTCATAGTAGCTGTGCTCGGGCTCGACAATCAAAATCCCATTAGCTTTATCAATACAAATTTCCTCTAGCTCGGCGACGGATTCGGGTGCACCTTTTCTTGCGATCAGTCTTAGTTTGTATTGTGGCTTTTTGCCTTTAATACTAGCAAGTTCTCGATTTAGTTCGTCTTGAATTTCACCTTTAATTTTGTGGCTTAAAACAAGTACAGTGCAATTGCAATTGCTATACATTAGGTCTATAAGCATAGCAGCAACTTTGCTATTATAATTTAATATAACGATATGTTCCGCTAAATTAAGCTTACCTTTAGCTTCAGATTTTTTGTTTATATAGCCTCTTAGATAAGTTGTAATAATGGCAACAATTGTGCCCGTAAAAAGTATCATGCCTGTTATAAGTACAATCAAGGTCAAAATTTGCATGCCAAGGTCGGTATGGGCAAGTACTGCGTTTGGAGCAACTAGCCAAGTGGCCGCATTTATAAATGCCCAAAAATAATTTGGATAGTCGGTTAGTTGCATTGCAATAGCGGCGGCAATCAATAAAACAACTAGGTTTAGTGCAACCAATATAAGCACTGTCATAGTGATTGGGCGCCGGGCGTAACTAACAGTAAAGCCACTAAGTTTGCGTTTTATAAATGCACCAAAGCGAGAAAACAGATTCATTTTTTTACGGTTACCCATGAGGTTAGTATGCGGAATATGATAATTGAAAATGCAAAATTATTTGGGGAAAAAGTTTTGAAAAAGTTTTGAAAAAGTTTTTCCTCAAACCCCTTTTCAAAACTTTTTAAGTATTGCGTGTTAAGTATTGCGTGGTTAAACTAAGTAAAAGCATAAAAATTTTTTGAAGGTTTGGAAACTTTTTTTCAAAAAAGTTTCCAAAAAAGGTTTTCAAGAAAAACATAGGCATTGCATATAAATATGATAACGACACACAATATAAGCGTGTATAGTTTTAGTAAACACAAAATAACTAGAAGTCTAGTACTAGTGTTGACCGTTATTTTAGCGGTTACATTTTTTGCGGGGTTTGCGAGTAGCTCAAGCTATGCGGATGCAAGCTCTAAAAATTGTACGACAATAGAGTTTTGCTATAACGGAAAAAGCTATAAATATGTCGATAAAGAAATTATCGCCTCTGATCATCTAGTAGAAATAGAGATGTTTAATCGCAAGATAAATGCACCGCTTAGAGACAAATTATTGCTAGTCGAGAGAATGCTGCATGCTGGCACAGACTATAAAAAGGCAATGGATTACACTTTTATCGGTTTAGATGAGATCATAGATAAAATCGTAAAAGATGTAAATTCAAAACCTAAAAACTCGGTTGTAAAATTTTATCCTAATCAAAAGCCCATGTTCAAGATAAGTAGGGAAAAATGCGGATACGAAATAGACAGTGAAAGTCTTTATCGTGATGTGTATACTCACTTGCGACGAAAACAATCCTCTAACGACAAGTTGATTATTCGTCCTAAAGTTATTACGCCTACAGCTACTGCTAGTGAGAATGTGAAAGGAACGCAACTACGGGCAAAATTTACTACGAGTTTTGCAAATTCAAGTAACGACAGGAAATCAAATATACAGTTAGCTTTTTCAAAAATAAACGGCACAGTGCTATATCCGAATGAAGAGTTTTCTTTTAATAAAATAGTAGGCTCGCGTACAATTGCAAACGGCTTTAAGGAAGCAAAGATAATTGTTAATGGAGAATATGTACCAGGGATAGGCGGAGGTGTGTGTCAGGCATCGACAACTCTTTATAACGCTGCAATTCGTGCGGACATGGAAATACTAGAGGTTCACAATCACTCGCTACTTTCTAGCTATGTTCCGCCTAGTTTTGATGCTATGGTAAACTCTGGCAGTGCTGACCTTAGATTTAGAAACACAAGTGATATGCCAATATATATTAGGGCATTAGGTGCAAACGAAAAAGCCATTGTAGAGTTTTTTGGGTTAGAGTTACCTTTTAGTGTAAAAACGGATAGCGTTATTATAAGCAAAACATCGCCGCCACTGGACAAGCAAGAGATAGATGCTGAATATAAATATTTTGATAAAGAACTGGCTGTTAGTGGTGAGATTAAACGCATTGCAAATCCGCAAGCCGCGGTAAAGTCCGAAGGTTATTTAGAATATAAAGATAAACAAGGTAATTTGCTGGAACGCAAAAAAATAAGAACAGATAGCTATAAAGGCATAGCAGGCAAAATAGTTATAGCGCCGTAGGATTTTAGTGAATAATATAATTAAAATACGCACTTATCTAATGTAGATAGGTGCGTATTTTAATTATATTATTTTTTATTGCTTTCAACTTTTGCAGTTTCAATAACTTCAGCAGTTTCATTTTTATCTTGCATGGGTTTAATCACAGAATCAGGTTCTATTGTTTCTGCTGCTGTTCTTTTAGCCGCCGCACTTTTTTTGCTTTGAGTAACTGCAAGAGCAGCAATAGCTGCAACGCCAATAAAGCCAGCATAAATTACTACCACTAACAGCATTCCAAGACTATCACGAGTGTTAGAGTAATTAGGAGTTACAACAACTCTAACAGCATTACTTGCGACACTAGTAGCAGTGAATTCAGATAGGTTAATATTGATTTGCTCTATTAAGTTAGCGATATTGGCCTCTAATTCAGCGATTTTATTTTGTGCTTCTAGCCTTATTGCATTTCTTTCGGCAGGAGTAGAACCATCAATAATAGCGATGGCCGCAGCAATATTAGCAAGCTCGCGATTTAGCTCTGCTCTTTCTAGCGTGATAATGTTGCGTTCATTCCATAGTTGCGTGTGAAGCTCGGTTGGTCTTTTAGAGGTAGTTAAAGGTAGACCATCAACACCGTATATAGTAACTGTATACATAGGAAGATTATCTACAAAGTCTTCAATTTCGATAATCCTTTCGTCAATTCTATTAACTTGTGCGTTTAGTTGCGTTTGATTAAAAATAAGCCCACTTCTATCGAAAGCATCGTCAACAGTAACAGCATTATTTGCTATAAAACTTTGTACTACTTGCAGGTTGTCAGATAAAATAGCGTTTACGCTGCGTCTAAGAGCACTGAATGATTGTCCTGATGAACCAATAAAGTTAGGGTTGGTTTCGGCATGGTGCAGTAACATTTCAGATATATTTTCAAGCTGTATTCTAAATTCTGCCATATGGGTAGCGTAATTGTTAATTCTTGTTACTCTACCTTCGGTTACAAATATATTGCCATCAATTAGTGGCAATGCCATATGGCGATTTACTAAGTCAAGTGTAAAGTTATTGATAATCGCATTTAATAACCTGACAGAAGTTTCTTCATTAAGTCCTAATTCTTGCGGTTCATACAATCTTATAGTAAATCTAGTAGCAAAAAAGTCGATTGGTGTTTCATCGTGTGTTACTGCAGTAACCGATAGGTGAGGGCGAAGGGCAGCTATATCTGTTATGATATCAGATATGCCAGCATCGGTAATAGCTTTATCTAAAATAGCTGTGCCAATGATACTCTGAGAATTAAAATATCCAATGCCATTAGGTAGTAGCCCTAGGTCTGCATCTCTATAAACAAGCTCTATGTCGGCTGTTGCGTTAGTAGTACGAGGTCTTGTTTGGTTAATTATAATTACCAAAAATGTAGCTAAAATTGCTGCTACTGCACAAAAAAGTACAACTCTTATAAATGCAAGTTTTATAAAAGACCAAACGCTTTTTAGTTGTATGCCGCCGTCATCCATCTCACTTTGTGGGGCAACACTTAAAACAATGGGTGTGTTGTTATCGTTACTCATATATTTTTTCCTTATGATTTTCTAAATGTCTTTTATTATCTTTAGATAATATGACTTACTTTATGCAAAAGAAACAACAAGTAAATCTTTAATACTATTATGCCACAATAATATATAATTGTAAACTGTTTTTTTATATACTATAACACATCAAAAAAATCAGTATTATTATCCGCTTTTAAGCGAATGAATAATAACTACCGATATTCTTTAATTGCTCTTAGCGTATCTCGTTTGACATCTTTTTCTTTTATGCTAGCTCTTTTATCGTGTAATTTTTTCCCTTGTCCCAATGCAACCTCTATTTTAACTACTCCTTTTTTATTAAAATAAATCATGGTAGGCACTAAGGTATAGCCTTTTGATTTAATCTTGCCAATTAGTTTTGAAATTTCTTTTTTGTTTAATAGTAGTTTTCTATCTCGTTTGGCATCTTCATTATAAAAAGAACCTTTTTCGTACGGGGTGATATGACAATTTTTTAAGAATATCTCGCCATTTTGAACAAAACAAAAACTATCAGCTAGCCGCACATTACCCATGCGTATGCTTTTTACTTCAGAACCTACCAAGACAATCCCAGCTTCTATTTTTTCGTCTAACTCATATTCGAAGTAGACTTTTTTGTTTTTATCAATAATTTTCATACGATTACATATATATTACGCAATGTTTAGGTTGTAGTCAACTTATTTTGTTTATTTTGCCAGAATAAAAAAAGTTGCAAAAAATTGCAACTTTTTTTATTAGTGACAGACATATGTCAACATTAGTATGTTAAAATGTAATAGTGAATTATCACAAAAAAGGAGTTTTCAATTTTGAACAGTTGGATTAAAACAATTTTTTTTCTATCTAGCAAGTTAGGCAAGCTAGAAAAAATCTTAAAAGGCAGTATGGAGGATTTGTCAAAAAACATGACACTCGATACATATACGCTATGCAATAAAATGCTAGCAATAGAGGATAAGCTACGACGAGTTTGCAATTTTAGAGTAATTGGCAAAATGTTAGAGGCGCATCTTTCTAAAGACGAGCTTACTCTAATAAAACGCCACATAATAGCAAAAGAAACTTTTGCGGATATGGCATACGAGGCAGGACTTAATAAAAGTACTCTAACTCGTCGTTTTGCAAAAGCTATCGACAGTTGCATAACTTTTTGCGAAAACCTAACTTTTACTCTAGACCGCATGCAAAAAGATTATAAAGATATCCCGCTAATAATAGAAACATTAAAAATGTTTACAAGGGGCGGTACAAGTGGCTCAAGGTAGTCTAGTACAATTCCGTCAAGTGTTGCGGGTAGGACGATAACTTCTGTTGCAGGCGGTGCTTTTGTTAGGACGGGCGTAAGAGAGGTTAGAATTCCGTCAACTAACTAGAAATGAAAAAGTTTTAGATTTTTACAACTTTTTTATTGGTGACAGGCATATATGTCAACAATAGTATGTTACAATATATATGTGGTAAGAATATATCGCATATAGGAGGTTTTAAAAATAATATGAAAAAAAGAATTTTAACAATTGGTTTAGCCATAATAATGGTTTTTGCTGTGCTTGCGTTTGGTGGATGTAGTGAATATTCTGGTCGAGAGATTGAAGTTGACGGCTGGACACTTTTTAGATTTACGCAAAGTAGAAAGGTTAATATTATAAGTGCGAATTGCGAATCGCTAGTTGTTGATGGGGTTTTATATATTCCGTCTAGGATTGGTGGGCATGATATACATGGGTTTGGGAGGTGGAGTCATGCTCCATGGCCAGGCATGGAACATTTTTTTACTATGACAAAAAGAGGTGAGAATGGGTGGCCAGTGCAAGCATTAGAAGTAAGAAAAATCGTTTTAGCAAAAGAATTGAGCGTAGGACGATTGTTTTGGAGTGGAAGGGGCGCATGGGCAGGTGCTGTTGAAAATGTTCGATATATAGAATTTTTATGCAATACTTTTGAGAGAATAGATTTTATTGGTCAAAGTGAAGAAAGAAGATTCATCATTTTACCGGACGGAAGCACTCAAAACTTCAGAGACAGATTTGGCAACAATCCAACTGTTATAGAAAAATCTTATTGGCTTGCAAATCAAAATTAAATTAAAATAAAAACAAAAAATAAGGAAAAACAAAATGAGATACAATACAAAAACAAACAAAAAAACGAAATTTATAGTAACTTTAATAATACTAACTATATTGTTGGTAACAGTAGCGGTGCTAATGCCGATATTAAATAGGACAAGTCTAGCTTATGCAAGCACAAATGATACGCCTGCAATATTTATGAGAACTAGGCGAGGAGTTAGAAATAGCCCTGGTGATGATAGGGGATTTGCATGTTTCGATTTTCAAAGAAACGAAGCTAATTTTCATCATATTGAAGCCTACGAGTTTGCAAATTTGCTAGATAATGAACACAATAGTACTCTACGACATCAGTCCAACACAATAACTTCTGTTGCTAACAGGGGTCGCATTTCTAATGTGCCATTACTAACAATAATTACTCATGGACAAGGTGGACAAGCTGCTGATTGGAGCAAAACGGTATATCAAGATATCTTGCGTATCAAAACAACTCTCTTATTGAGCAACTAAGACGACAGAGTAATGCTAATGTTTATGTGGCAAGAACTAATATATTTAGTTACTATGGTAGTAATTGGAGAAATATAGATTCAAATTTTGTTACTGTTCGTAAATCAATCAACACTAGATTTATGAATTTGTACCCATTATATGCAAACCAATATTCATATAATAGAGTTAATCAATCTCTTGTCGACTCAAATGATAGCCCTAAACCGGGCCTCACCACCCTTCGCGACAAAACTCGCCACAACATAATAATATTCCAATCCCGCAATCCACAACAATATCGCAACTTTGTGTATAATGAACTTAATTCTATTCTTACAATGCTATCGTACGACTTTTTTCGTGCAACTGGCATAATCCCACTTGTCAACATGGTTGCTCATTCTACTGGTGGGGTTTGGAATATGATGTGGGCTAACCAACACCCTCATCAAGTGCATAGTATGTTTGCAATGGGTGCAACTTTTAATGGGACACAAACGGGTACGGCTATAAGGCGGGATTTGCTTGAAACTGTTACTCATGCAGATGCAATGATTAACACCCCGTCGAGTTTAGATAACACAGATTATGTGCAGACGGAAAGGTTAAGGGATGGATTTTATTGTGTTGGTAATAGATGGATAAACGGGTGGGCTAACACTGTAGTGTCTAATCGTATCATCAGGCTGTTTACATTGGCGGCGGAGTCTTGTTGGGGTTTGTTAGCTCATTCGCCACCATGGTGGGGTATAGCAGCGTTTATGGCTGTGCTGTCGCCAATAATGATTTCGCCACTTCCGCCTGTCGCATATTATCCTATTCTTGCGCCAGTAATTGGTTCGGCTGTAGGTTTTAATTTATTTTGGTATGTTCTTAGCAACTCGCAACATAGATATTTCTATGGAGGTTCTTTTAGAAGAACCATTTTGTCTGACGATGCACTTGTTTCTCTAGCATCAGCTAGTGCGACAGGCTTTTCTAGTCCTAACAATAATATACATAGATGGTCAAAAACATTTACTTTGTCAAATGTTAATGAGGGATTGACGAACCCAGGTCAGCCATCCGTTCCTCACAATCGTCAAACCAAAGATTTAGATAACATAAATCACATTCTAGTTAACATAATAACAGGTGGTATTTTGTCATATAATTCTTTACAAAATAGGAATACTTCTGTTGGGATAAATCCAGAGTTTGGCAATATTAGATATCTAACTCGTATAGAAATATCCGAAACGACATCTATAGGCGGACATGCGTATATAGTAACGCAAATTGTTGCTAATGGCTTTCAAGGATTTTTAGGGAATGAAATTATTGTGTCAAGCACAATCACTGCGATTGGCAACAATGCTTTTGCTAACACTAGTACTAGTTTATTGATTAGACTTCAGGCTGGCAGAACTCAAATTCAAAATAATTTATTTAGAAATACAGGGGCAAGGCGAGTATATATTCCATACGGGGTTACCTTCATTGGCACTCAAGCCTTCTACGGTGTTGGTGGTGCGGGTACTCATATGATTGTGCCGTCTAGTGTTACGGGTTTTGGTGCGAGTGTTTTTGGAGAGCAGGTGTTAGTT
>Ga0123355_10003036_pt1 | contig 23917 bp, 16 predicted proteins | sample TergutEmb28metaG_3_FD_89872 | JGI IMG/M metagenome (GOLD analysis project Ga0123355, IMG submission 89872) | Embiratermes neotenicus P1 segment gut microbial communities from Petit-Saut dam, French Guiana - Emb289 P1 | ecosystem: Host-associated > Arthropoda: Insects > Digestive system > Gut ... | reverse complement strand
TATCGGATTCCTAATGTTTATAGTAGGGCCTGTCATTGCTACATTTGTCATTAGCCTCACGGATTGGGATATTATCACACCAATGCGATTTGTGGGATTCGAAAATTACTTGCAATTGTTCCGTGACCCGATTATTGCAATCACATTACGAAACACCTTAGTTTTAACATTGATTACAGTTCCGGGTCAAATGGTCTTGGCATTATTGCTCGCTGTATTGTTGGATAGAAAAAGCTTGTTAATGCGATTTTTCCGCGGAGTGTATTTTCTTCCTACAATATCATCCATGGTTGCGGTGGCCGTTGTTTGGCAATGGATGTATAACCCTGAGTTCGGATTACTAAACTATGTGCTCGGTTGGTTTGGCGTCTCACCGCAACAATGGCTTACAAGTTCTGACACTTCACTTATGTCAATTTCACTTGTTATCATTTGGAGAAATGCCGGCTACTTCATGTTGCTTTATTTAGCAGGGCTACAAGGTATCTCCAACACATATTACGAGGCATCTGACTTGGATGGTGCTAATGTGTTCCAAAAATTCTGGTATATCACTGTTCCACTGTTACGACCTACAACAATGTTTGTTTTCATTACATCCATCATAGGTTCTTTCCAAGTATTTGACGCTGTACAAATTATGACGCAGGGTGGTCCGGGACGATCATCTTCCGTACTTGTGCACTATCTGTATCAAAATGCATTCGTGTATTTCAGGATGGGATATGCAAGTGCGATAGCATATCTACTATTCTTTATCGTCCTAATTATAACAGCATTCTCCATGCAGCGAGACAAATCGCTACGTAGCATTTTTTAGGCGGGAAAGGAGTATATGATGTCAGGGAAAATAAAAACATATAATTCAGATTTGAGAAAAAAGCAAGCTAAAAAACTTCTTACATCCGGTACCATTAATTTAATCTTGATGATAGGTGCGGCAACCATGCTAATGCCTTTTATCTGGATGGTATCAACATCATTCAAGTCGCTACAAGAAGTTTTCGTATTCCCTCCCACACTTCTCGGCGAGAGAATTGTTTGGGAAAACTACACCATGATATCCAATCGATTTGACTTTTTTCTCTTCTTTAGGAACAGCCTTCAAGTATCAGCATGGATAGTATTCTTCCAGCTAATAACAAGCGCAATGGCCGGTTATGCATTTGCTAAACTCAACTTCCCTGGTCGAGATAAACTGTTTTTGTTGTATCTTGCTTCAATGATGATTCCTATGCATGTTACAATAATCCCAAATTTCCTACAAATGCGTATATATGGATTGGTCAATACTCTGTGGGCATTGATGATTCCACCAATGGTGTCTGCATTCGGTACGTTTTTGCTCCGTCAATTCTTTATGACTTTGCCAAAAGACTTAATTGATGCTGCCAAAATAGATGGATGTACTCCCATAGGCTGCTTTATAAGAATTGCGTTACCTATGGCAAAACCAACATTAGCAACATTAGGTATTTTTGCTCTCGTATTCCATTGGAATGATTTCTTTACTCCTTTGATATACATTGCAAGACCACGATACTATACACTACCGCTGGGTCTTGCCACAATGCAAGGAATGTTCTCAACTGACTGGCCTGTTTTGATGGCAGCCACAACACTGTCCATATTGCCTATATTAATTGCGTTCCTGTTCGCCCAAGATGCATTCCAAAAAGGAATCATGATGTCGGGACTAAAAGAGTAGTCCTGTAAATATTCAAACTTATATAAATCTTACTGCATCTATTCCCTGCCTGACTTCTTCGAAAATTCTTGAAACAATTATTATTTCTGTGTATTTTCTCTTCGTCAGACGAAATAAGTGCAGTATTTTTTATCGGCAACTTTCTTACAAATAATATACTAAAGGAGACTTAAATGAACAAAAATATTCAAGCTGTGCCACTTTCGTTAAATGAGTCAACAATTGATGGCAATTTTTGGAAGAAAATGCAAGAACTGGTTAGAACACATATTATCCCCTATCAATGGGAAGCTTTGAATGATCGTATTCCGGATGCTGAGCCCAGCTATTGTATGCGTAATTTCCGTATAGCTGCAGGTAAAGAAGAAGGCGAATTTGGCGGATGTGTATTCCAAGATAGTGACTTTGCAAAATGGATTGAAGCTGTTGCATATAGTTTGAGCTGGCATTCTGATCCGGAACTAGAGAAAATTGCTGATGAGGCAATAGACGAAGTTGTTGCTGCACAGCAACCTGATGGCTACTTAGACACATACTACATAATCAACGGACTGGATAAGCGTTTTACTAACCTTATGACAGACCATGAACTGTACTGCCTCGGTCATTTATTAGAAGGTGCAATTGCATATTATGAAACAACCGGCAAAGATAAGTTGCTTAATGCATTGATTAAGTATGTTGATTTGATAGACAGTGTCATGGGTCCTGAGGAAGGTAAAATCCGCGGCTATCCGGGACATCAAGAGATTGAACTTGCTCTTGTAAAGCTCTATCATATAACTAAAGATGAAAAACATCTTAAACTGGCAAAATATTTCATCGATGAAAGAGGGCAATCACCACTATTCTTTGACGAGGAAAGAAAAAAGCATGACAATTTTTTCTATTGGAAAGATAGTTTATTCCAGTATAACTATTATCAAGCAGGAGAACCTGTCAGAGATCAACAATATGCAGTCGGACATTCTGTTCGTGCACTCTATATGTATGCCGGTATGGCAGACGTTGCTCGCGAAACCAATGACGATTCGTTAATGGATGCCTGTGTGCGTCTGTGGAACGACACAACTCATAAACAAATGTACGTAACCGGTGGTGTTGGCTCATCATATTATGGCGAAGCTTTCACATTTGATTATGATATGCCTAATGATACGGTGTATGCTGAAACTTGTGCATCTATTGCTCTTGCTTTCTTTGCGCAACGTATGTTCAACATTGACCCAAAAAGCGAGTATACGGATATTCTGGAACTATGCTTATATAATGGCATAATAAGCGGTATGTCAAACGATGGTGAGGTTTTCGTCTATGTTAACCCTCTCTAGATGCGTCCGGAAGCTACGAGAAAAGACCAACATAAGAAGCACGTTAAAACAGAGCGACAAAAATGGTTTGGCTGCTCATGCTGCCCACCAAATCTTGCAAGACTTCTTGCTTCATATGGAGCATATGCCTATTCAAAAAATAAAGACACATTATTCTTGAATTTATTTAGCGAAGGCTCTGTTTCAGCCGATCTTGAAAGTGGAAAAATTGGATTTAAAATTACAACTAATTATCCATGGGACGAGACTGTAAACGTTAAAGTTACTGAAGCAGCAAAATCTGCAGAACTTGCTATCAGAATTCCCGGTTGGTGTAATGATTATTCTGTCGAGTTAAACGGTGTTATTGCTAATTATGAATTAAAAGACGGCTATGCGTACTTCAAAAATCTAAACGCAGACGATGTAATCAATCTAGTGTTCAAAATGCCTGTTACAATTCTAGAAGCAAATCCACGTATAAGAGAGAACATTGGCAAGCTTGCTGTCAAACGCGGACCGGTAGTATACTGCATTGAGGAAGTTGACAACGGTAATGATCTTCATAGAGTTTATTTGCCTGAGTGTGCTGAGTTTACAGCAAAGTACGATGAAAACTTCATGAGTGGAGCCGTATTACTTGAATCATGTGGTAAGAGGTTGAAACAAGACAGCTGGTGCTCAGAAAATCCATATCGCAAAGCCGAACCATCAGATTACGAGGATGTTTCATTAAAATGGGTTCCATATTATTTATGGGCAAACAGAGGCGAAAACGAAATGACCGTTTGGGTTAACAGAGCATAGCACTTAACATTAACAACAATACAGCTCTAAATTTAGGCATCAAGTATTTAACAGTGTAACTGAATGCTTGATGCCTAAATACTAAATAATTTTATATATACAAGGAGAATTGCGATGAAAGGTAAAGTAACAGCGATAAAAAAGGGAGTTACTCTTTATGATAGTGAACTCCTGCGCAGAAGAAATGAAAACAAGAAATACTTAATGGAGTTAAGCAGTGACGATTTATTAACTCACCACCAGCATGAAGCCGGAATCAATTTCTCATTTGCTAATTTTGATTATCACAAACATGGCGGTTGGGAAAGTCCACTCTGTCAGCTACGAGGACATTTTGTTGGTCATTGGCTTTCTGCTGCGGCAATGGAATATGCAGCTACGGGAGATATTGAGCTCAAAGCAAAAGCTGATGTTATTGTAAATAATCTTGCCGTATGCCAAGAGCGTAATGGTGGTGAGTGGTGTGCACCAATTCCTGAAAAATATCTAGATTTTATCGTACAAAATAGAATGATATGGGCTCCGCAGTATACTATACATAAAACATTTATGGGTCTTTTGGATATGTATACCATGGCGGGAAATAAGCAAGCATTAGAAATTGCTGTGAATTTCTCGAAATGGTTTCATCGCTGGTCTGCCCAATTTGATAAAGAAAAATTCGGTCAAATTTTAGATGTCGAGACCGGCGGCATGTTGGAAATTTGGGCTGAACTCTATGGAATAACCGGAGATAAAATACATCGCGAGTTAATGGATAAATATTACCGTCACAGTTTATTTGATGGACTTTTGGAAGGTAACGATGTATTAACAAATATGCATGCTAATACTACCATCCCGGAAGCGCTAGGAGCTGCTAAAGCATATGAAGTCACCGGTGAACAGAAATGGCTTGATATTTGTAAAGCATACTGGGACTTTGCAGTCACAAAAAGAGGCTTCTATGCTACAGGCGGACAAACTTGTGGCGAGGTATGGACGCCGATGCAAAGCTTATCTCCAAGACTTGGTCCTAAAAACCAAGAATACTGCACTGTTTACAATATGATGAGACTAGCTGATTTTCTATTCCGTCAAACCGGAGATGCTGAATATGCTGACTATTGGGAACGCAACCTTTATAACGGTATTATGGCACAGGCATATTATAAATATGAACTGGGTGGGCATGGCGAGAGTTCTTCGCACCCGGATACTGGTTTAATTGCTTACTTTTTACCTTTCAAAGGCGGTAGTATTAAATCATGGGCATCAAAAACACAAGATTTTTTCTGCTGTCACGGCACTCTTGTGCAATCAAATACCAGTCATATTAATGGTATATACTACCATGAAGATAACAACATTTATGTATGCCAATTCTTTGATTCTGATATGAATTACACAATCAACGGAGCAGAAGTCAACCTCTCACAGCGTATTAATCACCTTGCTGGAGACCACCATATGCGAGGAAGTATGACCGGAAGTCAGAAGATTGGTGAAATGGCATCGCAATATGCAAATTATCCAGGCGTACTTCGTGTAGATCTTAATGTTTCATGTAAAGGCAATTCGAAATTCAGTCTTAAAATTCGCCTACCATGGTGGCATAAAGGCAATGTTGCTCTGTGGATAAATGATAAAGAGTGTCTACCGGATGTGATTGATAATTATCTCGTTGTGCCAAATGTCGTTGGAAATAATAAAATTACATTTGAGTTCCGTAAAGAACTCAGTGTATGTCCGCTGCCTGACAGACCGGATACCGTGGCGTTTTTATACGGTCCGCTTGTGCTTGCAGGTCTATGTGATCGCCAAACTCTCACCATTACTGATTCATCTCATCCAGAGCAAATACTTGTCCACGAAAATGAGCGCGAATGGACAAGCTGGAAAGAAACATTCCGTACAATTGGACAAGAAAATGATATCGACTTTATCCCATTATACAAAGTTGGATATGAGCCATATAGCGTATACTTCCCTGTTAAGCAAAGCTAACAAATATATCGTCAATATTGCTCATAAAACGTTTAAAAATGTGCACACTTTCTCAAATGTGCACATTTTTTATTCTTGACAATTTTCACTCATTAACCTAGTATGCACATATGTACACATGTGCATTATGTCTTTATTATTACGAGTTGATATAAAATAATTGTGAGATATTTTTGTTGATAATGGAGGCTGACAAATGGTTACGAGAAAAGAAGTAGCAGAGCGAGCAGGGGTGTCTGTTACTGCAGTATCACGAGTCATGAATAAAAGTGGGTATGTCGCAAAAGAAAAGAAAGCGGCAATACTAAAAGCTGTGGATGATTTAGGATATCGTCCAAGCCCTGCCGCTCGCGCTATGCAGAATCGTTCATCAAGACAGATTCTATTTTACACAAAAGATTTAAGCAATACATTTAACGTTGATATGTATCGCGGAATGATAAATTATGCATCTCAGCACGACTATACCGTTATTTTGAGTGGAACATGGGATATCGAGAGAATAAAAAAACTCATGGTCGATGGAGTCATCCTCCCAAACGAACTAGTCGCAGATGATTATGTCAAATCGGTAAAGAATACTATGGCAATGCCCACGGTCTGTGCTAGTTACGGGACTTCGACACAAAGGTCGCGGCATATACCCCAAGTTGATGCCGACACGTATGCAGCAATGGAAATGCTGATTGACTATTTAATAGAAAAAGGACATGCAAAAATTGCATTTGCAACTCCATTTCTAATATCTGATGAAAACCCCAGAGGCGTTGCATATCGTAATAAAATGTGGTCTATTCTTGGAGATAAGTTAGACGATTATATTTTTACTGTTTATAATAATAACTCCACTAATCTTGCATCAGAAGAAAACTATATAAAGCATGGTGAGGTTCTCGCCAAACAAATGGTCAAGACGCAATCTGATGCAACTGCAATTGTCTGTTACAACGATGATACTGCGATTGGTATGATACAGCATTTTCATAAAGCAGGCATTTCGGTGCCGGATAGATTTTCTATTGTAGGAATAGATGGATTGGCAATAGGAGAATTTATAACACCTCAATTAACTTCAGTAGCCTTGTCTCCATTCGAGCAAGGACGGCAATGTGTACGTGTTTTGCTTGATATGATTGCAGGTAAAAGGGTAAAGGGGCGAACAAAAGTACCCATTCATTTTTTAGAAAGAAACAGTGTAAAAGACATTCGTCAATCTTAACGTTTGTCGAGTTAATATAAACAAAATTGTAATGGAGGTACTCTTATGAAGAAAAGGTCGTGGTTAACGAGAATGTTAGTTTGCGTTCTTGCAATGATGGTGTTTATTGTACCATTAACAGCATGTGCAAACGGCGATGGTGATGATGCCGGAGATTTTGATAATCCGTCAGGCACAATCGTAGTTGGTGGATGGCCGGCAGGGGATGAAGCTTTCATGGCTATTGAGGCTATGTTTAATGAACAATTCCCGGATGTAACAGTTGAATATCAATTCTTAGCAACAGCAGACTTTGAGCAATCATTAATAATGGCTCTAGCTGCAGGAACCGGAGCAGTTGATGTTGCAATGATTGAAGGTGGTATGATTGGTGAACTCAGAGAATCACCCGCCCTTGAAGATCTACTGCAATTACCATATGATGCCGCTCGTCTTGAAAGCGCATTTGTTCCATTCAGATGGCAAATGGCACAATCAATGGACGGAAGACAAACCGGAATTCCTTGGGATATTGGACCTGCAACAATGTTTTACAGAAGGGATATTTTCCAAGAAGTAGGTCTTCCTTATGAGCCTGAAGACGTTGAGGTGCTTTTGAGCACATGGGATGGATTTTTACAAGCTGCAGAAGCTGTACACATTCCGGGTCAACGTTGGATAATGCCTGATGCTGCACAATTATACTATTGGCACTTCATGAATCGTGATTTCTTTAATGAAAGATTAGAGCCACAACTTGACAGACCCGGAGTTGCTCAAGCTCTGGATACTGCCGCTATTGTGCGTAACAATGGCTGGGATATGCAGGCAGATATGTGGTCAACTGAAGCTAATGCAGCCTTTGCTAATGGCAGTCTCGTAACAGTTGTTGCCGGAGCATGGTACGGTGGTTTCCTAAAATCATGGGTATCCCCTGACAATCCCGGAAACTGGGGTGTTGTAAGACTGCCTGGTGGCATTCCTGACAGTAACTGGGGCGGTTCATTCCTCGCAATACCATCTCAAAGTGAGAATAAAGCTGCTGCATGGGCTTACATTGAGTTTGCAATGGCAAACCCTGATGCCCAGAATGCTATGTTTGAAGCAGTCGACTATTTCCCGGCTCTCATTACTGCATGGGAAGATACAGCTCTTTATAATTATGAAGATCCATGGTTTGCCGGTCAAAGAACAAGAGCTTTATGGGTTGACATAGCCAGAAGCATAATGCCATATCACACTACAATGATCGATGGTCCTGTAGAAGGCATCATGGTAGACACTGTAAACTCAGGTCTTAATGCCGGACTCAGTACAAGCGAGATCATGAGTAATGTATATACAAATATCATGGAACAACTAAGAGAAGCACGCGAAATAAACATTGAAGCACTCAGAGATGCAGGATTATGGCACGACTAATCTATTAAGATTTCTTAGCATCTAAATTCGGTTAATAATTGCGGGCACATAAGGTTTAGAGACGTACTCTATCTCTTTAATCCTGTGCCCGCGATTACTGTATATACGACATTGCGTATATACATACGCTTAACCCACGGCATTCAGAAAGGAGTTTTCAGTGGATAAAGCACTTAAAAGAAAATTATTTGTAAGCGAACTCAAACGCAATAAAGTCGCTTATGCCTATATCTCACCATTTTACATTTTGTTCGCCACTTTTGGACTATTCCCAATTGTTGCGGGCTTTTATATTAGTTTTTTCCGTTGGGACGGTCTTTCTCCCATGCGCTTTCACGGGATTGGGAATTATGTAAACTTATTAAATGACAGTATGTTTTGGACCGCGCTGTCCAATACTGCTTTTATTGGCATCATATCCCATATACCCATTTTATTTGGTGGATTAGTTCTTGCATATATTCTCAATAGTAAAATTATTAAATATGAGAATATGTTTAAGACCTTTATCTTTTTGCCAATGGTCACCAGTGCTGTTGCAATTTCAATTGTTTTTCAAAATTTATTTGGTTTTAATTTCGGATTGATAAATTATGTACTAGGTATATTTGGAGTCGAGCCCATTGGCTGGTTGGTCGGTAATGGCGAACACATCAGGACGGCTATTATTATAATGTTCTCATGGCGTTGGATTGGTTGGAACATGGTCATATATTTAGCCGGTATGCAGGGAATAAATAATGATGTATATGAAGCTGCACGCGTAGATGGAGCAAGTCATGTACAGACATTTTTTAGAATCACAATACCTCTTCTTAAGCCTGTTATTGTGTTCACGTTAGTACAATCAACCATTGGCACACTTAGTCTCTTTACAGAGCCACTTGTTTTGACCGACAGTTTAACGGGTGGAATCAACAACCAGGGACTAACCGTTATGATGTATCTTTTGAATCGTGCTCCACAGGGCGGCACACAGTTTGGTTATGCTTCTGCAATCGCTTATGTTATTACAATTATCGCTGTAATCATTTCATTGCTTTTACTGTGGCTCACTAACGATGATAGAAGATCATTGAGAAAGGGGCGTTAGCATGGGTAATTTAGGACTACTTATCGCGGTTATTGCTATCGTTGCACTCTTTGTGATCTTGGCTAAGACCTCACGGATAGGCAAATCGATTACTATATATTTCATTTTTGCAATAATTGTGATTATCATGACATTCCCATTTTATGCAATGTTTGTTATGTCGACACATTCGACACCCGGTTTGTTTTCATTCCCACCGCCTATGTGGTTTGGAGATAACTTATTGGTAAACTTCGAAAACATGGTCCGGATGATTGATTTGCCACGAGCAGCCGTGAACAGTGTTATTATCTCTGTAGGTTTTACATCACTTACCTTGCTATTTTGCTCCATGGGTGGCTATGCTTTTGCAATTTACCGTTTTCCGGGACGGAACATACTGTTTAAGGTTCTGCTCATTACCATGATGATACCATGGACTGCAGGTATCATTCCGTGGTTTATAATGATGTCTAGATTTGGGTGGGTTAATACCTACTGGGCATTAATTGTTCCCGGAAGCGCAAATGCGTTTGGAATCTTTTGGATGCGTCAATACTGCACCAACAATGTTCCACACACACTTATGGAAGCAGCTAAAATTGATGGGTGCAGTGAATGGCTTATTTTCTTCCGCATTATCGCACCTATCCTTAAGCCCGCATTTGCAGCTCTTGGTATAATGCAATTTGTTGGCGTCTGGAATGACTTCTTACAACCGCTACTTATTTTACGTTCACCAAGAATGCATACCTTGCCACTTGTGCTTAGATACATGCAAGGTGACCCGACAAGAGGTACTGATGTAGGCGCGATGATGCTTGCCAGCACAATTGTAGTATTACCACTTTTAGTGGTGTTCCTATGTGCATCAAAGATGTTTATGTCCGGACTTACAGCAGGAGCAATTAAAGAATAATACAAAATGCTGAGATATTATTAAAAATATTATTATATTGAGGAGATTTCATTAATGGGAACATATTTTGGAGTTGACTATTACCCCGAACATTGGCCGAGGGAACGCTGGGAAACAGATGCAAAACTTATGCAAGAAATGGGCGTTGATGTGGCGCGTCTAGCTGAGTTTTCATGGAGTAAACTAGAACCTTCACTAGGTGAATTTAATTTTGGATGGCTGGATGAAGCCATTACGGTACTCGCTGATCGCGGAATCAAGATAATTTTAGGAACTCCTTCGGCAGCACCTCCTGCTTGGATAATTTCTGCTAACCCTGAAATACAACCAATAGACTATGAGGGTCGTGTCAGATACTTCGGAGGCAGGCATCATGACTGTCAATCAAACTTAGTGTATAGAGAACACATTAAAAGATATGTAACTGCTTTTGCTGCACATTTTGGAGACAATCCAAATGTTATCGGATGGCAAATTGACAATGAACTTGGAAACAGTCATCATCAACTTTGTATGTGTCCATCCTGTGAAGATCATTTTAGACAGTGGCTACAGAATAAATATGGTGATATTGAAACACTTAATACGAAATGGGGCAATACTTTTTGGAGTCAGGAATACCAAAACTTTTCTCAAATATTGGCTCCGAAAATAACAGTGACGGGTCATAATCCTTCAGCACTTTTAGATTGGAAACTTTTCTGTTCCGACCTCATTGTCGACTTCCATAAGTTCCAATCAGTTATACTTAGGCAGGCTGCACCCGGCAAATTTATCACACAAAACATGATGGGCTTTGAAGATAAGGTTAATTATTACGATCTTGCCGAAGATATCGAATTTACTTCACATGATCAATATCCCGGTGGACATTTCCATCCAACACAAAATGAAAGAAAATCTGATAAGCTTGCTGCTGCATTGGATTTAATGCGTGCAACAAAAGATAAGCCATTTTGGATTATGGAGCAACAATCTGGTATAACCGGATGGGAAGTACTTGGTAGAGCACCTAAGCCGGGAGAGCTCGGAATGTGGTCAGCACAAGCTGTTGCCCATGGCGCTGACTGTATAGTGTACTTCCGCTGGCGCACCTGCACAATGGGTACAGAACAATATTGGCATGGAATTTTACCTCATAGTGGAATTCCCGGACGCTATTATAATGAACTAAAAACCTTTGTCCATAAGATGAAGCCACTCATGAAAGAAATACAGGGAGCACTTCCAAAGAGCAAGGTTGCAATTATTTATTCATATAATCAGAAGTATGCAATTGATATTCAACCACACCACCCCGATATGACATATATTGGCCATGTTATGAAGTATTACACAGCACTATATGACAGAAATGTACCGGTTGACTTTATAAATGACGATGCAGATTTTACGAAGTATGATTTAGTAATCGCTCCGTTGCAGTATCTGATGACACCTGAACTTGAAAGTAGATATCAGGCATACGTTAAGGGTGGAGGCAACTTGGTGCTGACAATGCGTGCAGGCGTGAAAGATGATACAAACCTTTGCAGAGTGGCCGGAGCATTACCTATGGGCGGATTACGTGAACTTGTCGGTGTCGAAGTACATGAATACGACTGTTTGCGCGATATCACAGGATGGGTGTTGTGGAATGGACAAAGATATGCTTGTGAAATGTGGAGCGATATCATAAATCTCACAGGAGCAAAAGAACTTGCAACTTACGACTTTGAGTTTTATACAGGCACACCGGTAATAACAGAAAATGCCTATGGTGATGGGACTGTATATTATGTTGGTACTGAGCCGGGTGCTGATCTTGCTGCAAAGCTTGTTGATGAGTTTATAACTAAGCATGACATCTGCACTTGGGGAGAAACTCCACCTGGAATGGAAATTGCAGCTCGCTCAAGTAACGGTACTGATTATATTTTTGTTATTAACCACACCGGAGATAATAGAATGGTCACAATACCGGACGATTGGAAAGCATATTTCGAAGGTCAATCTGCTAGTATTAACCCCTATTCTATCAATGTTTATACACGTTCAAATAATTAGTAATGCGTTATACAGAATAAGATGATTTAATCATGGAGGAAAGTGATGATAGACTTTAAACGTTTTCAAAGAATAAACGATTGGCAAAATGTCGACGTTAGCTCGATTAATCGCGAACAAAGCCATACGCGTTGGAGTGCTTGGGAGACAGTTGAACATGCTTTGAACAAATCTCACGGTGATTCTAAATATATCACCAACCTAGATGGAACTTACAAATTTAAATTGTATGATAAACCGGAGATTGCTCCAGAGTTTTTTACTCCGGAATTTGACGACAGCGAATTTGGTGATATTTTGGTTCCCGGAAATTGGGAAGTTCAAGGATATGGTGAACCAATTTATACAAATGTACGTTATCCGTGGGAGCTAGAAAGTGATAGTGCTCATTCGATAATGGCGAAAAGTACTGCTAGTCGTGTAGAAAATCCGCCATATGTTCCTGTCGAAAACCCAACCGGATGTTACCGAAAATCTTTCACATTACCTGAAGATTTTGCTGACAGGGAAGTTTTTATTACTTTTGATGGTGTTGAGACCGCCTATTATTTATGGGTAAATGGTCAGCCGGTTGGATATTCCGAGGACAGCAAACTAGCAAGCGAATTTAACATAACCGAGTTCGTCAAAGAGGGAGAAAATCTTCTTGCTGTAATGGTATTGCGTTGGGCAGATAGTTCTAATGTTGAGGATCAGGACTATTGGCATATATCAGGAATTTTCAGAAGTGTTTGGCTTACTTCTAAACCAAAGCTACGCATTGCAGATTATAAAGTTATCGCATTACCAAACATTCACACCGGTAGTGGCTCATTAAGTGTTGATGTGACCGTTTCACGCGCTCCTTATTTTGCCGACTGCACTGCGAAAGTTGCTATTTATGATGCGAAAAAACAAAAGCTTGCCGAAGGTGATGGCTGTGTAATGGCAAAAGCAGAATATACTATCGATATTGTACCCACAGCGAACACTGCTAGGATAGAACTAGATCTTGATAGTGTAGAGCTTTGGACACCGGAAACACCCACCCTATATACAATTGTTGTCACTCTGGTTGATGGCAATGGAAATATCTTAGATATAGAAAGTTGCAAAACCGGATTCAAACTTATTGAAGTTGAAAATGGTATTGTTAAGCTTAATGGTGAAAGACTCATCGTCCGTGGTGTAAATCGTCATGAACATTATTGGAAAACAGGACGTACAGTGACTCGCGAGCATATGATTGAAGAAATTATGCAAATGAAACTTATGAACATGAATGCCGTTAGAACAAGTCACTATCCATGCATGCCGGAGTGGTATGAGCTCTGCGATGAGTACGGGTTATTATTGGTATGTGAGTGCAATATAGAAACACATGCTGTTAATGGTGCTTTGACCCATGACCCTGCCTGGTCTAGTGTATTCCTGGAGCGTGCAGTTAGAATGGTAAAAAATTATAAAAATCATGTTTCCATTTTTTCATGGTCACTTGGTAATGAAAGCGGAACGGGTGCAAATCATGCTGCTATGTATGGTTTCATAAAGGAATACGATTCGACACGCCTCTGTCAGTATGAAGCGGGAAATCCCGGAAAGAATGTTTCAGATGTACGTGGTTGGATGTATGCCCCGCTTCACAAAATAATGCAAATACTGTGCGACCCTGTAGACGATCGTCCCGTAATTTTGGTCGAATATCTTTACCAAATACGAAATAGTGGCGGCGGCATGGAACACTTCTTAAAGCTAACTGAAGAATACCCACGTTTCCAAGGTGGATTCATATGGGATTGGCAAGATAAATGTCTCGCCGGAAAAACTGATGACGGTGAGGAGTTCTTCGCATATGGAGGCGATTTTGGTGAATCTTTCTTTGAAGGAGATGAAATTCCACCATACTATCAACCAGCTTTTATGACCAACAATGGCGTTGTATTACCTGACTTGACGTGGAAACCGATGGCATATGACGTTAAGCATGCGTACTCTCCGGTAAAGATATCAAAGCCTCCACAAGGCAGTCCTTGGCAGACTATTTCAGCAGATGACGAGTTCGTTATAATGCGAAAACACGGTTGTACACCTTTCCGTGTTGTTGCAAGGCTGCGCGAAGATGGTTTAGTCATAGCAGAGGAAAATGTAACTGTACCTGATGCATGCAGAAAGCAGTGTTCAATTTCTGTACCTGTTGCCGTTGATTTTAAGTATGAAATACCCCATACGAAAAAGCCTGGCAGTATCTATACTCTCGAATTTTCTGCGTTACAAGAAGGCAATACGTTTTATGCAGAAGATGGTTATGAACTTGGACTTTTCCAATTTGCTCTTGACGGAGCGGAGTGTTCCGCAGATGATTACTCGGATGAAACGGAATTAAAATCCGGAGCTCTTGCGCTTGAGAATGATGGCAACACTTACATAGTAACAGGAGATGACTTTAAGTTTGTATTTGACAAACAAGCAGGTCTTATAAAATCTCTTGAAAAAAATGGCTCGACTTATATTAAAGATGGTGGAGTTCCAACATTTAACCGTCCTTTAACAGGTCTTGATGCATGTAAAAACTGGGGTTGGTATGATGAATATGGCAAAATCAGAGATATAGCGCTTGGCGTCAATAAATCGTCCGCTATGAAAAATGATGATTCTATCTGTCTTGTATTTGAGTTTGCACCAAAATCAAAAGTGCCACACCCTGTAACTAGCTTGGCAAGGTATACAATAGATCGTAAAGGCACAATAGAGGTTGAGTATAGTGTTGCTATTGATCCCTCGTATAAAGCTGTACCAAGAGCCGGACTTCAGTTTGTGATTCCGCAAGGATTTGAAAAGCTTGAGTATTTTGGTTTAGGTCCACATGAAAATTATTCAGACCGCAAGCTTTCTACATATCTTGCAGTACATGAATCAACTGTTAATGCTGAACATTTTGAGTTTGTTCCACCATCGGAATGTGGCGGACATGAGGAAACGCGTTGGATTTTGTTAAAAGATGCTAACAAGATGTTGCGTATAAGTTCAAAAACACCTTTCCACTTCGATGTACATCATAGTAATGTGGAAGACTATATCAACGCAATGCATGACCATGAGCTTAAGAGACATCCTGAAAGCTTTTTACATATAGATGCAATGCATGGTCCTATAGGTTCAGAGATGAGTTGGAGTACTGTAATGCCAAATCACATTGCTTCAGGAGGCGGAACTTATAATGTCTCATTTACAATCGAGTGTTTAGCTGAATAATGTGATTCGCTTGCATTTATACTAAATCCTATTAGAAATTCCCAAAGTAGGTTTCAAACGACACTTACTTTGGGAATTATTATTCTTGTGTTTTATTTGATTTTCGGTATTGTAAAGGTGTATAGCCTTCATTCTTATTAAAAAGATGAATGAAATATCCTACACTTTTGTATCCGCACATGGCAGATATCTCTGCAATGGAAAGCTCTGTAGAAACCAAGAGCTTTTTAGCATAATTAGTTTTTATTTGCATTAAATCTGCAAGGGGCGATGTTCCAAAAAATTCATTGTACAAAACTGTAAATCTACTGCGAGTCAACCATACATGCTTCGCCATTGTCTCAATGGTCCACATGTGAGGTTTTTCACGCATTTCATCACGCAATTTGATAAAACGCTGCTTTGTTTCGTGCATTCGTTTCAAATTTGGATTGCCATCTATATATAGCTTGGATAATGTTTCTAGTAGGGAAATTACTCCATCTCTAATTTCCTGAATATGTTGATCAAATTTATCTGCCACTGCCCACGTTATTTGCTCCAGAATACGTGTGATTTCATCTCCATTATTTATGTAAAAAAGCTCGTTTACAGGCAAACCGTAACGAGCGGGAAAATCCGGGTCATCAATTTGAAAAGTAATAAAATCATTTAAGAAATCACCATTACAACTTCCATACTCCTGCTTATGATTTGGTGTATATAAAATGCAAGCATTATTGTCTGTTGTATGCTCAACTCCATCAATTCTTACTATCGCAGGTAAAATGAAATGGACAAAATGATATGCCGGTTGCCCATTTTCTCGCAGCAGATGAAAATCATATGACTCCCGCTTGTGATGAGTCACACTTAAAACATTAATAGTGGACATAGTTCCATCCCCATCCAAAATTGCGTTATTGTACTATAATAGCACAATTATATTGTTTGCGCAATATGTTCACGTGTCTTTATGTGTTAAAATTGCGTTATTATTATAAAATCAATGCTATTTTGCATTATTTCAATCATCTCTTTGGTGATTGTGCACGTATTTTTTCTAAAATGAGTACAATAATAGCATAATTTCACATGTTTATGGATTGACACAATCTTTTACAATATGTTAAATTTACGTTGTGCATATATAATATTAAGCACTAAACATTATTTTGTTTGAAAGGGAGAGAAAATGAAAAAAAACATATTTAGAATTTTATCTTTAGTAATTATTTTTGCATTACTGTTTTCAGTCATGGTTGGCTGTGCAAATGGTGATGATGAAAATGTTACTACCGACCCCCCTGCCGTTGATGATCCCCCTGCGGTCAACGACGATGACGATGACGACGATGTAATCGCGGTTGAACCTCCGGTTGCAGAACTTCCTGATGGCGAAGGTCTAAGTGGTACATTGAGCATTTTGTCATGGCATAATGAAATGACAATGCAACCAATATTAGATGGATTCAATGCTATTCACCCTGATGTAGAGATCGATCTCATCTTTGCACCGCCAATTCATGATTACATTCAACAGTTCCGCATGATGAGTGCAACAGGCACACTCCCCGATATCTTTGTAACAGCAATGGAAAACAGAACAGAAGTTATTGAACAAGGTCTTGCTATCGATCTTTCATTTCTTCCTGTAATCGAACGTCTTTCAGATGCTAACAGAGAAGCATATTCAAGAGATGGAATAGTATATGCAGTTACATTTGATGGTTGGATCGCCGGCGTGTTCTATAATAGAGCACTTCTTGCTGAACATGGCATTTCCACTCCAACTAACAGAACAGAGTATGTAGCAGCAATGGCAACACTTCGCGAAAATGGTGTTGAACCATGGGGCTTTAGCTCAACAAACTTACATGATCCTATACAAGGATTTTTAGCAACAGAAACTATTGCAAACAATAGAGCTTATCATGCGATGGTAAATGATGGTGAGCTAACATTTGCTGATGGATGGACTGATCCTGTTAACTTGTGGGTAACAGACTATCTTGAGCCGGGTAATATCAATGCTGAAGCTCTTGGTCTTACAAGTGACCAAGTTGTAGAAATGTTTGCTTTTGAAGAAGTTGCATTTATTATGGGTGCAACATGGATTGTTCCTACAATTGATGACTTAAATCCGGATCTTGATTACGGTATGATTCCATGGTTTGGCACAGATGGTCATACTGAATGGTTGACAGGTGCACCCGGTGTAGGTTGGTCAATAAACGCAGAAGCTCAAAATATGGCTGCTGCAATAGCTTTCATGGAATATTTCTCTAGTGACGCTGCTCTTGCACTTTTCCAAGATGCAACCGGCGGATTGCTAGCAGTTGAAGGAATTGACTTCCCAATCCATCCGGTTATCGCAGAGCAATTCCCACTATTCTTAACCGGAAACATTTATCTACCTGCTATCGAATGGAGACATTCAGATGCAATAGGTAGAGAGCTTATGCTTGCATTACATGATGTTATTCTCGGAAATATAACACCAGACCAAATCGTTATAAATATGGATAATACACATGTAGAACTTGACGCCGCACTTTCGGATTAATCTGACATTCGAAAAGGCAGGGGAATATTGATTCTCCTGCCTTTTGTGTCATATAGAGGTATAGTTTAATGAATCAAGCTATACAAGAAAATGTACCAATTTCTCCTCACCTTTGGTGAGAACCGAAATTGATGCACAAAAAATCCATTCCTTTTCATGGACGATTTGTGCCTCGAATAAGCGAAAGGAATAGGTTTTTAATGAATACAAAAATAATGAAATTTAAAAAGGAGCTGCCGTATATTCTATTTATTCTTCCCGCATTTATAGGATATACAATATTTGTTATTACACCACTAATTCAGTCATTTGGGTATGCTTTTACAAACTGGGATGGACATAGTAGGGCAGATTTTGTAGGATTTCAAAATTTTATTGATTTAGTACGTGATCAACAAATGATGCTTGCTTTACGCAACACATTAGTTTACTCTGCAGCAGTTCCAATTTTGGTAACACTTTTTGCAATTCCTCTTGCTGTATTGTTAAACAGTAAGATGAAAACTCGAAATTTGCAAAGAGCAATATTTTTCTTTCCATCGGTACCTAGTATTTTGATTCTTGGGTATCTATGGTCATATGTGCTTAACCCTACCAGTAGAGGTTTAATCAACACTGTTTTAAACTTCATGGGATTTGATAGTGTAATGTGGCTTGCTACTCCCAATCTTGCAATGCTCTCAGTTATTATTGTTGCTGTTTGGCAAGCTACCGGCTGGCATACTTGTATCTATTTAGCTAACTTACAAAGTATACCAAAAGAAGTTCTTGAGTCCGCAAAAATTGATGGTGCAAAGGGATTGTCCATTTTTAGATATATTACTTATCCCATGCTTGCACCCGCTATGACCATCAGCGTTATGCTACTACTTACAGGAAGTCTTGGGGTGTTTGCACTGCCATTTGCGTTAACGGGTGGAGGTCCCGGTCTATCCACCACGATGGTTACACAAATAATTATAACAAGAGGAATTACAGAGAGACTTTACGGCAGAGCTACCGCCATGTCGCTAGTATTTTTCCTGATTATACTTGTTTGTACTGTAATTCAATTAACAATTATGAAGCGTAGAGAGGAGCGACTATCATGAGATCATTATTTCGTCAATCTCGCGGAGAAGGCTATACTATAAAGACGTTGCTTCTCGAAATTATAATGCTTTTAGTTTGCGCTGTCGTTATAGTGCCATTTTATTATCTCATCGTAAATACTTTTAAGACCAGAAGAGAAATGGCATTCTATCCGCTTCAGTTGCCGGAAACACTATACCTTGGCAATTTCGAAGCTGCCCTCAATCAAATACGATTCTGGAATGCATTTACAAATACTGCAATCATTACAGTTTCCACTCTTGTTATTGTCATTTTGTTCGGCTCTTTGGCTGCATATTCCGTTGCCAGACGAAAGCACAAAATATATAAAGTCGTTATGCTGTACTTCCTATTGGGATTTATGGTACCCATCCAAACAACAATGGTTCCTCTTTATCGTATAATGATTAATTTTGGATTAGAAAACTCAATATTGGGATTAATTGTCTTATCGACAGGGAGTACCGCCTTTGCATTCTTCCTATATCAAGGATTTATAAAAACTGTTCCATATGAGCTAGAAGAATCTGCATTTATCGATGGAGCCAGTCCTGTGCGTGTGTTTTTCCAAATTGTGTTTCCTCTATTGAAACCCATTACAGTCACGCTAACAATCTTCCATGTTATGCATACTTGGAATGATTTTGTTCTACCATTTCTATTTCTTCATTCCAGATCTAATGCTACTTTAATGCTTGAGATGGTCCGTAGTGTTGGTGAGTTTCAAAATGACTGGCCTGTCATGATGGCTATTATGGTAATGATTATGGCACCTCTGGTTGTCTTCTATCTTTTCGCTCAGCGATACATTATCGAAGGACTCACAGGTGGTGCTGTAAAAGGCTAAACTTATAACTAAAAATAGGATGTTCAATATATGATTAAACTAAAACAAAGTGCTGATTGGACAAATTCTCTTTCCGGTAAATGGCTATTAGGTCACTTCATTGAGTCAGGATTTGGTCGTCAGGTCAGCAATATGTGGGCTGAAATGCTATACAACCGCTCTTTTAGAGAAGTCCCGGAGTATAAAGCTCCTATGTGGGAATGGCTTGGATTGAGCAGAGAATATTATAATAGTAATGCACCTTTTTGGCATAATGGATACGAAGAGTTTGACTGGGAATATATAGGGAATCCAAGAGTAAATCGTACCTTAGGCACACACACATACAAGGGTATGTCCTCATTAATGCTAAAAAACACTCATGATGGCAGTATATGCGGCGTATCACAAAAAGGCTTACATTTACAGTCCGAAAGAAAATATAAGTTCAGGGTTTTTGCCGGACTGCGTGGAGAGATTGATGAAGCCGGTCTCAATGGCTTTGGTGATACAATTCACAGCGATGTTGCATGTAATTTACAAATAAAAATAGGCGAGCTCCAAAAGAGTTTTCCGCTCACAACTGTTCCAAAGGAATTTGTGTGGGAGTTTACCGCGGATAAAAATGAAGTTTCAACAATTGAAATAACTTTCTTATTTAAAGGCTCTCTAATTCTTTCATATACATCTTTGATGCCTAATGATACACTTGGAGGATGGCGTAAAGATGTTGTAGAAAAAATGAAAGAAGTCGCGCCTAGTGTTGCTCGCTTTCCCGGTGGTTGCTTTGTCAGCTTTTATGACTGGGAAAGTTCCATAGGAGACAGAGATTCCAGAGAACCGCAACCTAGCTTTTATTGGGGTGGGCTTGAAGAAAATGATGTTGGTCTTGACGAATTTCTTCATCTATCTGAACTCGTTGGATTTGATCCGCAAGTTTGTTTTAATATGATGACTTCAACGCCATTTAAAGCACGTCAGCTTGTAGAGTATTTAAATGCACCTAAAGACTGTGGAATGGGGCGTTTACGAATGCTCAACGGGCGAAGTTCTCCATACAATGTACAACTTTTTGAAATGGATAATGAGCCGGGACGGAAGTGGACAGCAAGACAATATGCTGAGCAATGTGTTGCCTTTGCACAAGAAATGCGACTAGCAGACCCTAATATTAAATTAATGCTTGCGGCTTATTCATATATTCCTGAGACACTTCCTCAAATTTTGGAAATTGCAGGAAAAGATATAGACTATATCATATATAGGGTTGGAAATCCTGAGTTTGTCAATGGCATTTTGAGTGTTATACGAGAATATAATAAAAACAATGGCACATGCATAACAATGGTGAATACTGAGTGGTTACCAAGTTGCCGTAGTATAGAGCCTTTCGAAGACCCAAATGTTCCTACTGACTTTTCGTGGAAAGGCGAAATCACTAATAATTACGCAACCATTTTTTCTACACATCAAATCAGTTGGAATTATGCTCTTAACGGTGCACGAAGGCTTCTCGACTATATCAGTTATGGTGGAGAATTCACTCTGGCAAATTTCAATAACACATGCAATACTTGGGGGCAAAACGTAATTGAGGCAACAAAAGATACATCTTATTTATCCTGCATGGGGAAAGTTTTTGCTTGGTTTGCAACATGGTATCAGCCCTCATATGCAAATGTATATGAAACCGGAAACAATTCGTTATATGCAATCGCCATTAGCTCCTGTAGTGAAGTTGAGCACATTGTAATCGTTAACCATTTAAGTAGTATACAACAAGTTCAATTGCCTGATGGGGAATGGATTTGTAGTGGAGGGTTAATCGGTGACAGCAGACTTGCTCATATAACGGAAGATAATGATTGCATTAAGCCCTATCATGTAAGCACGAATAGTAATAATGAAATAAATATCGATCCACTATGCATCGTTCGTTTTACTCGCTCGTAAAATAATTAATTGGAGGAAGCAATATGCCACGTTTAAATGTAAATATTCATGAAAAGAAATCAACAATCAACAAAAATATTTATGGTCATTTCTCAGAGCACTTAGGAAGATGTATTTATGATGGTATTTTTGTTGGCGAAAACTCAAAGATTCCTAATAAAAAAGGCATGAGAACTGATATCGTTGAAGCCCTTAAAAATATCAAAATCCCGGTCCTGCGTTGGCCCGGCGGTTGCTTTGCTGATGAGTATCATTGGAAAGATGGGATAGGTCCTGTCGAACAGCGTAAAAACATGGTCAATACACATTGGGGAAAAGTTGTTGAAGACAATAGCTTTGGCACTCATGAATTTATGGAACTGTGTGAGCAATTAGAATGTGAGCCATATATAAATGGTAATGTTGGCAGTGGTACTGTTCAAGAAATGCAGGAATGGGTCGAGTATTTGACCTTTGATGGTATTTCTCCTATGACAAAACTACGAGAAGAGAATGGTCGAAAAGAGCCTTGGAAAGTCAAATACTGGGGTGTCGGCAATGAGAACTGGGGTTGTGGCGGTAATATGACTCCTGATTATTATGCCGGTGTCTATCGTCACTTCCAAACCTATCTCCGTGGGTTTGGTGACAATGTGCTTTATAAAATCGCCTGTGGTTCTCATCAATATTTCTTTGAATGGACAGATACAGTCATGAAACTGGCTGGTAATTACATGGATGCTCTTACTCTACACTATTACACTCTGCCAACAAATGACTGGCAAGATAGTAAAGGTAGTGCAACTGATTTTGATGTCAATATGTACTATCAAACCCTCAAGCATGCATTGAAAATGAATGAGATTATCGAAGGTCATTTGCAGATCATGAGTAAATATGATCCTGAGCATAAAATTGGAATGATTGTTGATGAGTGGGGTACTTGGTACGATGTAGAGCCCGGCACAAATCCGGGATATCTGTATCAACAAAACACTATGCGTGATGCAATTGTGGCTTCTACAACTCTCGATATTTTCAACAAGCACTCTGATAGAGTCGTAATGGCGAATATCGCTCAACTTATTAATGTGCTTCAAGCTGTGATTCTTACTGAGGGCGAAAAGATGCTATTGACACCCACATACCATGTTTTCGACTTATATAAGAATCATCATGATGCAACGTTATTAGGACATTGGCTGGAGTGTGGCGTTTCAGACAGTAATAATGATGTCCCGCATCTTAGCACTACTGCTTCTACGAAAGACGGTCAAGTAACTATAACTATAACAAATCTTTCGGCAACAGACTCTGCAGATGTTGCCATAGCAATCCCTGATGTTGATTGTACAAATGCAAAAGGCCGTATTCTAACAGGAGGCATCGATTCTTTCAATGATTTTGATAGTCCTAATAAAGTTGTAATTGAATCATTTAAAGATATCAAAGGTGAACTTGGCTCGCTCAATGTCAAGCTCCCAGCATGTTCAGTTGCAGAGCTTGTTATTGATGTATAGGCAACTATAAGCAAAGATTATACGTTTGATGCATTTTTTTCTTGACGCAAGCAGGGCTATTGTGTTATCATATTCTTCGTTGACAAGTGTACCGACCTAAAAATCGGTACACTTACAGTCTAACTAACAATATCGCGGGGTGGAGCAGTTCGGTAGCTCGTTGGGCTCATAACCCAAAGGTCAGGGGTTCAAATCCCTTCCCCGCAACCAAATAGTAAACCATCTTTGGATAAACTCCGAAGGTGGTTTGCTTTTTGCACAGTTATGGTAGATAAAGCCCGTAGCCGTGGGATATTGCGGTTT
>Ga0123355_10003035_pt1 | contig 23921 bp, 17 predicted proteins | sample TergutEmb28metaG_3_FD_89872 | JGI IMG/M metagenome (GOLD analysis project Ga0123355, IMG submission 89872) | Embiratermes neotenicus P1 segment gut microbial communities from Petit-Saut dam, French Guiana - Emb289 P1 | ecosystem: Host-associated > Arthropoda: Insects > Digestive system > Gut ... | reverse complement strand
CGAAATACTGCAACCTTGAACTTGAGGGCTAGTGTGACTACGAGATTCGACCACCTTCAGATGTGAATCACAGTACCTTCCCAAATGGTTCAAATTATTAAGATACCTATACGAGAATAATTTATATACAATATATTTCCATCCTGACCAGTATAATTTAATACAATTACATGCTTTTTAGCTACTTATATATATATAATTTCTTATGGTTTTAAACTATTTTTATGTACACCCTGTAAGTAATATGGGATCCCACAGTACATTATATGCACTGATTGTACCTCATGTCTCCGAATGCTGGCCTGAAGATGGTACAATAAGACTGAAACATGTTGCCACAACAAAACACTAATATTTTAACACTGTTGTTGTGTTTTGACGGTAACTTTAAACATTTTGTTTCACTTTTAGTATCATTAAAACACAACGGGATGTCCTCGATTAACATAAACTGCTCACCTAGTTCTTCCTCTTTGGTTTAAAACGTGCCTTACTGATAGTTAAATTATTAACCATACGCAAATCCGCATCTAAAAAAGGCAAAATTAAACAACCTACTTACCCCAGAGAATCTCAGTTTTCATTCAAATAGAAAGAAGGGTTAATCGCAACATGAATGCTACATGTTTTATGTGTATGACAGACAGAAATCACGAACGGAAACACGCACGCAAAATATACCACAGAACTGCGAAGAATTGTACATGGAACTGGACGTGCCGAGAGAAGGGAACGTGATTATTTCATGAGAGGCAATCCTGTAATCCTTTTATTTACACAAAATAAACACCACAAACGTGTGTTTTAATTCGAACCGTAAACGCACTGGTTCAGTCTCCAGCAGACATGAAATGAGTAATTTCAAGGCCAATAATTCTCCCCTCGGCCAAGAAATAAAATGATGCTGTAAATACAGCACGCAAGGCAAAACAGATCTGCCACATACCTAGTAACTGCGTTACAACACAGTCACAGCAACCATTGCCTGCACAGAAATGGAAAATGTTCCGTCATTTCCAAGAAAGCAAAATATTTCAAAGACCTAAATTACAAAACTTTGAATTAAAGTTAACACTGCACCTACGATTTTAAGTAGTAATTGTATAAAATGTAAATGATGGTAGTAGAAGATCCGTCCGATACAAAACTATGTGTTACCAATACCAGAAAACGAGAAGGTAAGCTTTATTCTTGAGTGCTGAAAGCTTCAACGTTGATCTTATAGTGATTTATAAGAACCGTACAGTCAATGCCACAACGACTTTAAATACACGATACTTTCCATGCCGCACTTGTCAAGAAAACTAATTAATTACTTATTTAATTAATTTAATTACTTATTTAATAGTAATACACTTGGGGCACCATGACTGATAGAATATAAATTACCCGAAACATTTACCATCCGGATTCATTTCGAACACAGCTACAAAGCCCTGAATGATATCATGTTGGTAACAGTAAAACTGGGTTTCAAACCTCAGACGTCTTAGTTACAAAACGCTTCATCAAACAGCCACTGGACTGAACGTCAATTTGAATAAACGGTGGCAAAGTTGGAGGGGCAGTGGCGTTCCAGTACTAAATCTGTAACATCATCAAGTCCGGTAAGACCCACGTGGAACATGGGTAGACTTCACTTCATAGTCGATAAATTTGTTCACACTAGATCGCACACTTCACTCATTGCTGCATACCATCAGTGGAAGGCACTATTTATCATCACAACACAAAATCCAGGTACAGTAACATATTATTTAATACACTACGTCAGCTAATAAGAAATGAACAGATACTACACTGAAAAAAAAAACTTGTAGGTTGGTGGTGGGGGTGACCTGTTTCACCGTCGGAATGGGATTTAAAAGGCAGCAGCCTGCCTGTCAATCACACGTACTGTACAAGACTTTTTAAAACTTGCCTGTGAAACTATACGTGCACAGTGATTTAATAGCTGGTCACAAAACATAAGAAACAAAACCGTAAGTAGTACAACAAGACAGATTCCAGTATATTTCCTGAGGTACAAAATAGGGGATTCCAACCCCTGGGGGCGGCCCGCAAAGAGAGATAGGCGAGGAGCGAGGCGCGGCAAGGCATCGATCCCCCCGCCCAACACATTCCCTCACATCACAGATAGTCCTCTGCCACATTCCCTTTGAAACAACCACAGACTAATCAAAACACCCCACTCTCGAAGAAAAATTTTGGCACTACATGTAAAACACGAAAAAAGTCACTGAACAGAACATTAAAATGTGTATTTACCTGCCAAAAACACGACACGATCTGCTCGTCGACCTGCTTTCGTCACTCACTGCTTTACCAAAATGGCGCGCGCGCATGGGCATGGCTTGTAGAACTCATCCCCCTTGGTTGAGAAGCTCATGAATTTGATCTCTATTTACTAGGGATGATGGTGGTGGAGTGGAGGGGAGGGGATGTACTTTGATACGAGAATGGAATGTGGCAGCTGATATACCACATTTTAGGGGGGAAAAATCTTCATTTCAGTAACATATTTATTCAAGTGAACAAGTTTCCTCCTTGCTGCAGCAGTAGCACGCATGTGTACGACATCTATGAGCGTTCCACTAAACTAGTAGGAACTGTTTACATGCACCGGAGCATCAATGAAATAACTCACCCTTCAGTGCTAACACATTTCGTATTTAAAAAGCGAGGTCAGGATAAGCAAATGTCCGAAAAATAAACAGACGTTTCTTACGGTGAACATAATTTATGAAATCCAAGCCTTAGACGTAATTCCTGTGCTAAGTCGGAATGATTCTTTTAGTCATCGTCTGTCGTTATGAAAACAGACATAAAACCTTCTTGCAGCAAACATGAGCACAAAGCATTTGGACGAGAGTGGAGATATACACTACTCTAGCACTACATCTTGTGCTGTCACCTCCCGCCAAGCTGCGGCACGAGGAGGCGTGCACGTTGCCTGGACACCTGCCCCTACCAATGCAGACTAACCAACAGACTCGCGTGCACGATGGATTGCTAGAACCCAGGCGTTGATTTCCCTATTCAATATCTCCATGATTCATAGCTCCACAACGTGCTTGCTTCTGCAGCGCTGAGAAGCGAGACTTCGCCGTCTGTTGAGTAGTTAATAATTGATACTCGAGGAGTCTGTATACGGCTTACAATTTAATCGTGGCATGAGAGGGAAGGCTTCCCTTCATTTACCTAGCCTCACATGTAACTAAACCCCTCCAAATGACGTGTTGCACTAATGAGATTGTTGCACGTTAAGGCAGATTACTCAAGGACAAAGCAAAGGCATTTGCGGGATCTAGTTCGAAGAAAACTAAACTTTCTACGGTCAGCTGATCTGTTTGCTTCGTATTATCAATGTCTATCGCACAAACCTCATAGCCATCTCCCACTAACCAATTCTAAACAGCTGATAACGGCTGAACCGGACAATTCATCGCCTTTTAGTGAACACGAAACTAACTACTATGTCCACAAAAGCTGCTACTGTAAACTACCCTACATCCAATCAGTCCCTCCACTCTCACCATACCCCTTTAATATTATCTAAGCAGTCTCAGCTCTTCAATTTATTCAGTTCTCAAATCTGCCGTCTATTTCCTTGGCTTCACCTCACTCTGCCGAGCAGTACACATTCTTTGTATCCTTCTCTATGTACTTTTATCACGGAGAGATAAAAAGTTTCACGCCCATACTCAAATTAATACCCGATTAATTTAAATGTAAATAATACACACATAAATATCAGTAAAGGGATGTAAATACTGTATACAGGATAAGTCCCACAACACATCTAAATTATGTTCCTTCATTTATGGTAAGCCATCTAAGAATGATTAATGTAGGATGAGCACTAAAGAAAAGTATAAAGCAAAACGAAGGACACAAAATGACAAAAGGTTACCGCTTAAGTTCTTGGGGTCTGTTTGGTGTTCTTTGGCTGTGGGTAAAAGGGACATTCACTGTCCAAGTGTGTTACAGACAAAACTGTATGAAATATATAAATGACACGAAAGTTTTTTACACAAAGTTCATTTCGGAATATCTAAATTCGTACTACTACATAATAAAGCTGTTCATTGTATTGTAAGAGTGAAAGCAAGATTCATCTGGACGGAATTTCTTAACATTCATGTCAAGGTCGATTAGTTCACAAGTAAAGATGAGCATAACACCTTCATTAACATTCTTTATTTCTGTGAGACTGGTAAAACATCTACAATGCATGAGGCACATAACTTACTTACTCCATGGTACAGACTCCTTCTTGAGAAGCTAACAGGTTTGCAGCTAGTCAAGAAATTCCCCGCATTTCACAGAACCCGAAGGTTCTTTACCACACTCACAAGCGTCCGCCACCTGTTTCTATCCTGGGCCAGCCCAATCCAGTCCATATACGCACATCCCATCTCCTGGAGATCCACCCTAATATTATCCACCCATCTACGCCTAGGTCTCCCCAGTGGGCTCTTTCCCTCCGGTTTCCCCAGCAAGACCCTATACACCCCCCTCTCCTCACCCATACGCACCACATGCCCAGCCATCTCATTCTTCTCGATTTTATCACCCGCACAATATTTGGTGAGGAGTACAAATCATTTAGGTCCTCGTTATGCAATCTCCTCCATTCCCCCGTTACCTCGTCCCTCCTAGGTCCGGATTGTTTTGTCTCCAGAGCAAGCATCTCGCATGTGAGTGTTTCTTAACATACGTTTTTTACAGGGAGGGGTTGCTAGCACATCGCCCAACCCCCAAGCTGGAGAACCACCCCTCGTCGGCTGCACATAAAAAAAACTTACTGCAAAAATTTGGATTGGGGAGACCACTTGGAAAACCTTGGCGTAAATGGGAGAGTAACAATAAAATACACTTTAGTATATATGGCGTAAAAAGCGTGGACTGGTCAGGAAAAGTTTCAGTGGCACTCCTACATGATCACGGTCAGGAATATTCTGATTACGTACATGCAAAAATTGAGGAATTTCTTAACTAGCTCGGTGACTCAGTTTCTCATACGTAGTTGGTCAGTTCGACTGAACCGACTCTGACCAACGTGCATATGAGGACAGATCACACATATTGTGTCAGGATAGTTGAGTTATGGGCACATTAACATGTCGGCAAAGGAGCGCAGCAACAACCTGTGAATTACTGGAAAGCGCAAACAGACTCTGCCGACAGCCTGTTAGTATACTGTACTACGAGTATAAAGAAATCACCATTAATTCAATACAGCTGAAACTTTCACTAAAGAAACACACTTTAATACGAAGAAACATGAATCATGCTGCATTCTAGTCACGCGACCAGCGACATTATGAGTTTAGGGCATAATTTTCACCTAAAGGCTGGGTATTTTTATAAGGATTCACAGCCTGTCCAACATAATTAAATCTGGTGCCACTTTAACGCGTTCAGAAACACTCTACGTCCAGACATCGTACAAAATCGCATTATCATTAAAACACCGATAATGAAACATGATAGAGATGTACGTAAAGCGTTACGTAAAGAAAGAACATACAGGCGGCCCCCCGTATCCACGGGTAATTCGTTCCAAAACCTACCGAAGTTACGTGAAACCGCGGATAATACCAAACACTATATATAACGTTATAATCGTGTCACATACATAAATGCGGTAAAGTTTATTTGATAAATTGCGCACAGTAGAACATTACCAACATTAAATAAAGTAATTAAGGTTCTGTACACTACATTGTATATTCACAGTGTACTTTCGATCTCTCTCTCGTACGTATGAAAGTAAGGGATTCTGACAATTTTAGTCTAATCCTCAAGAGACGATAGAGTAATGAAAAAATACAGTACTGTACAGTATCATGTACAGTTTCAAGGGATGACAGAACAATAAAAATCCTGCTCTTCCATCAAAGCGTTGCATAAGCAATGAAAAAAAGTGTTATTGTTACACATTTTACAATGAAAAATCATACGTACGTACCTGTACATAACCTGTAATAGGAAAATTTTATTTGTTAAAAAAATATCTTAGCCTATTGTGGGTATTCACCGACTTCTCCATTCTTCTTGTTGTTTTCTGAACACAAACAATGCGATAACGCGGCAACTAATTCGAACTGCGAGAACGCTAGAAGCGGAATGGTGGCAAATTATGCGGGGAAGTGTGGGTATGGGGACAAAGGAAGACGAGTCAAGTACTGGGCGCGTTTGGGGTGCTGGATTTCGCCATGTTACGGCCCGTTCTCGCTTGACGAGCGTTTTGTACCTTATGAACCGTTTATTCCTTTAATTTTCCAAATTTTTTCGGGCCGCGATAAACCGCGGATACATGGGTCCTCCTATGTTTCATAAAATGCCTCCCGTCTAATCTTGGTTAACTGATCATTACGGTGGGGGAGGGGGAGAAATGTGCGCAATCCGCCACCGGACTAATGCATTTCTGCTATTTTGAAGAACGTTAATTTGACTTCCAGACATACGGCTGGAGTCAACAAGTTCTTAGTCAGAGACGCTTATCTATTTAGAAGTGTTCCGGTCTACAAATTAGATAATTTGTCACGTCTCCTTTCCATCCTCTAGCAATGGACCAAAAAAAAAAATACTGCCAAATTCCACGTTTCATATCAGTGTAAAAAGTGTCACATTTCTTGGCTTCAGCTGTAGAAAATAGAAGCAATTTAGATTCCAGTCTTGTTAATAACAAGAAACGAACCGTACGTATAAACTTACCATTCAGGCGCGTTCGCGTAACCACTGTTGCCGTGGAAAAGGAGTAAGTATTAGCTACATATTCTGAGTGTGTGTCTGTAGGCCTATTTATCCAGCATGCAAAGCGCATGCGCTGTATTATATTTTTATCTGTTGCCTGTCTGGCTGTGTCATATATTTACACATTAACTCATAAACGGCATGATTTTCGGGGGGAAAAAAGAATTGAAAACAAAATGTGCGTTTTGTCATTAAAGTGTTATATCATCTGATAAACACAACCATACAGATCTAATGTATTTGTTTTTACTCAGCTCTACCACATGTTTCGGCCGTCTACATAAGTCATCATCAACTAATCGGTTCACAAAAAGAGTACAAAAGAGGAGAGACCTACATGATGACGGCTGATGTAAACGGGTGAAACATGTAGTGTGCTGAATAAAGACCGACATATGAGATAAGCATGGTTGTGTTTATCGGTTGATATAAGACCTTTATGATAAGAAATACACAACGGGACGGTGTCATCTAAGATGTGTGTTTTGATTTTCTATGCAACTCTTGTCTGAAACGATTGCTCGGATTTCCAGGCCTTGGCCTAGTCACTATACCGACTGAGCTATCTTGGCCCCTGTTAAGAACAGTATGGGGAATTACAATGTATTATAATATGTAACGGTATAAGCAAAAACTGAATATCTGAGGGACAATTTCTTCAAGCCACGATTCTCGAAAAGTGGCGGTCCAGTCGATCGCCTAAATACGCGATTAGGCCCACCTAAGGTGCTAAAATCACTCGTGTCACTAAATCACACAAGCACAGCCTCGCGTTCAATTAAACGATTGCCCCCAGCTGTCTGTGTATCACAGGTTCGTTTGTGATACTTTCAGCGTCAACCCACAGAGATGTACAATTAATCTCTTCGTGTTGTGATCTAAATAATGGCACCCGCTTTGTATACACCTGTAGCGTCAATTGTAGTGAGGTCCTACTATTCCAGGCTACTCTTTTATGGTCATCGGACGTCATACGCGATTGTCCTCCGCACTGACAGAAACATCCATTGTGCATTCCCATACTGTTTAGAACAAAGGCCAAAATTAACTCATGACACGCGTTATTTGTATGAGCGGTACAAATCAATATTTATCGTTACAAGCACTCTCCCTTAATTAGAATAACAGTCTATAAATCAGAGTCCTTGTTACAAAGCTACTAGCGTCTCATCTAATGAAAAGAATACCCGCTGTCGTAAAACAAGAAGGTTCAAAATTGTGTTCGCATTAAGACACGTACTGAACGCTACTTTGAACCAAATGCAGCCACCCAACACCCTCACATATATTTCTTATATTATCGAATTTTAGCCTGTTTTCTTTCCTTAAGAAGAAAAATCACTAAATTTGTAACATTACCACACTGTCTGTGCGCGCGTTCCCCTTTCCGACTCTTGAATCAGCTGACACATTTTCACGAAATTTGGTATGAACACCATACCACTGGACCTCCTCACAAGGAAGTACTTCATATTGTTTAAAAGTTATAAATGTGAGGTTACGACAGACGAATATTGCGTGGACAAAATCTGTACTAAAGTAATCAGTTATTCCAAAAAACAAAATAATAGCGACAAAAATAAAATAATGTTCCACAGATTTACAATTTCAATCAATACAAACTAGACTCAACCACAAGTCTCTGTTAGAAACATCCACATATAAGTTCAGATCGCCAGAACGTGAACGAAACTGAATTTCCTCACTGGATCACAAAAGTAAGTCAATTAAATACAGTACTAATAGCACAAGAACAACAGACCAGACATATGTGCAGCAGGAATGTAAGCAGTGTCCATTCTGTCCAGAATGCCCTCGTCTTCATCATCCTGTTGCTACCTCTGCCTTCGATACAAACGCTCTCCAACACCCTCAATTCCGTTTACCTTGGTCGATTTTATTTCTGTCTACAATTCTATTTCCCGAGCGTAATTTTAGTCCATTTCCCTTTCTTCTATTTATTTCGAATCCGGACTGAAGAAAAGGAAAGGGGCCCTAGACTTCTCTGAATCGAACAAGAAACATTGCAAGCCAGACCCTGATATTTCAACTATGGACACACACAAAGGTCGACAAAAGGCCCCTCGTGTACACACGAAAGTAAGCCGTTAACATCAGTCATATAACTTTTCATTCACCAGAAACCTTGTTAATGTTACGACGTAGGTACACACAGGGTTTTCAAATAACGACGCTGCGAACATGCTTTGAAGAGTAAGCAGACCTACGTAGCGTCATAAAACCAAGACCCCGTGTATATAAAACGAGATTTCCACAGCCGTGAACGTTTATATATAATGATCTGTTGGCGGCACCGCGTAGTCGTGGAGACTGCTATCAGCATTTCAGAGAACACTCGTAATAGCAACAGGTTCTTCGAAAACGTTGGTAACTGCTTAGATGGCTACACAGTGTTATAACACAGAATATCACAAATTGAATATTTATGCGTTCACCATGGCATCATATATATATATATATATATATATATATATCTGGCAGCGAGTTTTTAGATTTTCGCAGCGGAATAGCTAAGGCGCCCGTTGTTGTTGATATGACGCGTCACTGGTTACGTGATTCCCCAGGTTTCGAGACAACGTAATGGTATAATCTTCAAAAGTCGAAGTGTCCTTCTTTGTATCCAGTACCATTTAAGCAACCTAAATTTGGCATAAGAAAGGCGACGATGGTATCTGTTTAACAATCCGCGCGGCGTTACCATCTCATAAGACGTTAATATTCAACAATACCGCTACGAGAACCTAAAATCTCCCGCTACAAATTTATCTGAACATCATGGCGTCACAACGAAGAGATTGTCTGGATATCCAGTTACTTGTGGATCCCATAGTAGGTAGCTTTGCCGTTAGATCCTCAATTAAAGAAACCCGCCTTGGACAAGCAGGAAAGTTGGGCGTTTGAATAAGACGAATTCCGTAAATACCTTGCACTAACTTTCAGGGAAAAACATCTCCGCAAGCTGAATTCGATTTGATTCCGGGGAAAAAACGTACGAAAGAAGGAATTAAATACAACAGGTCTCGAAAAGGAAGAAGAGATAAAAGAGAAATGAAGTAAACAAAGACTATGAAACAAATACATAAAACAAACAACAACTAACAAACTCCAGAGCATTTATTCTTGCAAAAGACTCTGATTACTAAACTACTCAAGAAATTTCGCGTGATATGAAACTCGAAGATTCAATGCCACGTTAAAAACGCCTCATCTCTCGTTATTCCTCCGAGCCAAATGAATCTAGTAAACAGTACCTAGCCCTACGCCATATTTAAATTCCATTTTAATACTACCCTCACATCTGAGATTTAGGGCTCCTCACAGCTGTCTCCACTTCCGATTTTCTAACCAAATTTGTTACACATTTAACTCCACCAGGTATGCTACATACTATACTATTTCATCAACCTTAATATTATCACACTAATGATGTTCCGCAAGCAGTATTTTTTGTAGGCTATAATCCGTATCGAAACAAATCCTACTGGAACGGAGCTAAGTGACATTACACCGTGATTTATAACGACTGGCTTTACCATTACGAGATAATGCGTGAACAAAAGACATGCAATGTACAGGGGTGTTGATAAGTCCTTAGACCGACCAGGAAGCAAATAAGCTAATGTTTCTGTCATACTGGCGTGAATTTCCTTTGGCGCCTTGCCTTGCAGGGGGGGAAAAAAAACTTGATGGGAGCTCGCGTCTCGATTTTTTATATAACGCAATATTGAGGTGCTTTCGCGTAACCACTATTTTCGTCGAAAAGTAATAAGTATCACACATTCTGGGTGTGTACCTGTAGCCTTAGTTATCCAGCAAGCAAACAGCATGCGCCATATTACGTCATTTGTGGCCACTTTGGCTCTACCATATCTTTTCAAATTAACCCACAAACGACATTAATTTCGGGAAAAAAGCCATTGAAAACAAAGTGTGTGTTTTGATTTTCTCTACCACCCTTGACCGACACGTTTCCTCATTCCAAGACGAATTCAGCGAGATATTACCGTATATGTACGTACGTCTTCACGTAAAGTACCAGTTATTCTTGTCAGATTTTAATGAAACTTGAATTTTCTCTACCGATTTTCGAAAAATTCTCAAATATCAAATTTCAAGAAAATCCGTCCGGTGGGAGCCGAACTGTTCCATGCGGACAGACAGACAGACAGACAGACAGACAGACAGACATGATGAAGCTAACATTCGCTTATCTCAATTCTGCGAAATCGCACGCGCCTACAGTCGCACCAGTATTTCGGTGTTCTGGAAAGTCAGTTTTAAAAACAGCATGCCATAAGGTGATAACGACGTTTATTTGACCAGGCATACCAACATGTACGAAACATTCCGCACTGCTAATAGAGGTAGAAGGTTTCCTTCTACAAGGATACCTTTGTACCAAACTACACGGTGTCACATATTGGACGGCAATTTCCATATTCATCCAGCAGAAACTCGAGTCTCGAAAAAGAAATGTCTACTTAATCGAGAGATACATACAGGACTAACACAGCACGCTACGTATACATATGTGTTCGATCAGTAAGCTACCTCGTATGACGACAGATTCATTGCGGTGATACAATCCATACCCTTCATTGATCATACGGTCTGGACCTGACGTGCTGTTACAGTTTACCGGATACACGACCGTTTCAATTAAATTTGATGGCGATTGATGATTCCCGAAGTTTAATAAAAAGAGTTGGCGTACGGATATAATATTTCTCGAATCATTAAGCACGTAAGCCTGTACGCACTGTTTTTCACATGCCTCGTTTGTCACAAAACGTCGTCCATTTCTTTTGCCTCACTGGCAACGGATATTAGATTTCCTGCAAAATTTAAATTGGACTGAAAAAAGATACCATGATTATACGAATTCACTGCTTTAATTGTGTAGCAAAGACGACTACGATCGCAACATGGCTAAGGGTTGTCATGGGAAAAAGGGTAATGTTCTGGTTTCGAAGACTCTCTGTCCACCTCCACGTGACGAGTAGAGAGTAGAGTAGAGTAACAATTTGGAGTGAGCCCTTCCGGTACCCATGCACCTAGGCCTTTAGTCAGGCCTTTTGTGCCCCATACTCTGAAGCCAAGTCACGGGAGCCCTCTTCCTTTACTGAAGTTCCAGCATGCCCCCCAGACATAGACTCCTAAAATCCTCTGGTTCGAAGAAAAAGGAACTCAAATATTACTCTCTCTCAAGGTCCCCGGTAAATGAACCCTCCCTCCAGGTTCTCCAACGAGGCCCCAGTGGAGAGAGTTGCCCGTTTCCAGAGCCTTCTTTTACACAACTCTCGGATTCCCCAACACACAAAGTCTCCTGATTAAACAAAATCTCACCGTTCTTTTGAAGACCCCGGTAAAGAATGTCCCCTCAATGGTACACAACGGGGCCCCTATGGAGAAAGACGCCCGTTTCCAGAGCCAACCTATACATATCCTTCAGGGTCCCAAGTAAAGGAGCCCGCCTCCAGGTTCCCCTCGCAGAGCCCCCACAGAGAGATGCTCCGTTTCCAGAGCCCTCCTTCGTCGGTCTCTCAAAGTCCCCAATAAATGAGCCCCCCTCCAGGTTCACCACCTCAATGCGACACAGACATGCGTTCTGCAAGTTTAAAATTTATCAAACTCATCACATTCATGCCAAATTCAAGCAGCTGAGCTGCCTTGTTTACAGGTATAACAAAGTTACAATGAGCCCGGTTCCTTCATATTCAACCGTGGGGGAAAGAAAAAAAAAACTGAGAACGTTCCAAGAAACTCGGTTAGAAGAGGTAATGTTGTTTGGTTACACGTCACCATAAGCAACCCACTGGGTCACCAACATCTGATATCCTTCACGCGTAATTCCGTCGTGTTCTGACGAACAAACAGTGCACACCGCTGCACCTCAGCACCTTCTTCAAAGACACGAAGATACGAAAATAAATAGACTGTCAGGATAACGATCTATCACCTTTCTTTGAATTCGACGTTAGCATCTAGTGAACCACGGGCCCTCATAATTATTCATAGGTGCGGAAGCTCTCCTGTGGCCGTGAAAGACAGCCGTTCAAGAAGACCCCAAAGGCTCACTTTAGTTACAGCAGCTATTATTTATTTGTTTATTTTACAACGCTGTCGATTACAAAGACTAAGTAGCGACGACGATAGAAAAACTGGTGACAAATTGTAGTAAGTTAATATGATTTGGGAGGAAGCAGTCACGCCCCAAACGTGGCACTCTCCCGGAATCGCCTGGATGGACTGAGAAAACCACGGAGAATGTCAATAGCCGAAACGTGAGGCGGGCTCCTCCCGAAAGGACAATCAGAGTGTTACGAGGTCGGCCTCAATTCGCACTGTCACAGTTTGTTTTCCTGTTTTCTTTATTAATAACAACGATTGTGGTATTCTTGATTTCCAAATTTCACCGTGTTTTGAATGTTGTATTCTTTCTTTATGGGTCGTTTAAACGACCTATGAAGACGGAACAGACAGTGTGTTCCGAAACCTCGGCACAGAAAATTCCGACGCCGGGGAATCACCCAAACGCTGAAGGAACTGTTTATGCAGGGACATAGAACCTAACTTGAAGGAACCAGGACAACTTTTTTGACCCAAGCCACACGATTCTTATTTACTGGCAAACAAACTCCTTTTTGTTTACAATAAATCGTTATATGTTTCGGCTTTTATATCAACGCCGCCATCAGACTAAAAGTCGAAACCTGTAGAGATTTATTGTAAAGAAAAAGGAGCGTATTAAGACCTTTATTTGACTAACTAATGCACACAAATTATTATAAAATTGTTAAAATCATTCAAAATTATGACAGTTGCTCCTACATGTTTCGGTTTACATAAACCTTCATCAGGGAGCTCTCAGCCTGTGCTTCGCTAGAGTTACAATGTTGACTTCGTTACATATCGTTATTTGAAGTTATCGGTATTGTGGCTGCATAAGCAGCCACAATACCGATAACTTCAAATAATGATGGTTTATGTAAACCGAAACATGTTGGAGCAACTATTATAATTTTAAATGATTTTAACTGTTTAACAATTTTATAATAATTTGTGTGCATTAGTTGGACAAATAAAGGACTTGATACTACCAACATGCACGGTGCAACTACGAAGAAAAAGGAGCGTGCTTGTAAATAAACAACAGTTGTGTCGACTGAGTCAAAAAACCGAATTGGTTTGAAATTAGAAACCACCAAAGGATGCCACATATTAAGACTAATTTTACGGCGTGACCTCGACTGGACTACTTCAAAATCGAGTAATTACTTAAAAGAATAAGTTCTTTGGGTTTGAAGGGAACACGCACAAACGCAGACAGAATACAGGCATGAACATAAGATATGCAGAAAACGACAAGCAGGCCAATGGTATGACTAGATTTATGGGTGGGATACATTCTGCAATTCAAAAGCCTAATTAGTGCACGATACTTTTTTTCCCATGGCGCAACAGCGCTAGTGGGCCAAGGCCTCCTCATTATCGAGGATTCATGATCACACTTAGACACACCACACTCGGTAGGACTTCTTTGGACGAGTGATCAGCCCTACGCAGAGACCTCTACCTGACAACATACACCACTCACAAGAGATAAATATCCATGCCCCGGGCGGGATTCGAACCCACAATCCCAGCAAGCAAGCGGCCGCAGACCCACGGCTTGGACCGCGCGACCAATGGGATCGGCGCATGATATTTAGCCTCCGTCAATGAAGGTTAGTATGAAGACGATGACGTCAATACAAAACGAAACAGCGAAGAGTTTGTGAAACCATACAAAGCACATGACCAAACATGTGCCACAATAACATCGCTAGAATTCAATGGGCTGAACTGACACGTCTGTGCTTTGCGAGGCTCTGGATGACGAACAGTAACGACAGACAAGAAAGGAAGAACAGAGGCGCAAGGGCCGTACTGCATCACATCAGTCTCTAGTCACGGATAAAGATATTAGACAAAAACTGGAAGAAGACACCGTCGTAAAATGGAAAAATAACTAGAAGAAATTGGCCGTTCGGTCTAAAGCGTAGGTTTGTGGCCGCTCGATTGCTGGGATCGCGGGTTCGAAACTCCTCAGGGCACAGATATTCATCTCTTGTGTTTGTTTTGTCTAGTGCAGGTAGCGGCCTCTGCGACGAAATGTATCACTCATTCAGAGGAGTCCGAACGCGTACGCGCGTGGGTCGCTGAAAAGTGTAATTTAGAAACCTCAAGAATGAGGCGGCTGAGGTCCGATGTGGGGGTACTGAGCCCCAGAAAAAAAAAAAACTAGAAGAAAAGGCTTGAACATTTTGCTGAGGTTGACAGAAAGGTGGTGAAACTGTTCCATTACTATAAACCGAATGAACGTTTGATAAGAACACAGAAGGAACATTTTGTACTCGGAACGAGCCCAGAGCTCAAACAATGACGTCGGATGAAGTTAGTTCGTGATGGCTAGTTGATTACGTCAAATTTGGCAGTGAAATATGACTGAGCAGAATGATCAGTCATTACTCCTTCGAACTTTATGTAGGTCCAGATCCAGTGTGACAACTTAAAGCGTGAAGCCTCTTATATGCAATGTCAACTAGGAGTTCCATCGCTTTCTGCTTTCAGACTGAAGTTTATAAAACTAGACATCAAGTGCAGTCGATGCTACTGATGCACTTGCACTGCACGACACAAGCACAACGGGTTTCCAGTCAAAATAAAATGCCATCAAAACCTTTACCCGATCCTGCACGTCCTGTTGTAACATAGCCACAGTTACCCTTCGAGTTGGAGGGGGGGGGCAAATTCTTCAGAAATTCCTTGCTTGATCTTATCCTGATTTCGCTTAGGAGCAAACGAGCGACATGGATTTGTGTTATGCGCCCCCATGGCAGTAGACATATTACCTTTTTCCAACAACAGGGTAGCTGTCTCACCTGAAGAATAAAATTTGTCACGTCCCACCAACACTCCAACGCGCGGGTTGCGCGGCCCACAGCAGCTACGGTTAGTATACGACATGCGAACCGACACGAAGTGTCAAACAATACTAGGCAGATAAAATAACGTCCATCTATAGGGAGGAAAACGAACGATGAAGAACTGACATAAGCAATCGTTCGACCAGTACTCAATTTGACGCCACACCTACTGTCAGAGGTAGTCATATAACTTGACCTACATGAGGTTTCAGCCCACTCCAGTTTTCAAATTATAATCAGGACTCTATAAACTGTGATTCACATTCAATCAGTAACCCTGTGCAAAAGAGTAGGAAGACGCTATTCTACCGGGGTGGGTTTAATCCGTTTAAAAATCAGTATGCTAGATTAGTACTGGAAAAGGTCTCAGTTCGAACCATGGCATTATCACAGTAAAATAAAGCAAGCACCTCTAAAGGGAAACGAATAAGCAAAACTGTGTGGCAGTTAACGATATAGGTATACTAGATTCGGAAGAAGCCCGGTTTGAGATCCATCTATCATAACTGACGTGCTTGGTGGTCCGCCTTCCACCTCTGGGTGCAGAAGAGTAAATTAAAAGTCATGACCACTCGCTCTAAGTCACTGTCGTAAGTTACGGTACATTGCCGTCTCATTCGATGTTGTGTAACACCTATAGTCGAAAAAGCGAAGCCACAAAACCTAAGACCAAAAGTTCTACTATGGAAACAGCTTGTGTAGTATTAGATATTGGAGCATGTTAAACAATCGTGATGTAATGACTGAATCGCCGTTACAGAATCATTTAACACAGCACGTAACACCTGTTGGTGTTCCGGTAATCGTGTGACATACAGATGTTTAATTCAACTGACGGGATCGTTGAGTAGAAATCGACCAATTTTCACTGCTGAACCATGAATGCGTCAACAGTTAAAATGCGAACTGGACAAAATTTCGCTCGAAATAATATGAACTCAAGAGGTGTACGTTACGTTTGGTAACACAAAATATTGCTGATGATATATAAACGTCTGTATTAACCTTTTAAAGCCTAGCGGTTTCTTTACGTATTACCAGGTTTAACATTAAAAAATTCTACAAGCTGCTCGCTTTGCGTTGAGTGTTTTGTACATATCTCAGAACAGACAGCGACGTTTGTTTTATACGTCATTAACTGATTGGTTTTTATAACCGTGCTGGAAGGTGTTTACTGCGCGGGACAGACTGATTCCTTATATAAAGCAGATTACGTTTAGTCTTTAAAAGGTTAAATTACACTGCTATCAAGCAATGTGAGGGGAAACTAAACGAGTCTTGGCGAAACATAGGTATTGAAAGAGACACCCAGCTGACGATCTACGAAGTTATGGTCGTACCGGCCTTGTTCTAAGGGAACGAATCATGAATCCTTAACGAAGAAAAAATAAAGTCATGTGTAGGCTGCAGAAATTAAATTTCTAAGAGGAATCAAAAGAAGTGTGCCTCGCACACGAAGCGGAAACAGGAGTTAAACAAAGTATCAGTTTTAGACAAAATTAGAGGTGACAACTTGATAGAACGCATCAAATGGATGGGGGAAGACAAATACCCAAATGGCGCCTTCCTTCACCACTCTACAGGAAGAAGGACCAAAGTATAACACGTAATAAAGCCGCAACAGGTAAAAAATCTAAGTCCTTAAAGGAAAAAGAATAAGAAGATAATTCTTGCAAATGTAGGGCTGACCTTCACCGTGGGCTACTTATTTTGAGATAACCTAAAGCTCTGTGACAGAATCGTATGACCATGGCAATGAACTTCCGGCTTTCATAAACAGCGTAACATGTATTGACGAGTTTATCGTTCTCAAGAACTCTGCTACATGGATTTGTTAATTTTGACCATGCAGACTCTAATAGGTTTTTCTATTTCTATCGGACACTGCACTTGTGACGCATGCCAACTGGATAATTCTTTCGCATATCCCTACCTCGCGAAAAGTTTCTGGAAGTATTTATCGTCCGACTGAAGGACAAAAATTATCCAGTTTCACCCATGTTTCCCACCCACTCCGCATGTTAATCCATAGTGTCACTCCGATGGCATGAAGCGATTGGTGAGGTTCAAGAAACGACTTCCACGTAGCTTATGCAAGGCGATTTGGCTACGCGAGGTAAGAATTGTCATGTGCCCTATCTAAATAAATCATCATTACTATCAGTTCTACTTAGTAAAAGTGTCCGCTCACGTGTTTTGTGCTGCATACCGCAAATTAGGGTGTGAATGGGCTGTGGGTTGTCAAGCTATACTGACCGTCAATTGTACTGTAATTAAAAAAACGGAGATTGGACTTATAAACAAAATCAGATAAATAATTTCAAGGTGTGTGGTTACTGCAAGCGACATGCGTACAAGTGTGAGCTTATTTACGGGCTTGCAAAATGTGAATAGCGGGCAGAGTCCTGGCGAAGCAAAGGTGTCATTTAATGCCCAGGAAGTACCAAATTTCAGTCTACGCATAAAATTGGTAAGAAGGGCCAAACTGCGACCTGCAGGGTCGAATTTAACTGAAGAGTGGCAGCAAAGGGCCCATGTTAAGGATTCCAAATTGAATGAAGGACAGGGCACCGACTAACAACAATCCTAAATTCATTCATATGGTATACATACGTGTGTAATTAACTTAATAAGGTTGTTCTTTGGCATTTTAACAGTCCAATCGCATATTTGTAGACTTCACCTTGCCAGATGGTTGGTAAGACTTCCGGAAGGAATATTAGCAGTATAAGCCTGCGGCTCTCAAAACGCCATAATAATAATAATAATAATAATAATAATAATAATAATAATAATAATAATACCGAGGACACGTTGCCTACCCCGCATACAGTGCTGCTCCTTCAGCAATGTTGCAACTGTCTCTTTCTCTGCTCCACCGCCCGTCAAACCTACGCGCCCCTTAAGATTCCTACGAAAAACGATTCCCTTTTGTCAGGGGCGATCGGTACGACCAGCACCATACGGGACTGCGGACCCAAAAGTGTCACGACGAAGTACTGAAAACACAATTCTGGTTACAAATGATTACGGCCAACACGACGCCAGACCTGAACCTGAAGACTTTACGCAACCTTTCTTGAGATGCAGCTGTCGGTGCCCGCGCGTTTGCACACCTGTCACCGCGAGCAGCTGCCCTACCCACACTGCGCCTGCAGATACTTAAGTACGTAAGGTATTATTTTCTTGAAGATTCTAGGTTACAATAGCAGGAGGAGGAGGAGAAGGAGGAGGAAAAGGAGGAGATGAAGAAGAAGAAGATGATGATGATGATGAAGGAAAAAAGGGCTCATTTATACAAAAACAGTTATCAATTACCATCAACACAGCCAATTTAAGTTATATAGATAAGCCGCTGCAAGGTTTAACCGCTAGCGGCCATTCTCAGGCCGTCCAATAACACAAAATTTAAAATTACAATTACGAATCAATTGTAATTTTAAATTTATATATTTTGACCGCCTCAGAATGACTATTAGTGGTTGAAACATGTGGAGGCATGTCTATATAGCATAATAAATTTGTTTCCTTATGGTAATTCGCACGTATTGTTTAAAAATATATATATATATATATATAACACAGAGGGAAGCCCACGATAAAAAAAAAGGCTCATTTATGGTAATAACCTGTTTCAAACCTACACTTTGCAGCTGAAGTACTACGAACGATTAATCTCCACGCCAGCCGTGTGGAAAACAGCAAACGATTCAAATATTTACATCCCGCGTGTTGCATTTACTTTCTGTCCACATGATCGCTTTGCTCAACCAAGTGACTTAAAAGTCCCAATCGAGATGCGTGCAGAAATGCATGTATGTCTCCATGCACACTTGTTATTAAACTGACCGACTTCCATAAAAATTTAAAGACCTTGACAAATTCGAGTAAAACTTCCCAATAGTAAATTTCATGAAAATACTTTCGGCAAATTCTATAGAAAAGACATAAAAATACACAGCAATTTCCATAGGCATTCAGGAGAGCTCCAAATGCGCCTAAAAACTGAAGGCCGTGGCAGTAGAAATATTCTCTGCTGCCCATTTACTTTTGTTTATTGGACGGTGCATCATTATGATAACTGAAGGATAAAAAACCAACTAGATGTCACTTGTTATTTTATTGTACTTCTTATAGACTCAACATGTTTCGGGCATTACTATGCCCATCATCAGGAGCTCACGACTATGATGTTGATTACCACATTGGTCGTTTCGTTCTTGGTTTGCTGTAGGTTGGAGGTTAGGTGCGGTTAGGCTGGAGTAGTGTCCGGGCTGCAGGCTGCATCCCGGACACTATTCCAGCCTAACCGCACCTAACCTCCAACCTACAGCCAACCACGAACGAAACGACCAATGTGGTTAACAACATCAACATCATAGTCGTGAGCTCCTGATGATGGGCATAGCAATGCCCGAAACATGTTGAGCCTATAAGAAGTACAATAAAATAATAAGTGACATCTAGTTAGTTTTTTATTCTTCAGTTATGCCCATTTACCATTGCTGCAATGCCATGGCACACTGAATGCTTTGCGCATTAAACCGTACATGCTTACTTGGCAACACAGTAGCTACAGGCATGGAACACTTCATGCACTGTACATAATACGGTCTTCTGCCAACCACAGGCAACTACTACAAGAAGAAACGACGGAACTATACGGATATTCTATTACAGATATGCGAAAACTTCGAATCCGGAACACAAGTCTGATACTTGCACAAATCTAAGTTCCTCCCCGCCTCCCCAACAACCTAATCGTACAACGTACAGTATCTACTCTTCCTATAAATAAATTCTAATGCCTTCATGGTGTTTGATAACAAGTCGGCATCATTGAACGTGGATCCGCACGAAATAATACCACCACAATATGAAGCACTGTGTTCGCCTTATTTATTGTATGTACAACAATGGACGTAGCAAAACGAAATTCGGTAACAGATGCATTTTCAGACACAATTGTTACCACCTACGACGTATCAACTTAAGACAGATTTCGAGAGATTTAATTAAACTGCTAGTACGTAGTTGTTTTCATAAGAATGATGATTGTTTTTCCAGGCTTGTTACAACTTGTTAACTTGTTGCTTTGTATCTGTAATTACCTCAATGGCTATTGACATCTCTCTTTGTGACACGAGCTGCAGTCTGTTATTTATTACCGAATGCTTCACAGATATTTGCAACGGATTTCGTTCCACGGACCACTGTCTGTCATCAAGTGGGTGATTTATGTTAAAATTACATAACGATGTTTCAGCAAAGTTACCAGCTCAAGAGAAAACAAACAAATCCGATACACCCGTGCTGTACTACAACAGATAGTTGAACAAGTTTCGTGGTTCCATGTTAAACTTGCTGTAACTAGTAATTCTCTTCCTGCCAGATTAATATTCCAGCTCTCTCTATAAAAGAAACAACTGCACAGCGAAGAAAAGACAGCGTCCGTCAGGTAGCTTCCAAATTCTTAGGCAAGGCATCCCTGTTGCGTTTTAAATATACTATTAAATAAATCGTATATAAATAAAGTCTACACACAACTTTGTTTATAAGTAATCATTAGCAACATGTTTCGGCTATAAAAGCCATCTTCAGGCTGAATAAAAAATCACAGTAGGAAATATATATATATTACAATGTCATGAATTTTAGGGACCAGATCTCGTCTTACAGAATCTTCAAACTCTACTTTTAATGTGTAATACATCTTACATTACCTCCATTTGAAGTAAGACGTGATCCCGTTCATAACGTTCTTGGCATTTTTTTTTATGTTTCGAGCACCATGTGCTCATCATCAGTATAATCTTAGTAACTGACCAACATAACGCACAAATTATTGTTTTATAATAAGTGTATTATATTCCTCTACATTTTTCGAGCACTATGCGCTCATCATCAGGTCAGAATTGTATTATACAGCATCTGGTATCGTCACACTCTGTAGGTGGCCGCGCAGGTTGCGCACCGGACGGTCACTATAGGTTTCACGATACCAGATGCTGTATAATACAATCTGACCTCCTGATGATGAGCGTATAGTGCTCGAAACATGTAGAGGAATATAATAAACTTATTATAAAACAAGAATTTGTGCATTAATTTGGTCAATTGCTAAGATTCTTGGCATTGTCATATACATTTCCTAGTACAATTTTGTATTCAGCCTGAAGATAGTTTTTATAGCCGAAACATGTTGCTAATGATTACTCACAAACGAAGTTGAGTAAAGGCTTTATTTATATATGTTTTATTTACTAGTAATTTCCAAGGCGAAGAAAACGGTTTTCTGCGACATGAAGTTGCGTCACTGGCTAAGCGGTTCACGTCGTCTCGAATGATCGTATTTTCGAAACGTCGCGAACTGCTTATACATTGACGCATGATATTCCAGGAGAATGGATTCCTCACCGAAACGAACTTCTGCTAGCAGACGATGTAACTACGATCCTTCGAAACGTGGGAAACTGTCTCCGAAGAACAGACTCATCGACTACACCGCCGTAAAAATCACAAAGTCGCAACTTTCATGTTCCTTACAAATTTAAGCAAAAATTTGAAAGCAGTTTTTTATATATATTTCTAACCTACATGTTACACGGCAGCATAAAATACTTTATATTTATGAGTAATAAAAACACCACACATCACTGAGTTAACTTCCTCTTACACAATTCCTGCACTGTGAGACAGGTCGAAGGTCCTTGTAGGTTTTCAATCTACTATGAAGAGCCTTCAGGACCTCCAAGACCTGAGAAAATCCAGTTTTACAAATTTATTCTGGGCCCTTTCCAATATGGAAGCGGTTTCGAAAAATCTGTTATGCACCCTTGCCTTAAACGTAACATGCACGGCTAAAACACAAAACGGAACAGGGCGAAACCAAATTTTAAATCAACTATTCTGAATCTTACGTTCATATTCTCTCTTTCTTTTGCTTGGTTCATAATTCAACGACGCAAGTTTGACTTCAGAGTTACGTATATGTAGTCAGATCCATCTACAAGGACAGTATTTTGTCTTATAGCATGATGGCAGTAACCTTCCTGTCGGCTCGCGCAACGTATAAGACTTTAACCTACAGTTAATAACGTGCTTGTTAGATGTGACGCGTGTCTGCGAGCCGAAGGAAAACATTTTCCAGCACCTTATTTAGAAATTGTCTGTAAAGGCCTAATATTAAGTGCAATACATTCATCTACAACACGTGGATTCTGGCTCACGGCAAACTGGGATAGTGGCGAACGCTGCGCAGCCTGCCTGCCACCACGCCAGACGGTCTGTGTGAAGAGTGAATACGAGCTGTCAGGTAACAATGCCCCTGTATCACCTAGGTTCAAAATTTTTTACCTCCACTAACTCCCACATCTGCATGACCTCGTGCTTCTTCACAGGGACCCACTCAGGTCCCGTAAATAAGACTCCATCTAGAATACTTCCGTGTTCTGAGACAGGAAGCCGTGTATATTAATATATAGCCATGAATATTTCCGAAGAGTCGTGTCAAGAAAAACCAACTTGATGCACAAATTATTCTTAGTATATTTCGTCAACCTCTTCATGTTTCGGGCGTATCTAGGCCCATCATCAGGAGGTACAGCCTTATGTATACAACAATTGGTACTTATTATCCTTTTTAGATAACTGTTTATTGTCCTGGTTGGATTGGAACAGTCCACATTCTCCAGTCCAACCAGGACAACAGACAGTCATCTAAAAAGAATAATAAGTACCAATAGTTGCATACATACGGTTGTACTTCCTGACAATGGGCCTACATACGCCCGAAACATGAAGAGGTTGATGAAATATACTAAGAATAAGTTGTGCATCTAGTTGGTTTTCCTTTACACGATTATATCGAGATGCATGGTCAACAAAAAATAATATTTCCGAACAGCTGGCTGCCTCCATCGTCACGGTAGTGCAAAATGAGTGGCTTGGGCTTTCTTGACGACTGAGTAAGAAATCTCATCCGAAACTTGGTACCTATATACCAATATACGCGGCATCATATTCCAGACTACAAAGATTGTCATCAGCACCACTATGAGAAACTAAAATCTCACAACACCATAATTTATACGAACAATGGGGTGGGAACCCTATGAGTACAAAGTGCCCGCATAGTGTAGCGTCTTCTGTCTTTTTTTTTTTGGGGGG
>Ga0123355_10003034_pt1 | contig 23925 bp, 19 predicted proteins | sample TergutEmb28metaG_3_FD_89872 | JGI IMG/M metagenome (GOLD analysis project Ga0123355, IMG submission 89872) | Embiratermes neotenicus P1 segment gut microbial communities from Petit-Saut dam, French Guiana - Emb289 P1 | ecosystem: Host-associated > Arthropoda: Insects > Digestive system > Gut ... | reverse complement strand
GTGATAAACACTCGCTCGCTAGGGGTGAGTTTAGCCAACTTAGCCTCTTTATCAGGGATGTCTAAAGGATTTACAAGTTTAAGTTCGCCTTGGGATACTTTTTGCGAAGAGGGGTGTCCTTTGCGTTTCATGGTGCTAAAATCATATTCGGCTTTCACGCTATCACCTCTTCCAAAGTTTTTGTTCTAATTGGGTGGCTTTCCTTGCTGAAATTATCCTGACGGTATCATCTTCGCGCCAGCAATGAACTACCGTAAGAGTGTTAAGTTGCGAATCGTGTTCAAGTGTAGCATAAAGGGTGCAAATAAAAATAATGTAGCGTTGTAAAAACAACACATTTTTTGGTCAATTCCTGCCCAAAATAAAACTGCGGCAAAGCAAAAAGCCCTAAATATAGGCTATTCAGGGCTTTTGTGTTTGTATTCAGGACGTAGTAAAAAACCCTTTTTATATGCTAGGAAATTGCTTCGCAATTTCTGCTGGCGCGGTCGGAAACAAAAGCGCGCTTTGCGCGTTTTGTTCTGTTTATGGATTTTCACCTAGCAGCCAATCCAATACATTAAACTGGCGGATTCCATCGTGATTGGCATTGGGCATTATGTCGTCAAGGGTTAGTAAAAACTTGGGATGATGGTCAGGAATCTTTTTAAGAGGGGCAAGCTCCCTGGTGAGTGTATTTTCATCAAGCACGGACGCAGCCACCTGGTAATAACAAACTCCATCAACATTGCTTGTTAAAAAATCCACTTCCTTTTCTGCAAGCTTTCCGATGCTGACCTTGTTCCCCCGGCGGAGTAGTTCTAAATAAACGATATTTTCTAACTGGTGCCATAAGTCAGGTGATGAACCTGACAACAGCATATTCCTAAGACCGGTGTCTACGAGATAGTATTTTCCCAAGGTCTTAAGATGCTGTCGCCCTTTGATGTCATAGCGGTCAGCTTTGTAGAAAATAAAACTATTTGTAAGTGCGCGTACATATCTTTCAACGGTATTCACTGAGATTTTCCGCCCGCTTGAATTGATAGTGTCGCTGATTTTTTTCGTTGATACAGGACTTCCGATGTTGCTGCAAAGAAATTTCACCACACTTTCTAGGACAGCTATGTCGATTATCCCTTCACTTTTGGCAATATCTTTTATAAGGATGGTATTGTAAACGCCGTCGAGATAAGTCTTGATGATGGTATCATCTCTTTTGAGTGCGTTTACATATGGAAAGGAACCACAATGTAGATAATGAGCAAACTCTTCTTTTGGGTTGGGTGGCGCATTTGCATAACTGAAAGGGCCGCCTGCTACAGCAAACTGTCCACCTGAGCGCAACTGTGGATAGCTTCGCCGCTTATACTCCATATGTTCTGCGAATGATAGCGGCAATATACTTATCTCAATATATCTACCTGACAAAAGAGTAGCCAGTTCACCAGAGAGCATATGGGCATTAGAACCCGTTATATACACATCAACATTTTCTTTGACAAATAGGCTGTCTACAGCTTTTTCAAAGTTGGTGCACTGCTGTACCTCATCAATAAATACATAGGTATACATGCCTTTACAAAGGCGTTCTTTGACATATGCATATAATGCTTTGTAGTCGAGGAGATGCTCAAAATCTATATCCTCCAAGTTAACCGAAATAATTTGTTTATCCTCTACACCAGTAGAGCGCAGATAATCCATGTATTGCGCTAATAGTGTAGATTTTCCACAACGGCGTACCCCGCTTATAACTTTGATTAGCTGTTTCTCACGCCATGGCATTAACCGCTCTAAGCATTCTTTCGTTGCACCATAAAAATGCCTCCTTTTGCTGATTGTAGCAAAAAGGAGGCATTGCTTCAAGTTATTTCTCTGGCCAGAAAAAATTCGCTAAATCGACATGTGATTTTCTTTATCCGAGCTCAATCTCTCGTCCAAGTTTTGCTGACATTACAATCCCATCAATAATCATTTGATTATATAAAATTTGCGATGTTGGTACTGGGGATTCTCCTCCTGTGTGTATTGCATCCAGGAAGGACCGGATTTTATCGTAGAATAATCCGTTAAAATCTCCTTCTATCATGGGAATCACAGTCTCTACCTGGGAACCAGCCATATCGGAGTACAGAGTCATAGGGCCGCCGGGGCTTCCGTTCCAGCAGTCTGTGGATGGGATTCTTAGTGCGGCCTTTGTGCCTAGGATTACTGTGTCCCCAGGGGTATCCAGATGCATGGCCCAGGAGATTCGGAAATCCAGTACAATCCCGCCTTCTAAACGTATAAATGCCGCCGCAAAATCCTCTACATCGAAACGAGCGGCGTCTTTACCATTGTACATGGGATTCGTGCCAAAATGCGCAGACATATAACCCGAAACTGTCAGAGGCTTGGGATATCCCACGGCATTAAGCACCATATCCAAAGAATAACAGCCGATATCCCCCATTGCGCCTATGCCGCCGGTGCTTTTTTCGATAAATGTACCGCCGGGTATGCCTCGTCTGCGGCCGCCTCCGGTCTGGATATAGTAGACTTGGCCCAAGGCACCGGATTCTACGATTTCCTTGATTTTTTTCATATTTGCATCAAATCTTGGTTGGAAGCCGATGGATAATAGCTTTCCGCTTTTCTTTTCGGCTTTTATTATTGCGTGAGCTTCCTCTGTAGTTACGCACATGGGCTTTTCTAGTAGCACATGGACGCCTTTTTCCAGGGCATAAATCGTACATTCTGCATGGGTTGTGTTGTAGGTACATACACTTACCGCATCAAGATTCTCGTTGTCCAGCATCTCTTTGTGGCTAGGATAACAGCGTACTCCCTCAAGGCCCCAGTCCTGGCAAAATTTCTCGGCTTTGCCTGGGATTAAATCCGCTGCTGCTACAACTTCCGCATCGGGCATTGCTTTAAAGCTTTGGGCATGGGATTCGGCTATCCAGCCTGTCCCGATAATGCCGATTTTTAGTTTTTTGCCACTTTGGGTAACCCCTTTTTCTTCCGGTTTCTTGAATTGACTTAACACTTCGTCGGCTTTTTTTGACATAAATTCCATCCCTTCTATTATTTATATGCATCGTTAGGGTGATTCCGTCGCCCCAACGATTGCTATTTTTTTGTTTTAATAGGCCTCATGGATTACACGGCCTATATTTTCCATTATTTCTTCCGAATCCGGTAGGGCAGGCAATGAGCCCGGTCTGGACATTGTCAGGGCTGCACCTGTTAGGGCGTATGCAACTGATTCCTCTAAATCTTTTCCGCTTATGAGTGCCACTGTAAGGGCACCGCAGAAACAGTCCACACCGGCAGTATGGCTCACAAATTCGAAATCCTCCATGGCAAAGCGAGTGCGCTGATTGGCGTTTATTAATATACACTGACCTTCATACTCCTGGGTGATTATCATATTTTCTGTGTGAGACTTAAGCAATTTTCTTATTTTTTCCTCTGTGCTGCCTTTGCCAGGCACCAAAATATTTATACCGGAAAGTGTTGCAATAAGTATATGAGCACCCAGGTAGCTATAATCATCCAGCTCGAAAACTGGGCCTGCATTACATATTAGTTTTACATTTTTGCGCTTACATACGCGGGCGGCGTGGTAAAACGCCTCTTGAGGCAATTGCATGGACACTAGGCAATATGCCGCATCACTGAACAAATCCTCGTACTGCTCTATATCAGCGGGAGAAAAGTTTAAGTTTGCGCCATAATCTGTATCATAACTGGTTTTGCCTTCTTTTGGTACATAAATTGTGGCTTTGCCAGTGGGTTTTGTGTCGTCATATAGAATGCCGCCGGTATTGATATTCATCTTAGATAGCTCGTTTTGTATTTTTCCACCGTTAAGATCATTGCCTACTCGGCCCACAACATAGCAGTTGCCCCCAAGCTTTGCTACTGCGGCTGACTGAATGGATGCCTTGCCCCCCGCCATAATTTGTACGTCGCTTGCATTGATATTCGGACACCTAGATTCTTCGATTTCGTGGGGGATATAGATGACGGTGTCCATATTGAGATAGCCCATAACAAGCACCTTGCGCTTGAAGCTGTCCTTTTGCTCGTGATATCGGCCTATTCCTATGCCCCAGCTTACGACTGCTTCTACAGCTGTGTCACCGCCTACGGAGCCTTCTATTTCACGAACCAGGTCCATCACGGCATTGTAGCCAATTTCTTCATATGCGGTTGTGATTATGGCAGGCTCGGGATACAAGTATGGGTGAATATCGTAATCCCCAAAACACAATACCGATATATCCTGAGGAATTCGCAGGGCTTCGTTTTGCAAGAGACGGTATACCCCAGATGCGATAATATCATCAAAGGCAATAACTGCGGTAATTTTATTTGAAAGAAGATAGCGCATCCCCAACACACTGCTATCCGGGGAGGAATCGGTTTCATATACCAGAGAAATATCAAAGCTGAGATTCTCTTTGAGAAAAGCATTTTTGCAAGCGTCCAGCTTTTTTTGGGTGTCGGTGCGCTTTAGGTCAGAGGTCAGTAGCCCGATTCGCTTGTGGCCATGGTTTACCAGCCGTCTAAAGACTTGGTTTACAGCCGAGGTACAGCTCCCGTAGCTATCCAGCACCCGGGTAGGGTAGTTGGTCAAAGCAGAAAGAATCTCGTCCCCATAAGTAGCAAATCTGCTGATTATGACCCCTTCCGCTTTTTTACGCCTCAGGGAGTTGAGCCGGTTTTCCAGCATCACAGGGTTATCGCCGATATTGCAAACCACTACTTCATAGCCTTTTTCATATGCGGCCTTTTCTGCACCCCGGATAACCTGGAGATGGAGCGCGTCGATTGCAGGGACAAAGATACCGATTAGCTTGCCGTCTAGGTCTAAATTGTTAATAACATTCTGGTAAGGGGCATAGTTATACTGCCGCGCCACTTCCCAGACCCGTTTTTTGGTTTCTTCGCTTATATCGTTGGCTTTGTGGTTGAGTACCTTGGATACTGTGGTGGGGGATACATTTGCAATTTTGGCCAATTCCCGGATGTTCAAATTTTTCGCTCCTAGATGCTTATTGGACCTTTCTGAAATAGGGCAAACAAGCTGAACTTCAAGCTTGTTTGCCTTATTTCAGAAGAGATTTATTGTTGAAACTTTTGTGAATCTAAGCCGTCCGGTTTCGGGAGGCATTATCGCCAGCAGCTTGCCATTTTCGTCTTGAGCAATGCCGGTAGCACCTGCTCCGATTTTATAGATATTATTGCCTTCGGCACCATAAATGCGAACGGTGCCGTCGTCCCGGCAGATATATTTCTGGGCGTTGATGATTATTTCCTTTTGGGGGATTATATCATCAGGGGAAATATCGGGATATTCCCAAAATCCATTGACGAATTTCTTGATGTAACCGGGGGAGGTATCGTAGGCGGTTAGGATTTGTAGTTTTATATAGATTTTGCTTGTGGGGGGGAAATTAATCTGTTTTGTGCCCCTTGAGCCGCTTAAACTTCCCTGAGAATGAGGTGCGTAAGATATGCTATCATTGCTTACAAGTACGACATAATCTTTGGCCCTATTGTTTTCCACTGCGGCCCAGCCCCCACGGGTTGTTGCGGAAGCTTCGTCTTGCTCAATCAGCAGACCGCTGATGGTGGTGTTGTTTTCGATGATTATTTCTGTGGGAAGCGACTTCATGTATGAAGGATTATCTAGGGTTTGGGAGATCCTACTTTTCACTTTGATTAATTTTATTATCATGTCGGAATCACAGGCTAAGGCGAGTTCGCCATTTTGCTGAGTCAGGTGGATTTCTTTGCCGGTCTTGAGGTTGGTGGCCTTCTCATAATCACAGCCCCCATCGGGGATAATCAAGGTTTTGTTCGTTGGAGGCCGCATGGCATGAATATAAACCGCATTTTGGTTTTGGCATACCAGTATATAGGCACCATCGTTCATATATCCGGCGGGAAGGCCCCCCGGGGTTGTATCAAAAAGGGATTCTCCTGCCCAGGATAGAAATTCATCCATATCATCTAGGAAATGGCCTAGACTGCCATTAAAATCGCCACCGATGTTAGGGCCAAGTCCCACATGAGGTACCCATCCGTTTGTCCTAATGGTCACAAATTTGCGGATTGCATCGGCTTTATTATAGTTTTCCGCAGGTGGGTAGCATTGGAACCAGTCGGATAGCTCCTTGACCGTGTAGCAGTACTCTTTTCCTCCCGGGTTCGCCCACGCACCGGAGGCCAAATCAAAATGAGGGTTCAACACTTTATTAAAGGACTCAAGGCTCATTATATCCTCGTGAGGGTCCGGGCAGGTTTCGAAGTTATTTCTAAAGTTTAAGAGTTCAGGATTTTTTTCATGAATGAATCCAAAGATAGCTTCGTTGGTGACTGGGTTATTCCACCCGTCAAACCAAAAGCCGGCCAAGGTAGGATAATTATCTATTACTTCTTCGATTATGTCTTTAACATAAATCTGCTGCCAATGTCTATCATCTATGATATTTATTGAATTATCATTTTTATATGCTTTGTATTCATCGGGAAAAATCCAAGGCTGATAGGGGTGGCGCCGGTAGCCTGTGGTGTCACCGCTTAGATACAACACGACTTTAATATCGTGTTTGGCGGCAGCTGCAATGAGCTCACCCAGGAAGTCCCGTTTGGTTGTGTAGGTGCCGGGGATTTTGGATTTCCAGGCCTTGATATAGCCTAGGCAGCTATGGAAGATGGCAAAGCTGATGTATGATGCACGGATTTTAAGGGCGGCGTCTACCCATTTTTGAGCGTCCCAGCCTCGTTTGTTTACCTCGGCTTCGAAATCCTCGAATGTAATGTGTAGGGTTTCGCCTTTATCCCAGGCTTCGTTTTCGGTGTTTATGCCCCAATGGACGAATAGTCCTGACTTTGCATTTTTATACCAAGTGCCCATGCAATCCTCTCCTGGTTAGTTCTGTTGTCATCCAACTGATTTTATTCACATGAAACGCGTTGTTGTCAGCTAAAATAACAATAAAACATGTTTAGCGAACATTTGCCGTGTGAAGTATAGCTAGGTGATGATTTTATGTCAACGACAGGCTGTGAGTTTGCACAAAATATCACAATATAATCTCCAGGCAATTTGTGTATTCGGTAGGCAGTTCCTTTGCAAGCTTGACTGTTAGTATGCCAAATGATTGATTAAATTCTAACTGTCCGCCTCCCATTAACTTTACTGACGAAACCCTATCAGTTTCTGTCAAGCTTTTAATCACTACAATGTTATTTTCTGGTGCTTTTAATATAAAGGCGTACAATTTATTGTCCTTTGCGGTAAATCGAAAATCGGAACTATTCCATGATGTTTTATCTTCCCTAAAATCCTCTATAACGGCACAGGAGTCACCTTCACCATATACTCGCCAGGGCCTTGTGCTGTATATCGCGTCGCCGCAGACTGCAAACCAGTTTGCAAGCTCTTCTAAAATAAATATCGTTTCACAATCAATGGTACCGTCAGGTTTTTGCAGGATATTAAGTAACATGCATCCATTTTTGGCCACAATATCAATTAATATTTCAATAATCAATGCTGGTGACTTGTACTCTTGCCTAACATCATAGAACCAATCGCCAATACAGGTATCCGTATGCCACGGTCTTTCGGAAACGGCCTTAAGCTGGCTCTTTTCTATATCCAATACGCCAACACAATATATTTCCGGACGTCTGTCTTTTTGTAAATAAACGGCGTTGTTACGGCCATGCAATGCGATTGACTTATTATAGTAGTAGGAAACTGCTTCAAGACCCACATGGTAACAAGGGTCCCCTGGCACAGACATTTTTTCTACAACATACTGGGGTTCCCAATGGGTCCCAAAGGGAAGAGCACCGTCTGAGTACAATATATCTGGTTGAAACATATCTATAACTTCCTTCATCACGCTCAACCAATATTCATGAAATTTTTTGTTAGTTGTGTACCATGGTGTTGCAATTAAGCTACGGTCATCACTTACACATTCATAATTATCAAAATAAAAATCCTGATATTCTGGGTCATTACCGTCATATGGGATATCTTTGTAGCACCCATATGTATCATGCCACTTATTTGTTTTCCACCATGTAAAAGCTGCGCCCAAATGCTCTGACAACCCAAATGGGAGGCTGAATTTTGACGCGGCTTTTTTCCACATCATACATATATCAGTCATGGGCCCAATGTTGACAGAGTTGAACTTGTTTAGCTTTGACGCATAATTAAAAAAGTGGTCATGATGCATGGCCTGAGCAACAAAATAACGCGCACCAGCTTTATGGTATAAGCTCATTAATTCATCAGGATTAAACCTTTCCGCTTTCCATAGCTTACAGATATCCTTATATCCAAATTGTGAAGGATGACCGTATTTCCTAACATGGTATAGGTTTTGTGGATGCCCTTGACAATACATATTTCTCGCGTACCAATCGCCGTACATGGGTACGCTTTGAGGGCCCCAATGGCTCCATATTCCAAACTTGGCATTCCTAAACCAGTCTGGGCATTGGTATTTGTATAATGATTCGAATGTGGATTTAAACATTGTGTCCTCCTGTTGTAATAATTACGTCTATTTATGGAGTCGTATTGAGTGGATATTTTCCATACTTAATAACGGCTTCATTGAATATGGTCACATTTTCCATCGGAAAGGGCATGGATTGATCCGGGTAGCAAAAATATCCACCACGACTTCCCAATAGATTAATGGAATTTTTTACTGTCAGATTTATCTCTTCTGGTGAGCCGCTCATTAGCAGGTCTGTCGAAATCCCACCGCCTATGGCCATCCTTCCCTGCGTAATTGATATTACGTTTTCTAAATTATTTGCGGTCACTTGCATGGGATCTAACAGATTTACACCAAGCTCGATAAAAGATTCAAGCAAAGGCTCAACATGGCCGCAGGAATGTAGCATAATGAGTATTTCACGGGATTTATAGAAATCAAATATGCGCTTGTATTCTGGATACAGGAACTCATCGAAAATTTTCTTCCCAAGGAGCAAGCCGCTTTGAGTTCCCATATCATCTGTTAGACTAACAAACTCAACGCCAATTTTTTCATAGTGCATTGCAATCCCTAATTGGAAGTTCATTATGTTATGCAATATTTCACGGGCATACTCCGGTTCGGTGTAAAAATACTCCATCATATTTTCCATGCCAACAAGCATATATGATTTTTCCCATAAGGTATCCCTATGGGAACCGCTTAACATTTGCTCATCGGGATTACAAAATTTCTCTGCTTGTTCATATATTAGTGAACAAAGCCTCTCATCATTAGGGTCTGGCCATGTGTATTTAGCAAGATTTGAAATATCCGCTAAAGGTGTGCCCTTTGGAAAGCCCATTACATCGGGGTATTCTTTGTGCCACTGGGTCCCCCAGATATCAAGCCACTTTCCTCCAACGGGCCTGTTATGACTGTACGCGTGCTCTGTACATTCGTATCCCTGATGATCCGCTCCATAATATGACACCCCATAACACGGAGCATATGTCATAACTCTATCCGGCTTCCCGAATTTTATTATCTCAAGAGCATTTTGCTTATCGTTCATCTCTCATCCTCCTTGTTTCCCTTACAGTACCTATTGTTTACGGGATAATGGCGCAATCTTTGACAATTGCTGTTATTACATACTAAAATGCCAATTATAGAACATTTCATTCATTTGTTTATATACGATTATGCATGTGTTCTAATTAATAAAATATCCCTCGGAGGTATGGCTGTGGCTGCTACCATTAAAGATATTGCTGAAAAAACAAATCTTTCACTCGCAACAATTTCAAAGTATATCAACGGCGGCGTTGTGCTTCCAAAAAATAAATTGGCTATTGATCAGGCAATTGATGAGCTTGGGTTTCGTGTTAACGAATTTGCCCGGAGCCTTAAGACAAATAGGTCTAAGCTTATTGGCATACTCATTCCTCAATGGCATGTGGCATTCTGTGCCCAAATCATTACACAGGTAGAGGGTTTGTTGCGTCAGCATGGATACGGAATTATCGTATGTGATTGTAGCGGTGATGAGGCCGTTGGGGTTCAGGTGGTTGAATTCTTGGTAAGTAAAAGTGTGGATGGAATTATTACTTTCCCTACAGCTTTTTCTGTTAAGGATTACTTGCCGCTAACCACTTCAAAAAATATTCCTGTTGTATTTATTGATGGTATGCCCCGTGACCTATCATATGACTGTGTCATGGTGGATAATATGAATGCAATAAAGAAGGCTGTTTCATATTTGATAAAAAAAGGACACGAAAGGATAGGGGTAGTTAATGGCCCGATAACTTCCCTATCCGCCCAAGAGCGGTTAGCAGGATATTATAATGCTTATAGTGAGCATAGTTTGCCAATAGATGCCAACTTAATAATTGACGGGGGTTATGCGACGGATATTACATATGAAGCCGTCAAAAAAGCACTGACCTCTGACTTGAATTTTACCGCTCTCCTTACGGCTAACTATGAAATGACCATTGGTGCCATAATTGCCATTAATGAAATAGGGATTAGCATACCTGACGAGTTATCTGTGATAGGCTTTGACGATCTTCAGCTAACACAAATCATCAAACCGAGGATTTCGATAATTACACAGCCTATGGAATGTATCGCAAACATGATTGTGGATATTATGCTAAAGCGCCTAGCCGGTAACGGCCCAGATAGCCCTCAGATTATACGTCTTGAAACAGGATTTTCCGAAGGTGCGTCTGTAAAGGAAATATATAGCGAAAGTCGTTCGCTATAGTATTCTCTATTATCAAAAAAAGGGGCTGTCCCGTAAAAGGACAGCCCTTTTCACATAAGAATATTAATTCCCAGCCTTAAACTCATCAATCTGCCTTTGCAATTCAATAGCAAAGTTGCGTGCGCCACCTTCTTCAAAGCGGCGGTTGCGCTCTTCTATATGACCGCGGACATCATCAGAAATACCAACAACGAGTACCTGATAGAACTCTTGCCAAATTGTGTTCCACGCAATAGATTCCGCTACCAAATTACTTGAATCAAACACGAAACCTTCTAGGGGCATTGGCATCGCCGAATGGTTAAAAACTCTAGTTATATAGCGGGTGTAGCCAGGGTCAAACCCTGGGGTTACGAATGCGTAATAGGTATTGCCTACTACCCAGAATGGGATTTCGTAATTGTCGCCGATATCTGTGAGTTCAATTACACCCTGTGCTTCATCCACAAAATTCCAGTGTGTGCCTTCAAGTCCATGTACAATCATATTATAGATTCCCTGACCCTGTGCGGAGTTAATCAGATTGAGGAACTGCATGGCCTCCTCAGGATGGGATGCACCAGACATAATTGACATAGAAGTATTGGTTGGGTTGAGCTGTGTCGGAGCGCGTGGATATAGTATCGGCAGAACAACAACGTCAAAACCATGACGCTCCGTTTGTATGCCTGACTGGTATCTATTATAATTATGAACTCTGAATACATAGCCATGACCATCTTCGAAATGGTAGAAATCCTCTTCCCAGTTTTCTACTGTCATGCCGTCACTGCGGATAAAGCCACGGTTAAACCAATCACTTATGCGCTCATAGAAAGCAACTTCTTCCTCTGTAATATCAAAGATACTATAAACCCGGCTTGTAGGGTCGTGAGCTCTTGTAAAGGCGGCTCTTCTGTAGTTCCCTCCTAGGGCATACCATACATTACGGGTTGCAATGTGACCATGGAAGGTTCCTGCGGATATACCCATCCCCATTTCACCTGCGTCATAAGTGCTCTGGATATAATTTTCAATTACATCCATTAAAGAAGCGGGTGGGAATAAAAGATCCGAATCTGCCCATTCCTGAGCCGCCACTTCAAAGGCGGGGACATCCATATGCCTTTCAATTAATTCTCTTGGGGCGATAAATCCAGCGGAAGGAACAGCAGCTAACTGATTGCTCGCTATCAGATATATATTCCCATCTACGGTGTTGTTGGTAAACATAAACTCGGGAAGTTCGGTGCGTATGTCTTGCCCGTAACTGTCAAGCAAATCATTGAGGGGCATCAGGGTGCCCATCCTAACTTCATGTTGTAAATTCAACATCCATCCAAACCATGCAATGTCCCATTCTGCACCGGCGGCAGCTTCCAGCATCCAACGCTCATCATATTCACCGAAAGGTACAACGGTAATATCTAAGGTGACTCCCGGCAAATAGTTTTGCAATTCCTCATTTACTGCTTCCCAAACCATGGCTGCGTCTACCGGAGTGTGACCACCGCCCCCAACCATCCATCTGAGAACAACGCCATCTCCATCATCATCACCTCTTCCACAACTGGTAAACGCGAAAACAACAACTGCTAAAACCAGCGCAAAACCTAAGATGTTTCTTCTTTTCATGTAACTCACTCCCTTTTCTATGTGTGCATCAGCCCTTAACGGCACCGATGGTTAAGCCAGCCGCAAAATATTTCTGGAAAAACGGGAAAATAACTAGCATTGGCCCTGCAGCAAGTACAGTCATGGCATATCGCATACTCAGTGACGGTATCGAACGTGTATCAATCATATGTGTCGCACCGGGAAAGTTTGCTAGGAAGTTTCTCACAAACTCTGCTTCCCCCAAAATCCTTTGTAATAGGAATTGTAATGTAAATAAGTCTTCGTTCGTTATATAAAGCAGCGTAAGCATCCATTCATTCCACCTGCCAAGTAGTACAAAAAGAGAAACTGTAGCTATAACTGGCTTTGACAACGGGATAATAATTGTGAAGAAAATCCTAAGCTCACCTGCGCCATCTATTTTTGCCGATTCTACAAGCTCACTTGGCAACTGCTGAAAGAAAGTGCGCATAACAATTATAAGAAATGCGCTGGCAAGGGGAATCAATAGATACGCCCATATCGAATCTCTTAGGCCAAGTATCTGGGTATTGATAATAAAGCTGGGAATCAAGCCGCCGCTAAAAAGCATTGTAAGGAAAATAAACCATGTAATTGCATTTCGATATGCGAAGTCTCGGCGAGAAAGTGGATAGGCAACCAGGCCCATTGTAAGTACAGACATAATCGTGCCGACGACAGATGTAAATGTGGTTATTCTATAGGCATTGATTATGCGTTGAGGTAATCTAAATAGATAGGAATACGCCTCGGTAGACCATACACTCGGGAAAAGCCGATAACCCTGCATTCTGATTTCATTGTCCTGCATAAATGACGAGGTTATCACCAGCAGCATAGGAATCACAAAAAGCACACAGCAAAGAATAAAATAGCCATTAACAAGGATTTGCTCTAATACGACTTTCTTTTTGTTCTCAACCATATATTCGCCTCATCCCTTCACAATAACTAGAACAATGAATTTTCAGGGCTTATTTTTTTTACAATCATGTTTACACTCACCACGGCAATAAAGCCCATCACAGATTGAAAAAGACCGGCAGCAGCGTTTAGGCTTAAAAGGCCCTGCCTTAACCCTCTGAAGATATAGGTATCCAGTATATCCGTTGTGGGATAAAGAGCACCAACATCCCTAGGCACTGCGAAAAACAGACCAAAATCTCCCCTAAACAGACCTCCTAAGGCCAATAGAGTCAGAATCGTTATAAGAGGAACCAAAGATGGGAGGGTTATAAAACGAAACTTTGCTATCTTGCCTGCGCCATCCATAGAAGCTGACTCATACAGGGATGGGTCTATCCCCATTAGTGCCGCATAATAGATGATGCTACCCATGCCGACGCTCTTCCAAATATTCATGAAGGTCAAAATAAAGGGCCAATACTCGGGCGTGGAGTACCACCATATTGGGTCAATGCCAAATGATATCAGCGTCCGATTTATAACACCGAATTGAGGATCGAGGAAAATATAAAGAATCAAGGAAACTACAATCCATGACATGAAATGGGGCAAAATCATTATGGTTTGGTAAGTTTTGGTGGCAATCTTGCTGCGTACCGCATTCATTAAAACTGCTGTAAACACCCCGGTAACTACCCCAAGGATGATAAATGTCCCGGCATATCCCACAGTGTTCCGTGTGACGCGAGTCAAATCTCCTTGAAAGAAAATCCTGAACCATTGAAGGCCCACAAACTCACTTCCAAAAATGCCATCTACATGTCTGTAATTTGTAAATGCCATCCATATGCCGCCCATTGGCATATAGTGAAACACAAAGAAATAGGCCAAGGCGGGTAGTGTAAGCAACAATAATTCTTTGTTCTTCATGAAAGTTTTCCATGGGGATTTTCTTGCAACCATTTTATCGCTCCCTTTGCCCGAACTATTGCTAATCAGACGGTTTGCCTTTGCGAAAAGAATCTTTGCACTACCTGATTGCAAGATACTCATTGTAATATTTTACAATTCATTGCATGGCGAAACGTTTCGCCATGTGGATTATAACCAAGATTCATTTATGTTGTCAATTAAGAATGTTCCTTTATGCAACCCATAAAACTGCTTCACCTTTTTGTAATGCTCATGATATATATTTGAGGGAATCGTCAATGTTGTTAGTAAAATTAAATTCGAAACATGTTTAGTGAGCATATGTCGTAAAAATTATAGTCAAAAAAGAAATACATGTCAATATTGAATTGTGAGATTGCACAAAAAGGGGAGCTGTCACGTTAAGAATGCCGTAATTTCAAGGCTCGTCATCCCGGATTTAATCTGGGATCCCATAACCATTGTCTAAAGACTAAGGGGATCCCGGGTCAAGCCCGGGATGACAGGTTCTTTATTACGTCTTAACGTGACAGCCCCCAAAGATGAAAGTAAGCACTCTACACATGTGACGATAATGGCACTTTTCTTCCGGTTTGTCATTTTTGACAAAGGTTTATTTCCCAGAATTTGTTTTTATTTTATGGCATTTCCCTATTTCGGAAGAGGTCCATTGCCAAACATCTTGCCAACAGCTTCGGCGTATATCCCCTTGATGGTATTGCGGCGATGGGGTAATTGCTCCAATAGATGCTGTGCTTGCACGCCTGAGTTAATTTCCAAAATAACAAGTTCGTTATTTTCTAAGGATGCTATATCTATTGTGGCGAAGTTTATATCAATGGCCTTTGCCCCTTGGATGGCTAGTTTTGCCAGCTTTTCCTTGATGCTGCTATCATTAAATTCGAAGGCCTTTGCTCCTTGAGAGAGATTATGCTTCCAGGTGTCGCCTTTGACCTTCCCGTACATATAATGAGCATGTTCGTTTAGGTAGAATACCCGGTATTCTGTGTATATAGGATAGTATGGGCAGAGTGCCACATCGGGTTCTGTAGTGAAAATGGTATGCATTGCGTGCTCTAGGACCTTGGGGGAATCGCAGTAGTACACATCCCGGCCCTGGGCCCCCTGGTTGGGCTTTGCTACTACTTGACTGTTATTGGCTTCGAAGTAAGCTAAGGCGTTTGGCATATTGCCCTCATTGTCCAATAGATAGGCCCGCTGTAGGGGATTGAAGAATAGCTTATGCTCAATAGCAGGGACTTTGCAGTTATTTAACACAGCATAACAGCCTGCCTTATCGCAGGCTAAGCGGTCAGCCGATGCTGAATTTATATCCCAGTATGGGCCGAAGATATGCCGGGTTATGTCGCCCTTGGTGAGGCGCAGGATGTATTTTTGCGAAAGATATTCTATACGAATACCTTTTTCTTTACAGATTTCGTTTAGCATTTCATTACGAAAGTTCATCGGGTAAATCTCCATTCCTCAAGTGATAGAATTGTTTCTGGGTCTTCGTTAGTACGCCATGAAATTGTGGTTAAATCTTCATTAATATAGAACCAATACAAATGGACTCGGCGGCCATCATTTTCTTCTTTGTCCGGCCATAGTTCTCCCAGTCTGATTACGTAAAATTTCTCATCGGAATGGCGGCCCGGTACCCATCCCAAGTAATTGTAATACAATCGTGCATAGCCGCCAGCTCTATACATGATATCATTATCAAGTCGAGCCAATTGATAGCTAAATTCCTCTTCGAAAAAACCAAGAACTTTGTCTGCTTCCTCGGCAACGGATGGCCCGGTCCATGTCCAATGATGGCCTCTTAAAACTTGACGACCGGTATATTCGAAATCCCAGTCTCCCCCTATTTCCGCCCAAATCCAATTAAAGGGGAGGGGAGGTGCCGCGGTTATGAAAACATGCTCGACTCCGGGGAGACTTGCCCCTGTAAGGTATAGTAGCGTTCTTCTGTAGGAGGCTGGGCCCCAGGCGATATAGCTTTCGATGGGGCTTTCTTGCATATGCAGCGCGTTGCCCTCGAACCAGATATCCCTTATGGCAATCCCGGATATTTCCTGGATATAGAAAATTGCTTCTTCGGCCCAGATATCAGGGGCAAGTTCCCTTTCGGCAAAGACAAAGCCATCCCACCAATCTCCATGCCAGCCGATGCCTTCGTGGTAGATGCGCATGGTGGTTGGTTCGGGTAAGCTTTGCTCCGTGCCTTGCGAGGAAAAAGGCTCCACTAGTACAATGCCGTCATTGGAAATATCATAGGCTTCGAAAATCCAATCTCTGTCGGAATCAGAATGGTCTGGCCGTAGGAATATAGTTAGGTTTTGAGCCCAATCTGTCCGTCCTGCCACGATTACGTTGCGATTAGGCAATAGGGTTATAAACGGAAATCCCCAAAAAGCGTCCTCGTCAAAATACAGCGGCGCGCCTATTACAGTGTTGATTTCATGTAGAAGCGCAGTGTCACTCATGATGTTATACAGTAAATTATCGAGATGAGAAGTTGTATTTTCCGTTATTTCTGAAGTGATGATGGGGGGAGGCGTAATATATACATATATATTTTCGGTTTGTATTACATAGATGGTTTCTGGATTAGATTGGCGACCGCAGGCTGCAAGTAGTAATATACCGATAAGCAGAAACCCTGTTGTTTTCTTCATACAGATTACTCCATTTCCCGGCATTCATCTCGGAGCTCGCACTCATCGCAGCGGGGGCTTTGCGCCTTGCAAGTTGCCCGCCCATGACTGATTACCTGTTGATTATATCGTATCCAATGAGCTTCCGGCAGTTTTTCCATGAGGTCAAACTCGATTTTCGTTGGGTCTTTATAGTCTGTGAGCTCAAGGCGGTAAGATACCCGCATTACATGGGTGTCTACCACTATAGAGGGGATTTTGAAAATATGGCTGCGGACTACATTGGCGGTTTTGCGGCCTACCCCTGCCAGGCCGGTTAGGGCGTCTATATCCGATGGGACATGGCTGTTATGTTCTGTAATAAGCGCGATTGCGCTTTTTTTTATGTTCATGGATTTCGCACGGAAAAACCCCGTTGGGTGAATTATCTCTTCCAAGTCAGCAAGCTCAGCTTGGGCAAAGGACTCCAAGGTCGGGAATTTCTCAAATAGCACAGCCGTAACCTGGTTGACCCGGTCATCTGTGCATTGGGCACTTAAAACAGTGGCGAAGAGTAATTGCCATGGGGTCGTGTAATTAAGAAAGCACCTGCCGTCGAAAGGGTAGAGCTTATCCAGGGTGGTGAGTATTCGATTTATTTTGGTTTTGCTTATTTTCATGGTATTCTCCTAGGGTTGCGTCGTCCGCAGTATATAGTCATCGCATATGAAAATGAGCTAGCTCATTTTCATATGCGATGACTATATAGTAACAGTACTTGAGAATGGATTTATCCATTCTCAAGTACTGTTACTATACTATAATTCTAAGGAGTTAGACATGAAATTTATTCTTGATCCACACATCCATACCGTGGTCAGCGGCCATGCCTATAGCACAATAAGCGAAAATGCCGCACATGCCGCTTCAATCGGCCTGACCCATATCGGAATAACAGATCATGGCCCCGATATGCCAGGGGGAGCGCATCTTTATGCATTTTCTAATCAGATTTGCTTGCCAGATATTATCCATGGGGTGCGGGTGTTAAAAAGTGCCGAGGTTAATATTGTCAATGGGGAGGGGAAGCTAGATATACCCAGTGCTATTCTTAAGCGTATGGATTATGTAATAGCGTCACTCCATCGTGGGATTTACGTGCCTACAGATAAGGATGCACATACCAAGGCTATGATTAAGGCAATGGAAAAGCCTGCGGTGAGTATTCTAGGGCATCCCGGTTGTATTCATTTTGAGATTGATATAGAAAAAGTGGTAGCGGCGGCAGCACGAACAGGTACCATTATTGAGATAAACAGCCAGACATTGAACCCCGATTCCTTTAGGTATGACGGGGAGGAAAAGCAACGGCAGTTACTTGAGCTATGTAAGGCGTATGAGGTGCCGGTTGTGGCGTCTTCTGATGCTCATTTTTGTACCCTCGTTGGAGAAATGAGCCGGGCTAAGGCTCTTATTGAAGAGGTGGGAATGCCGGAGTCATTGGTGCTTAATATGGATATAGATTTGTTTTTCGTGGCGGTCAACAAGAAAAGAGACAAGTAGTCATAAATTGACAACCTATTACAATGAACTTATAATTCGAAACAAACAAGCTGTGGGTGGTGTGTGGCCGGACTCCTGTTTACATGAAGGGATGAAGGCCAATGACTATATTACCATTTTCGCCGTATGAGTTGTTTCAGTTGATTCAAACCGGAGTTCTCATATATGTAACATGGAAGGTAAAAAAAAGCACCAAGATTTGTATGTGTGAAAAATGCACGAAAACAAAAAAATAAGCCCACCCATGGCAAAGGAATGGCTTATTTTTTAGAACAATAACTTAACTGTTGTTGTCCGGTCATAACCGCCGAACGGTTTGCCCAGGGGAGCGTTTCTGAAATTACATAGAGCGTTCCCCACTTTTATTATATCCCATTATAGTACCCAATGACCACTATGTCAAAGAAAAGGAGAAATTATATGACCTACCTATCCCAACTCAACCCAGCCCAAAAAGAGGCTGTACTCCACACGGAGGGCCCATTACTCGTCTTCGCCGGAGCGGGCTCCGGCAAAACCCGAGTCCTTACCTACCGCGTTGCCCACCTAATCGAAAAGGGTATTGACCCTTATCATATAATCGCAATCACCTTCACCAACAAAGCCGCAGCAGAAATGCGGGAGCGTATCTCGACCATCACCCCTGTGGGCGACCAAGTATGGGTCAGCACCTTTCATGCAGCATGTACTCGCATTTTGCGCCGGGAAATTACCGCACTTGGCTACTCTAGTGGCTTTTCAATTTACGACACCCAGGACAGCGAACGACTGATGAAGGAATGTATCAAGGAACTGAAATTAAACGACAAAGACTACCCTCCGCGCCAAATGGCGTCCATAATCAGCGCGCAGAAAAACGAGCTTATATCCCCAGAGGAATACGAGCGCAAATATGTAGGCTATTACCGTGAAAGTAAAATTGCCGAGCTTTATGAGCTATACCAAAAAAGACTCAGATCCAGCAATGCCCTGGACTTTGACGATATTATTTATCAAACGGTAGAACTCCTCTCAATGCGTGAGGATATCCGCCTTAAATACCAAAACCGCTTCAAATATGTAATGGTGGACGAGTACCAGGACACCAATCATGCCCAGTACCGACTGGTTAGTCTGCTGGTAGGCTATGGCAATATCTGTGTAGTAGGAGACGATGACCAGAGCATCTATGGCTGGCGGGGGGCTGATATTGAAAATATTCTGCGATTCGAAAGGGACTATCCCCAGGCCAAAATTATTAAGCTTGAGGAAAATTACCGTTCTACCCAGACGATTTTGAATGCGGCAAATGCTGTAATTGCCAACAATGAAACCCGTGCGCCAAAGGCTTTGTGGACTCAAAACTCCCCTGGTGCCTCAATAAAACTCTACACCGCCTCCACCGATCGGGAGGAGGGCCTGTTTGTGGCCAACACAATCCGAGATATGGTGGGTGATAGCACAGCCACATACAGCGATTTCGTCATATTATACCGCACCAATGCCCAATCCCGGATAGTGGAAGACCAACTGGTAATGCAGGGTATCCCGTATCGCTTATTCGGTGGGGTGCGCTTCTATGAGCGTATGGAAGTTAAGGATGTATTGGCATACCTGAAAGCCATTAACAACCCTGCCGACGATTTAGCCATTACCCGGGTAGTCAATGTCCCCCGGCGTGGGATTGGTGCGGCTACAATAACCAAGATTGCAACCTTTGCTGCCGTCAATGGCATTCCCTTCTCACAAGCACTTGGTGCTAATATCCCAGGGGTAAAAAATAAAAATCTACAGGAATTCGCAAAATTCATGACAGACTGTATAAAGTTTGCGGAAGATAATCCCATAACTGCAATCATGGACAAAGTTTTGCACGAAACCGGCTACTATGAAAGCTTAAATGACGGCACTCCAGAAGGTGAAGCCCGCAAGGAAAACGTAGATGAATTAATGGCAAAGGCTAGGGAGTTCGAAAAAGACTCTGATGACCCTTCACTAGGGCGATTCCTAGAGGATGTGGCATTGGTGGCGGATATTGATAATTACCAAGAGGGTGCAGAGGCCATATCTCTGATGACTTTGCATTCTGCCAAGGGCCTGGAGTTTAACGCAGTTTTCCTAATGGGGCTGGAAGAATATATTTTCCCGTCCTCTCGGGCTCTGACGGAAGGCAACATCACAGCACTGGAAGAGGAGCGCAGACTATGTTATGTAGGCTTTACAAGGGCCAAAAGAATACTGTATCTAAGCCACGCAATGAGAAGAATGCGCTATGACGGAGGATATAGCAACAACCCACCCAGCCGCTTTTTAAAGGAAATTCCAAAGGAGAACATCGAAAACGTAAATCTTTTTGGCAAGGCAAGAACCCAAATCGGTCGAGGCTTTACCCAGGAAAGCCCAAAGGCCGTCCCAAAGACAAAACTGGATGTAGGTCGCCGGTTTGAGGTGAACAATAATAAAGGGCCGCTGATAAACAACGACCCTCCTGATTATGGAGTAGGGGATAAGGTGACTCTGCCTCTACTTGGGGTAGGGGAGGTTGTGGCAATGGAGGAAAGAAGCGGGGATTATGAGGTTAGTGTTCGTTTTGATGTGAGTGGCAAAACTCGGAAGTTTATTGCCAAGTATGCGCGGATTACGAAGTCAAATCCACCGTCGCACCCAACTGCCCTCCCAGCCGCTCAGCCACACAAGTAATATCTCCACCATCACAAATCAACCAGGCATTATCAGATATAAACCTATATAAATTGCTGACTATAGCAATATGCGCTTTCACAATACCTTGTATTGCAGGGTCATTAATATCAGAAGGTATATCCCCTACAGATAGCGGCTCAATAGTTTTGGTTGTAACCATAAGCCCGGTGACATCTTCGGGTACAGAATCTCGATGTGCCCATAATTCGGAGCTGTTGACCTCACAGTATGCGGTTCCGATTTTTTTCTTACCACTGTGTACTTTTGCCAATAGATTTGGGTCGGCAAACTCCCGTATCTTCATATATTTACGGACCGTGTTCTCGCTGACACCGGCATCCTTGGCAACGGACTTGCGCAGATTTACAGGCTCGCTGCTATCGCTTGCTTTTTTTCGAAGCAAATCGGTCTTTTGCAGTGCAACGCTTATTTTGATTGCATCGGTGATATTGCGCCGTCCCATTTGATTTTCGATAATCCATATTACAGCATCATTTCTAGTAGAAAACCGAACTTTGGCTGTCTCAAAGGGAATTCCATGCTCTCGGCATATAGCGTAACGATTATGCCCGTCCACGATTATCCCTCTCCAAACCTTGATGGCGTCACGACAGCCATGGGCGAGTATGCTTTCTGTAAGGCTGAGATACTCCTCCCTGGATAAAGACGGAATAAGGTTCTTGAAATTATGGTTGATTTTCAGCTCGTTCATAAGTTAATTCATGCCTCCTTCGTCGGCGGAACAAATAGGTTGGTATGAAAATCCGCTACGCGGATGTTTCACGCTTGCCCCCTTTCTCGAGATTTTGTATTAGCTCTCGCAATTGCTCCGATAATGCTACCAAACCACTGTGTATATCAGGATATGCAGCTTCGAAACCCTCTGTCGGTTTCACCTTCGCGATAAAGTTATATATTTTATCGGCAAAGTCCAGTTGTCTGAGGATTTCTTTTGGCAGTAGGCGGTGGGCTGTGCCGATTTTGAGTTGGCCGGATTGGACTTGGGAAAGGAGTTCGGGGCTGCCGTGGTCTTTGATTTGTAGATAGTTAACCAATGACCCTTTGCTAACTCCTGCCTCAGATGCAAGTGATTCTTGGATGTTAATTGCATCTGGTTTTCGTTTTGTCGTTTTTGGTAAACCTTTTTCATCATTCTTTTGCGGCCTTCCTCCGTGTTTTAGGTTCATTTCCGCTTTTTTTCGCAAAAACTCGCCCTTCAAAAGTGCAATTTCTATCCTTGCCGCATCCGACAGATTCCTTCTCCCCAACTGATTCGTAAGTATCCAAACCTTAGCCGCCTCCCGGTCTGGCAGCTTCATCTCCTTAATCTGAAACTCAATCCCATTTCTAACGCATATCTCATAACGATTATGCCCGTCGATGATTATCCCCTCCCAAAGGACGATGGCATCATGGCATTTGCGAGGGGATATGATATTTTGTTCGAGCTGTTGCCGCTCCTCTGGGGATAGGGGAGGGATTAGACTCTTGAATTCTGGGTCGATTTTAGGTAATATTGACATGTTCGATGTTCCTTTTGTGTATTATAATTGTAGTCCATTGCGCAAATATGTGTTCGTCAATATCTTATGTATAATTGGTTTGAGGTGATACTATGAAGATTAAGCTCGCTCTATGCAGTGCATCCAAAGATATATTGCGCCAAGCCAGGAAAGAGTTCTCGGCTCTAGCTATCGAAACCGGGCTTGAATTGGAAATGGCCTTTTTTGCAAATGCCAATGACCTTGTAGATGCCTTCTGTGAGTTCGATATTGCATGTGTGCATGAAGTAGACTTTATTTCCGCAATGCCGGTGTTGACCGCAGTGGTTAAAGACCGCTCTGACCCGGGAATGCCTGCCACTCATAAACTGGTAATTGGGATGTTTTCCATCCCAGTAAAACCGGCAGAGTTCATGATGCTGATAGCCCAACTGCGTCATTTCTCCACCACTATTGATATCCCAATCTCAAAAGGCCGCAAAACAGAAATAGCTGCCGATATAATCTATTTCGAAAATATAAATCGCCGTATCCATATAAAAACAGCCGCGGAAACTTACCCAACCAATCTGACTTTGAAAACAGCCAGGGACCTAACCGTAGCCCATCCCTTCGCCTCACCATATGTAAGCTACCTGGTAAACCTGGCCTGGGTAGAAAGTATCGCAAGCAAAGATGTAGTGCTTAAAAATAAGGAAACTATCCCCCTATCCCAAAAAAAAGCCGCCGACTTCAGAAGGCTTTACGGGGAATATTTATCTAAATTGCAATAAAAGATATCTATATTGCAAGGTATATTGCTATGTACAAACCTCCACTGGTATTCTGATTTCAGAAAAACCTCCGGAGGTTTTATATTAATTGAGAGGAGCAATACAATGTCTGAAAAAACCACAGTGCTACATGTGAATGACATCCCCCTAACAGAATCCGGCGAGCCGGATGTAGCCGCAATACTAGCGGCCAACGATTTAGGCCATATCGACCTAACTAAGGCCAAGGTAATAAAAGTCAAAACCCCTGATGATGTAAGTATCCCAGAGGGTACAGAGCCCACAGTAATCCAGTTGGAGAATCCCCCTCTAACCGAATCCGGTCAACCGGATATCGCTGCAATATTAGCGGCCAACGACTTGGGCCATATAGACCTAACCAAAGCAAAGGTAATGATGGTAAAGACCGACGAGTAATTCATCTAAAAGAAAAAGGGGCTGTCTCATTAAGCATTTTTATGAATAATTATGCACTTGCCTCGTCGTTGCGAGGAGCGAAGCGACGAAGCAATCCAGCAAATCAAACCTTCTGGATTGCTTCGCTTTGCTCGC
>Ga0123355_10003033_pt1 | contig 23931 bp, 7 predicted proteins | sample TergutEmb28metaG_3_FD_89872 | JGI IMG/M metagenome (GOLD analysis project Ga0123355, IMG submission 89872) | Embiratermes neotenicus P1 segment gut microbial communities from Petit-Saut dam, French Guiana - Emb289 P1 | ecosystem: Host-associated > Arthropoda: Insects > Digestive system > Gut ... | reverse complement strand
ATCATATCAAACACATGGTAGTCTAATCTCAAGAATTTGACTTCTTTTTGACAGTATCACATAATCTACATAATTATTTTAATCTTCTTTGCTACCTCTCCCCTAAATTTCTATCACATCTGTTGTGATGATTTGGTGCAGTATTCCATCAACTACTCTTTTGAGTCTCATAAGAATTCTACTTCTTTTATTCTTTTAAGCCAACCACTTAAATGTACATTAAAAATCTCTTCATTTTCAATTTGTAAAAGATGACCAGCATTATCCAGAACAGTAAACGTTAACCGTGGTAAGTGCTTTAACAGCTCCCAAGTATCCTCATATCCAACACCATCATCTTGCTTTCCTGTAAGTATACATACAGGATTTGTAAATTCCAATTCTTTCAACTGATTTTCAAAAGTGAATCCATAGCCATTCTTTCGAAAGTTTGAAACAAAATTTTTATCTGCCATTTTAAATCCAGGCAAAACTTCATTCTCAAATCTGTGCCATGTTTCTCTTGTTGCAACAACAGCCATACTAATGAAATCTGAAAAATCATCAGTAGATTTAATAACAGATTCTAGACCTTGTTCAATAGCTATATCATTTTTAACTGGAAGATTCCGTTTTGAATATTCAGTAATGACACAAGGACACATTAAAAATATTCCATCAATTTTCATATGTGAATCAAAAACCATGCCAAGTGCCATATACCCACCATATGAAAGACCAACTAATAAAAAACTTTCGTCACCAATTATTTTATTAGCAAATTCTTTTAGTATGGATAACATAATATCGGCGTTTTCAACCCAATCTCTTGATGGCGTTTTGCCCATGCCAGGCAAATCTAAATATATTCTTCGATATCCTTTTGTATTTTGAAAAAATGGCTCAAGACAACCAATCATTACCCGATGATCTTCCATAAAACCGTGTAAACATAAAACAGGCTTTCCAATACCATATTCTTCGTAATAAACTGGTAAATCATTTATTAAACATTCCACATTATATTCTCCTTTTGATGCATACATCCTTATATTTTTTATATATTTTTACAAATATTAGCATTTTATACCCTTTAACTCGTTCTTATCTATTTCATTACTCTTTTTTTATTGTTTAGGACAACCAACTAAGTGTCCTTTACTGATTGCATTAACATCATCAATCACCATTTGGAAAGTTGCAGCACGACCTTCGATTTGCGCACGTTCATCAACTTTCTTTTTGTGGAAGTCTAATAGATCTTGGCTAAAAGGTAAGTTTCCTGTATTAAGAAAGCGAATAGCTCCTTCATTATCACGAACAGTTAAAGCTTCTCCAACATTGTAACGACTCGGAGCGAATGGAATATCTATAATACCGGCTTCAAAGCCATTGACCGAACCAACTGCAATATCGCCTTTACCCAGTTCAAAGCATCTATCAATAATAGCACGTGTTTCAGCCTCAATAATCTCAACCTCAATTTTTACTTCGATCGAATTTATTTTCTGATTAACCAGCATGGAAATGGCTTGTTTTGTACAACGCACACCTTGAACATTAGCCTCCATGGTCGGGATTCCCATTGCTTCGTGAGGTGTTTTAACCATAACTTTTGTCGCACCTGCTAAAGCTGCAACGGCACTTCCCCAAGAAATAATGGAAAATGCCTGGGCCTCATCTGCTGGAAATTGCCCCATCCATTGATGGAGAACAGTTGTTACGTTCACATCATGATAGCCATATTGTTTTAAATATGTTTCTGTTAAAGACTGTAAAGCATGAATCGCAGCCACATCCTGAATTAGATTTCCACATTGAGCATAGCCAACAGTAATATTTTTTACGCCTTGTTCAGCAGCCAATAAACTTTCGATAACCCCGACTGCATGAGAAATACAGGGTGGCACCAACGTTCCGGTTAAAGCTCCAAATGATTCCCGATTAATTTTGACATCAGCTTCTTCATACATGCCTGTTAAACGATCAATATATTGCCAGTGTCTGATTGTTGCTTCTAAGTCAATCGTTTTAAAATAAGGAATATTATATGAAATTCCACCACCTTCATAGCTAGAGAAGCCACCAGTATACGTAATTTCAGCCAACAAACGTCCATCGGGCGTTCCGTGACGAACTTGGAGTGGCAGATTTACAGCTTCAACCACTTGTCGGCAACCTTCAACACCATGATTAACACCTGGAAAGCCATTTAACAAAGATCTTCCAGTTCTCTGAGACTCTTCAATTCCAATTTGTGCTTTTTCAAAATAATTTGAACGCGTATACGCATCAATTGTTGTTGCTAAAAGATCCACTTCTGAATTGTTTTGTAAATATTGTAAGAGCTCAATGTGCTGATCGATCAAAGCAACACCTGCACGCGGTTGAATTAATGTTTTCCCTTCACATTTGGCTTTGTTTAAAGCATGAGCAAAATTCTCATGTTCAGGCAGCGATTTCAAATATACCACTCCTTCTTCAAAGTCAGCCTGATCTCCTGTTATCCATTGCGTTAGAACCTCTTTTCGCTGTCTTTGAAATTCTTCATTAGTCAGCCGCTTATTTTGTAAATTCATAACTACTAAGCTCCTTTTTCATCATAATCAGAGCTGCTTTAGGATATTTTTTTGCAAGCAATCCCATAGCAGCAAGTATATATTGGCAATCCTGATAAATCACAGCTTTTTTGGGTTTTAAATAATGTGTGACTTCATCAGCTAGAATTCGTTTGATGCTGCTGTTTAGGTTTGTTCGATGAATCAATGCTCCTCCAGTTAAAATAATATTTTCTACGTCGGATAAATCCTTTCCCGTTTGAGCAAAAACTTTACCAATGGGGGTATAAATTTCTTCCATTGTTCCTACATGACGATTGACAGCTGTTTCAACAGCAGCTTCAGCCAGTGCCTCATCTAGAGCTTTCATTTCTGTATGATCAGGAATTGTTTCAGTATTTTGTGACAAATATTCAATATTCGTAGCAATCTTTTCTTCAGATAAACCGCTCAGCGTTGCCAACTGTGGAATTCCTACGGCATCAACGATACCATAAATGCTATAACGCATGCCAATATCACCTTCGACCGTGCGCTTTGCAAAAGGTTCTGGAAGTCCTTTATAAATGATGCCCTCTTGCTTTGGCAATCCTTTAGCAACCGAATAAATGTCTGTTGTTGCACCGCCAAGATCAACTGCTAACAGTTCGCCAATTCCTGATTCTCCCGAAGTGCCCATAGCAAGTAACTCCATGGCATAAAGCATCGCCGATGGTGTTGGCATGATAATATCAGAAATCAATTGGGTAATTTCGCTTAATCCTTTTGCATGGATAATCTGCTTTAAAAACAAATTACGGATTTGTTCCTGAACAGGCTCAATATTTAATTTATCAAAAAATTGCATGACATTTTCACAATAGTAAACTTCACGATCATTCAGAATTTTCAAACATTCGTTAGCTGCATTGCGGTTTCCGGCGTAAATAATCGGAAATTCAGCAGCACACCTAGCAAGCATCTTGGAATTATGCAGAATGTTTTTACTATTTCCGCCATCGGTTCCTCCTGCAAGAAGTAGAATATCTGGCTTAATATTTTCGATTTCGTTAATATCATCAGTAGTCAGGCCATATGCATAACTTTTGATAACTTTAGCCCCCGCTCCAAAACAAGCAAGTCTGGCTGCCTTTTCTGTTAACGAAGGAACCAATCCAACTGCAACCATTCGCAATCCTCCTGCAGCACTTGAACAAGCATATTTCTCTTGATAATCCTGAATACCGATTTTTCCTTCAAGTATTTTTAAAGCATTTATCAAACCATCGTTAAGATCAGTTTCGATCGTTGTATAAGCAACAGCAGTCCCCAGAAGAGCTGATTTTTCCACATCAATAGCTGTAATTTTAGTATAAGTGCTTCCGAAATCAATTAAGAGTATTGGGTACATAGTCATCACCTTTCAAAAGATATTCAAATCTTTGTTCAAAAACTCAATTGCAGTTTCTGGTGTCGTTCCTGGAGGAAATGCCCGATTAAAGCCCATAGTGAGAAAACGTTTCTCAACCGTTGTAAACTCTTGCTTTCCAACCACGAGATTTCCACCAACATACAATAAAATATGATCCAATCCAGCTTCATCACATTTTTCTCTTAAACCACGACAATCAAGTTCGCCATGACCATATAAAGAAGAAACAATAATCCCATCAGCATCTACTTCCAGTGCTGCTTCGATAAATTCCTCTTGTGATACCATAACCCCTAAGTTTGTTACATCGAAACCAGATTCTGTAAATACATGATAAAGAATTTTATTTCCTACTGCATGGGCATCTGCTCCGATGACACCCAAAATTAATTTCTTCTTGTTCATAATATCTCGCTCCTACTTTAATCAACTTTGCTTTAAATAATCCTAACTCATCTTTTGAAATTATCCATTTTGATCTGATTTATTAAAGTTTGTTTAGCACACCCTGTCTTACTGCTTTTGCTACTTCATTGACGTAAGGTTGATCAAAAAGATTCCAGTGATCACCTCTAGTTTCCAATATACTTACTTCCCCTCTTGTCATTTTGCGCCAATGTTCTTCTGTAAATTTCACCCATACCGAATCTTTTGATTTAGTAGCAAAAATAGGGGCATTTATCTTAGATCGAAATCGATATTTATCCCGCTCTAAATGTTTAAAGTGCTCTTCTAATGACGTTTCTTTAGATGAAACACGTTCTCCTTTTCTTGCATGGCGAAGATAATATGGATAAATCCAATCACTTTGATTTTTCCGAATTAATCTCAACCATGTACGTCTGATTGCTTTAAATGGTCTACTGATAAAAGATCTTATCGTAATATAAAATACTGCTTTATCACCCCACCACATCTGTTGATCAAATGCAATTAACCTTTCAACTTCATCTCCATTATCCTCAATCAACCTGACTAGATCATATGCAAACAAGATTCCAGTACAGTGTCCCCCTATTAAATAAGGACCTTCTGGTTGTATTTTTTTGATCTCATATAGATAATATGCTACTATTTCTTCAATACTATTAGGCAAAGGACACTCTTTAGTTAGCCCCTTTCCTTGAAGACCATAAATATTAAAATCATTTTCTAATAACTTTGCTAGTTCTTTATACCCAAAAACATGACCATTAATCGTATGAAGGATGAACAAGTTAAGCTTATCCTCTGTGACTTGATTCAATCTCACAATACATTCCATTTTTGAAAGCTCAGTTTCATTTCGAATATTTTGTGCTAGTTCAGATAACGTTGGATTTAAGACAAGATCCCCTAATGAAAGTTCAGCATCAAACTCCTTTTGGATAAAACTAATGATTTTCAATGAGTTGATTGAATTTGCACCAATTTCAAAAACATTATGTTTTCTACCAATACCTTTTATTTGTAGAACATCTTCCCAAATCATTTTTAATTTTTCCTCAATCTCATCTTGCGGCGCTTCATAATCAATTTCTAAGTTTAATAAAATTTTCGGATCAGGCAATGATTTTCTATCAATCTTTCCATTTGGAAGTGTTGGGATTTTTTCTAGAAATATAAAATAAGATGGTATCATAGTATCTAGAAGCTCTTTTTTCAAATACAATTTTAACTCCCGAATAGAAACCTCTTTTTCTGCAATTAAATATGCACATAGTATTGCATCGTCATTCACACTATCCTTCACAGTAACTACTGCCTGTTTAATATGGGGATAACTAGTAATTTTATTTTCAATCTCTTCTGGTTCAATTCTCACTGCATGAACCTTCATCTGATTATCAACCCGACCCATAATATCATAATCACCATTCGGCAACAACTTTCCTTTATCCCCTGTTTTGTATAAAATGTCTTGTTCATTCGTACTGAATGGATTTTTGATGAATACCTTCGCATTTAAAGCTTTATCTTTATAATATCCAGCTGAAAGATAAGGTGTTCGAATATAAATCTCACCTATATTTCCTATTGGACTTAGTTGCATATCAGAATTTAGAATCAAAAGTTGTGTACTGTCAATCGGCTTTCCAATAGGGATTGCTAGGCGATCTCCATCACCAGGTTGTATTCTATAGAAAGCTTTTGCCATTGTTGATTCTGCCGGTCCATAGAGGTTAATAAGTTGAATTCGTGTTTTGAATATGTTCAAAAATTCTTTTACATCACGACCTCTTACCAACTCGCCTGCCAAAAGCACATATTGAAGTGATGGAAAGCTAGATTCGTCATACCCTTCATCTATCAATACGCGAAATAGGGTAGGGATAATATGTATAAGCGTTATATTATTGATAGTTATCCATTGTTTAAGTGCTTGCGAAGAAAGCAGTATATCCCTATTATCAGGTATACATACTGTTCCTCCAGCACAAAGTGGGACAAAAACATCTCGTAGAAATGGATCAAATGAAGATGATGAAAGCTGGCTTCCAACACAATTTTCATCAATTTGGAACTCTTTTATTTCCCAATCAATGAAATGCTTCAAACTCTTATGTCGCCCCAAAATAGCCTTTGGTGTGCCAGTAGAGCCAGATGTAAAGATAATATGGCTGTGAATACTTCTCTTCCATACCTTTGCTTCATCACTATAATCTTTTAAATAATATCGTTTTAAGTTTTCATCTATTAGGGCAGGTATGTTTTCATCCATTAAAATGATATGAAATTCCTGCAATCCTGACCCGAATAGTTTTTGTAAATAATCAAGATGATGTGATGCCGTAACAATCCAAGATGCATCTACTTTTTGGATCATCGTTTTAATCCTATTCTCTGGATAATTTATGTCAGCACTTACAAATACAAAACCTGCCTTCATAATTCCAATTGCAGATTGGATTAATTCTATTCCATCTTCCAAAAATATTGCTATATTATCACTATTTTCTACCTTTTCAGAAAGAAGATTAGCCAACTGATTAGAATACTTTTCCAAAATATCATAGGTGATGCTCTTATCTTTATGTTGCACTGCTATTTTATTAGGTGTTCGAATAGCTATTTTTGATATTTTATCATAAACAGTTTCATTCTTCATCCTTATCACTCCTATATGGTATTGAATTCAGTTATTATGCCTCTATGAGATCATCAAGTTAAGTACAGGGAATATTTCATGAGGCACAAATCCTTAAATATACAAGTCATCTATTCTAATAGATCATTATTTTCAAATTCCTCATCAAAATCATAACTATAGATCATCTCTGATTGTGTCTTTAAACGAATATCTCGTAATAATATTTCTGAGTTATCAATTATAGAGTCCAAAATCTCGTAGAAACCATCCAAAATATTATTTATTATATAATTCTCAATACTAGATTTATAAACCGCACGAATATTAATCCTTTCTTTACATTCTATTACATATAAAGAGAGTCCATATTTTGGTGTAACTTCATCAAACTCATATGATGTTCCCGTTAAATTATCTAAGGTGATTACTGCCTCCTCTGGCATGTAATTAAACATGATAGAGAAGAGAGATTTTCCTTGGTAGCCAATTAATTGACGCACATCTTCGTATAAGTTTTCAAAAGGGTACTCCTGATGGCTGAATATTGTATTTATCTGATCTTTAAAATTGAGAATAAAATTATGAAATGTTTTTTGCTTATCAATCTGCGTAGTCGAAACTAAGGTGTTCAAAAACATTCCTATCATACCTTCAAGTTCATCATGTTGACGTCCTGCTACAGGTATTCCTACGGTTATACGATCTTGATCCAAAATGCGCATGAGAATCAGCTTAAATATCCCAAGCATAAGAGTAAATTTTGTTATCCCATTTTCCTGTGAAAATCTATCTATCTTTTGAAGTCGTTCATCTAAGATAGTACATGTTAAAATTGTACTTTTTGCCTCACGGAGGTTATTATTTGCATAAGTTTCTGGCAAATTAGTTTCATAAAAACCTTGGAATTGTTTTATCCAAAAGTCAGACAGGACTTTCATTCTCTCCAAAGTAAGGTATTGATTATGCCATGTGGCATAATCCTTGTACTGGATACGGAGCTTCTTTAAGTCATTACCTGCATATAGATCCATCAAATCTTGTATCAAAATGTTCGTAGATAAACCATCAAAGATAATATGATGAATATCAAACACCAATAATTGTTTGCCTTCATTAATTTTTATACAAGCAATCCGAAACAAAGGTACTTCTGTCAAATTAAATGGCTGGATTACTTGATTAATTTTATCTTTAATCGATATCCTGCCTAAATCATGATATAATACATCCACTTGTAACTGATCATGAACTTTTTGCATAGGCTCGCCGTCTATCAATAAAAACGAAGTGCGCAATACCTCATGATGATCTACCAAGGCCTGAACTGCTCTTTCTAGCCTTTCAATATCAATTTTCCCCTCTAACATAATTGCTGCAGGCATATTGTATGCAATAGATTCCTTATCCATCGTCCATATAACATACATACGCTTCTGCGCATAGGATGTGGGATAATATGGAGCCACTTCTAGAGGCACTATAGTGATATATTGGCTTCTTTCCACATTTTCTATATATTTTGACAATTGAGCGATCGTTGGATGCTCTAATATTTTTGGAAATGGTATTGAAATATCCATTGTTTTGTGAATTTGAGACACAAGATTAGCCGCTGCTAAAGAATGACCGCCTATATCAAAGAAATTATGATGGATACCCACCTCTGTAAGACCTAGCGTTTTTTCCCAGATAGTCACTAGTTTTGCTTCTTGCTGATTAGTTGGTGGTACATACTCTACAGATGAAAGGAAGGCATCACTATCTTCTGGAAGAGCTTTTTTATCTACTTTTCCACTGTTGGTTAAAGGCATTTCAGTTATTTGAGTAAATCTTGTAGGCACCATGTATTCGGGTAGTTCTTTGGTAATGTGCTCTTTCAATTGACTCAATTCTAGAATGATTTCTGCTGTGAAATATGCACTTAAATAAAGCTGTCCTTTATCATCTTGCTTACTAACAACCACAGCTTTTTCGATCGCTTTATGCTTTAATAATTGATTTTCAATTTCTTCCAATTCAATTCGATAGCCTCGTAACTTAATCTGATTATCTTTTCGACCCAAAAAGGTTATGCTTCCATCCATTTCCCAATAGCCGATATCACCTGTTTTATAAATGATTTCTTTGATACCCAATGGATTAAGAATAAACTTTTCAGTTGTTAGTACTGGGTTATTTATATATCCTTTTGCAATTCCCTCACCTGCTATATAAATCTCACCAACTACACGAATAGGAGCAGGATTCCCATAAGAATCTAGGATATAGATACGAGTGTTGGCAATAGGTTTTCCAATTGTTGATTTTTCTTTGCTACAGACTGCAACAATTGAATCAACAGTAGTTTCTGTTGGTCCATAATGATTTGTTAATTGATAGCCTTTAGATAGAATTTTATCTTTCAATTCATCATCCAACTTATCGCCAGCTACCAATACTTTATCTAAAGAATCAAGTTTAGAATCATAAGAAAGCAACTCTCTCAATGTGATCGGCACGAATTGTGCAATTTGGATCTCATGCAAACGGATAAACTGAGCAAACTCATTTCGATCTAACGCCTTTTCTTTTTCTAGTATAAAAATGGTAGCCCCATGAATTAGAGGGGGAAATATTTCAACAACAGCAGCATCAAATGCTACGTTAGCCATGTGGACTATACGACTATTTTCTTTAAAGCAAAACATACGATCATAAAAGATTGAAAGATTAATCACACCTCGATGTTTGAGCATAACACCTTTCGGTTTTCCAGTAGAACCAGAAGTGTACATCACATAGGCTAAATCATCCATTTTATTAATACTATCTATCGTATCACATTCACTAGCATAAACCTGATCATCCTCTAAACAAATTATCGTTCCATTATAGCTAAAATCTTTGGTAACAATTGATTCCACCAAAAGTACGGTGGCTTCACTGTTTTCCAACATGTATTCAATCCTTTCAGCTGGATATCTAGGATCAATAGGCATATAAGCAGCTCCTGACTTCAGTACACCTATAATTGCTATCACCATATCTATTGATCGATCGCCTAATATGGCTACAATATCATTTCTGGATATACCAGAACTCCTGAGCAGATTTGCCAATTGATTTATCCTTTCATTAAGTTCACGGTATGTTACTTCTTTATTCTTAAACACCAAGGCCACATGATTTGGTGTTCTTTCTACCTGTTCTTCAAATAGTTGTGTAATCGACTTATCCCTTGGATATTCCATCACTGTATCATTGAATTCATACACTATCTTGCTTCTCTCTGCTTTCGTAAGAATATCAATATTACCTAGCATGATATCAGTATCCACTGCTATTGCTTCAATTAAATTTTGAAAATGTATACTGAGACGCTCTATGGTCTCATGCTTGAATAAATTAATACAATATTCTATGTTGAATAATATCTCATCCTCGATTTCTGTCGCTGTGAATGTCATGTCGAATTTTGCTGGTGTTTGATCCGTATTGTACTCTGTTATTTTTAGCCCTTCTAATTCCAATTTGCTCGTTTCCATATTTTGATACACAAACATCACATCGAACAAAGGATTCCGACTGAAGTCACGATGTAGATTCAGTTTATCTACCAATTCCTCAAACTGATAATCTTGGTTCTCATACGCCGTCAAAGTTAGCGTTTTCACTTCTCCCAAAAATTCTGCATAGCTCTTAGTACCTATCGGATGACTCCGCAACACCAAAGTGTTAACAAACATTCCAAGCATACTTTCCACATCGGCATGAGGTCGACCTGCTATCAGGCTTCCCACTATGATATCATCCTGGCTCGTATACTTTGATAACAAAATATTCACCGCTGACAACAAAATCATGTACAATGTTGCACCCGTTTCTTTTGAAATAGATTTCAACTTCTCTGTTAGCTCGTGATTTAATGTAAATTCAAGCTTTGCACCAGAAAAACTCTGTATATTAGGTCGCAGATAATCTAACGGTAAGTTTAGAATTGGAATTTCACTTGAAAATTGCTCTACCCAATATTTTTCCTGTTTTTTTATTTTTTCTGATTTAAGGTAAGCATTTTGCCAAACTGAGAAATCTTTGTATTGAATTCGCTGTTCTTCTAATTCATTCCCATTATAAAGCGTTATGAAATCTTTCGTTAAAATAGATATGGATACACCATCAGAAATAATATGATGCATATCAAATAATAGATAATGCCTAGTATCTTCTGTTTTAATGAGCCCAATACGCAATAATGGTGCTTTTCTTAAGTCAAATGGGCGAACAAAATCTCTGATGGATTCTTCTATCTTTTCTTCTATTGTTTTAGTATACTCTATCTCAAATCCTACACTTTCATTCACTTTCTGAACAATAACATTATCCACTATATCAAACGTTGTACGTAATAATTCATGATGATCTATGAGATTTAAAAATGTATCTTCTAAGCGATCTTTATCCAAGTTTCCATCTAGAATAAGCACAGCTAACATATTATAGCCTGTACCCTCACAGTCAAACTGTTGTAATAACCACATTCGCTTCTGAGCTGACGATACTTCGTAATACTCTTTTTTCATCACTGGTTCGATGGCTACATACGCACTTTTTTTAGCATTTAATAGGTATTCGCTTATTCCCGCTATGGTAGGCTTTCTAAATAGTTCTATCAGAGGTAGCTCAATATTCAGCTCTTTGTGTATCCTTGATACGACAACGGTTGCCCGCAGTGAGTGACCACCTAGCTCAAAGAAGTTGTCATAAACCCCTACTCTCTCTCTCTCCAACACATCACACCAGATCCATGCTAAAATTTCTTCTGTTGCACTTCTTGGTGCGACATACTCCATTTCCTGTCTGTTATTAGGTTTTGGAAAAGCATTTTTATCTACCTTCCCGTTTTTCGTAAGCGGCATTCTTTCCAATCTCACGAAGTACGATGGAATCATATAGTTAGGCAGAACATCCGATAGTTGCTGCTTTAATTCATTCACTGATATTTCTTCTTCTGATACTAAATAGGCACACAAGTACTTATCTCCTGTTTCGTCATCTCTAGCAACTACTACTACCTCTTTCACATCATTAAACTTCAATATATGGCTTTCTATCTCTCCTAATTCAATACGGAATCCACGTATTTTTACTTGATGATCCGCTCTTCCCAAAAATTCGATATTTCCATCAGGTAACCATCTACCTAAGTCACCCGTTTTATATAATCGTAACCCTTCATCTACTTTAAATGGATCCCTCATAAACACTTCAGCTGTTTTAATCGAATCATTCAAATATCCTCTTCCGACTCCAACTCCTGATACTGCGATTTCTCCTTTGATACCAATTGGACATAAATTCATAAATTCATCTACTATATAAATATTTAAATTTTGAAGGGGCTTTCCAATAGGAATATTCATAACATCAGGTGCTTTTTCCATCGTATATTGAGCAATATCATCTGCTGCTTCCGCTGGACCATAAGCATTAACTACTTTAATGTCTGGATATTGAGCAAACCATCTTTGAACTAACTTTGGCTTTATCTCCTCCCCTGTTATCATTAAGTATTCTAAATCGGGCAATGGTTGCTTCCTACTAGCTAGTTGGTTGAGCAAAACTTCTAAGAAGGACGGTACAACCTCTAAAATATTTACTTTATCTTGAATGAAGGAGCTGATAAATTGATCCATTCTTAGTATCAATTCATTGGAGTAGATGGCAACCCTGCCTCCACAAACTAATGGAGTAAAAAATTGCCAAACAGATATATCAAAGCAATGTGATGCGTTTTGTGCAATAGTACTTTCTTTAGATAGGTTAAACTCCTTTATTTCTGCATGAATATGATTCATCATCCCTTGATGTTCCACCATGGCTCCCTTCGGCTTCCCTGTTGAACCTGATGTATAAATCACATACGCTAAGCTATTCATATCTGTCTTAGGGTTCAAGTTACGAGATGATAGATTCTTCCATTTTCCTTCATCAAGCTTGATAATAACTCCATTAAATTCTTCTTCTAATTCAGGAAAAACATATTTAGACTGAGTGACTAACACCTTTGTCTTGGAGTCATTCAAAGTTTCAATGATTCGTTTTTTAGGATAGTCAACATCTAATGGCAAATAGGCGCCACATGCCTTCCAGATTCCCAAGATCGTAGCGACCATAAGCGGGCTTCTTTCCAACATCATACTCACAATCGTTTCTTCTTGAACTCCTTTTCTGATTAACAACCTTCCTATTTGGTTAGAACTTTTATTTAACTCAGCATATGTCATACTTTCTTCACCAAATACCAATGCAATGTCATTAGGCGCTTTCTCTACGTACTCCTCGAACAATTGGTGAATCATCTTATCCTTTGGATACTCTACATAAGTTTCATTAAACTCATATAATACTTGATTTCTCTCTGTTTTTGACATCATCTCAAGCTCACTAAGCTTCATAATTGGATTTTCTGTAATGTCATTCAATAACTTGCTCAAATGACCAATCATACGCTCTATCGTCTTTTTCTTAAACAGTTTTGTACCATATTCTATACTAAATATTATCTCATCATCAATTTCAACCGCTGTAAATGTTAGATCAAATTTTGCAGTTATTTGTTCTGTATTATACTTGATTAACCTTAGACCTTCTAACTCTAAGTCTCTTTCTTCCATGTTCTGTAACACGAACATCACATCAAATAATGGGTTTCGACTAATATCTCGATGTAAATCAAGTTGATCTACTAAATCCTCAAACTGATAGTCTTGATTCTCATATGCCCTAAGTGCTGTTTCCTTAACTTCTTTTAAAAAATCTATATAACGCTTACTTCCTTCTGGATGATTCCTCATTACTAACGTGTTAACAAACATCCCAAACATATTCTCTAAATCTACATGCGATCTTCCTGCTATCGGACTTCCTACAAGAATATCAATTTGTCCTGTATATTTTGATAATAAGATATTTACTACTGATAATAATACCATGTACAACGTCGCATCACTTTGTCGTGTAAGATCATTCAACTTTTCCGTTAACTTGATTCCCAATCCAAATTCAATACGCTCACCTTCATAACTCTGTTCCATTGGTCGTACATAGTCAAGGGGTAAATCCAATACAGATAACTCATCCGAAAATTGATCTAACCAGTATTTCTCTTGCTCTTTCATTCTCTCCGTTTTTAAATATTCATTCTGCCAAACTGAGAAATCTTTGTATTGAATTCGCTGTTCTTCCAATTCTTGATCTCCATATAACATCGTAACTTCCTTAGCTAAAATAGATATAGAAACACCATCCGAAATAATATGATGCATATCAAACATTAGATAGTGACACGCTTCATTTATACTTATCAGTCCAACCCGTAGTAATGGTGCTTTACTTAAATTAAATGGACGAACAAAACTTCTTATAACTTCTTCTATTTGTTCTGAACTGTTTTCAATGTATTCTATCTTAAATGATATATTTTTCTCTACTCTCTGAACTATTACCTCTTCTACCATCTCAAATCTTGTTCGCAATAACTCATGACGTTTGATAAGCTCTGAGAACACATGTTCTAGACGATCCCTATCTAAGTTCCCTTCTATCCTAAACACACCTGGCATATTATATCCTGTACTCTTTTGATCAAACTGTTGTAATAGCCACATTCTCTTCTGAGCAGATGATGTTTCATAATATTCTTTTTCTTCTACTGCTCTAATATTGGCATACTCACTTTTTATCGCTTGAGAGATATAGTCACTGATTCCTGATATAGTTGGTGCTTTAAACAACTCTTTTAAAGGTAATTCCACATTGAGTACTTTGTGGATTCTTGAAGTGATCACAGTAGCTCTTAGTGAATGTCCGCCTAATTCAAAGAAGTTATCATTGATACCTACCTTCTCTTTACCTAACACCTCACTCCAAATGCTTACCAATATCTCTTCCATTTCATTTCTTGGTGCTACATATGCTTGTTCTAGTCTAGCTTCTGGTTCAGGTAATGCTTTTCTATCCAATTTCCCGTTTGGCGTCAATGGTAATTCCTCTAACTCCATAAAATATGTAGGTATCATATAGTCTGGAAGGCTTTCAGATAAGGACTGCCTTAACTCATTTGTCGAAGTATCTTCTTCTGATACTAAATAAGCACACAAGTATTTATCTTTCGTTTCATCTTCTCTAGCAACTACCACTGCCTCTTTCACACCATCAATCTTCAACAATTGATTTTCTATCTCTCCTAATTCTATCCTAAACCCTCTAATCTTTACTTGATGATCTATCCTACCTATATACTCTATGTTTCCATCTGGTAGCCACCTTGCTAAATCTCCTGTTCGATACAGCCTTCCTTCTCCATATGGATTGTCAATAAACTTCTCTGCCGTTAAATCTGGGCGATTTAAATAACCTCGTGCTACTCCATCTCCACCTATCAATAGCTCACCACTAACACCTATTGGAGATAGTTTATTATTGGCATTCAATATATATATTTGGCTATTGCTGATTGGCTTTCCGATAGATACAGATGTGTTTAATTCATGAGTACTAGCTGTGTACCTTGTAGTAAATATTGTCGCTTCAGTTGGTCCATATAAGTTTTCTAATGTACCATCTTTGAAAGTCTTATAATAATCATGTACCACCTCTTGTTTTAATACCTCTCCTGCTACAAACATATGTTTTAATATCTGTAAGTCATTAGTTTGATTATTCCTTGATTCTTCTATGAAGGAATGCAACATTGATGGTACAAAGTTGATATGTGTAACACCATTTTTAATGATTGCATCTGTAATTTCTTTCGGTGACTTTTCAGATCCTGGATTAAGGATAACTACTTTCTTACCAGCAACAAACCAACCGAAAAGCTCTGGTACGGAAACATCGAAAGTATAAGAGGTCTTTAATAAATAACTATCCTCTTTTTTCAACGGATAATATCTCTCCATATCATAAAGCAGGTTTATCACACTCTGATGCTCCACCATAACTCATTTCGGCATCCCAGTAGAACCTGATGTATAAATCACATAGGCTAAATCAGTTGAGCTGTTGACTATTTCTAAGTTACTAACATCCTCTTCATAAATCTCAATTTCATCAAAATTAATCTGCTTCCCATTAAACTTGACTCTTTCACTTAGCCAACTCTGCATTAACAATACTTCTGTCTGACTATCCTTCAAAATAAAGCTTATGCGTTCTTCTGGATAATCTGGATCTATGGGCATGTATGCTCCACCTGATTTCAATACCCCAAGTATCCCGATAATCATCGCAAAAGAACGTTCTACCATGATTCCAACTATATCATCTGGTTTTATACCTTTTCCTCTCAATAATCCTGCCAATTGATTAGATCTTGCATTCAATTCACTATAAGTCATACTCTCTTCATTGAATACCAATGCAGTATTATTAGGCGTTTTCTCTACCTGCTCTTCGAACACTTGGTGAATCTTCTTATCTTTTGGATACTCCATATAAGTTTTATTAAACTCATATAAAATTTGATTTCTCTCTGTTTTTGACATCATTTCAAACTCACTAAGCTTCATAACTGGGTTTTCTGTAATGTCATTCAATAACTTACTCAAATGACCAACCATACGCTCTATCGTCTCTTGCTTAAATAATCTTGTACCATACTCGATACTAAATATTATCTCATCATCAATTTCAACCGCTGTAAATGTTAGGTCAAATTTTGCAGTTATCCTTTCTGTATCATACTTGATTAACCTTAGGCCTTCTAACTCTAAGTCTCTCTCTTCCATATTCTGCAATACGAACATCACATCAAATAGTGGATTTCGACTAATATCTCGATGTAAATCAAGTTGATCTACTAACTCCTCAAACTGATAATCTTGATTCTCATATGCCTTAAGTGCTGTTTCCTTAACCTCTTCTAAAAAGTCCATATAACATCTATTGCCTTCTGGACGATTCCTCATTACCAATGTGTTAACAAACATACCAAGCATATTCTCTACATCTGCATGCGATCTTCCTGCTATCGGACTACCTACAAGAATATCAACTTGTCCTGTATATTTTGATAATAAGATAGTTACCGCTGATAGTAATACCATGTACAATGTCGCATCATTTTGTCGTGCAAGATCATTCAACTTTTCTGTTAACTCATTTCCCAATCCAAACTCAATACGCTCACCTTCATAACTCTGTTCCATTGGTCGTACATAATCAAAGGGTAGATCTAAAACTGTAATCTCATCTGAGAATTGATCTGACCAATACTTCTCCTGCTCGTTCATTCTCTCTGACTTCAGATATTCGTTCTGCCAAACTGAGAAATCTTTATACTGAATTCGCTGTTCTGCTAGTTCTTGACCATCATATAACATCATAAATTCCTTAGCTAAAATAGATATAGAAATGCCATCTGAAATAATATGATGCATATCAAACATTAAATAGTGATATCCTTCATTTATATTTACCAATCCAACACGTAATAATGGTGACACACTTAAATCAAATGGGCGGATAAAACTTTTTATAATATCCTCTATCTCTTCTTCCTTACTTTCAGTGTATTCTATCTCAAATACTACACTTTCTACCACTTTCTGAACAATGACATCTTTTACCATTTCGAATCTTGTTCGCAATAACTCATAACGTTTGATAAGCTCTGAGAATACATATTTTAGGCGTTTTTTATCTAAATCACCCTCTATAACAAACACACCTGGCATATTATAACCTATACTTTCTTGATCAAACTGTTGTAGTAGCCACATTCGCTTTTGTGCTGATGATGTCTCATAATATTCTTTTTCGTGTACTGGCTCAATATTTGTATACTCACTTTTTATCGTTTTCGATAAATACTCGCTTATTTCTAATATGGTTGGTATTTTAAATAACTCTTTTAAAGGTAATTCCACAGCTAATTCTTTATGTATTCTGGATGCAATCACAGTTGCTCTTAACGAGTGTCCTCCTAATTCAAAGAAGTTATCATTGATACCTACCTTCTCTTTACCTAACACCTCATTCCAAATACTTACCAATACTTCTTCCATCTCATTTCTTGGTGCTACATATGCTTGTTCTATTCTAACAAATGGTTCAGGTAATGCCTTTCTATCCAATTTCCCATTTGGTGTCAATGGTAATTTCTCTAACTCCATAAAATGTGTAGGTATCATATAGCTAGGCAGAACATTCGATAGCTGTTGCTTTAATTCACTCATTGATATATCTTCACTTAGTACATAGTATGCACATAAATACTTATCCTTTGTCTTATCTTCTCTGGCGACTACCACTACCTCTTTCACATCATCAATCTTCAACAATTGATTTTCTATCTCTCCTAGCTCAATACGAAAACCCCGAATCTTTACTTGATGATCCATTCGACCTAAAAATTCGATATTTCCATCTGGTAGAAAGCGGGCTAAATCACCTGTTCGATACAACCTTCCTTCTCCATATGGATTGTCAATAAACTTCTCTGCTGTTAAATCTGGACGATTTAAATAGCCTCGTGCTACTCCGTCTCCACCTATCAATAGCTCACCACTAACACCTATTGGCATTATATTCAACCCAATTTCTTTATCATTATTGATATTAGCTATATACATTTTATAGTTCGTTAAAGGCTTGCCGATAGGTACGTTGGTTCTTGTTTGATCTAGGTCTATCAAATATGCTGATGCATTTATCGTGGCCTCTGTTGGTCCATACACGTTATATGATTCAAATTTCTTACTCATTCTCCTTGCCAAATTTATTGGACATTGCTCTCCTCCAGATATTATTCGTCTCAAATTACCCAAACGACTTAAATCTAGTTTTTCTAAGAATGTAGGCACAGCTTTAATATGAGTAATCTCATTGTCCTCCACGAATCTTCCAAGTTTAAAATTGTTAAGTAACAAGTCCTTCTTTATTAAATATAAAGTTGCTCCGCTTAATAGTGCCGTAAATATCTGCTCTACAGATGGATCAAAATAGAATGGTGAAAATTGCAAGATGCGATCACTTTCATTTACTCTATATCTACTTATTTGTCCAATAATAAAGTTTATTACATTTTTATGTTCAATCATAACACCTTTAGGTTTCCCAGTGGTTCCTGAGGTGTACATCACATAGGCTAAATCGCTAGGAGTATTGACTGTTTCTAAGGCACCTACTTCACCCTTATACAACTTGCTTTCATCAAGATTGATCTGCTCACCTCCAAATTCAACTTGCACGCTTTGCCAGCTTTGCATCAACAATACTTCTGCACCACTGTCATCTAATATGAACTTGATGCGCTCCTTAGGATAATCAGGATCAATTGGTAGATACGCCCCACCAGATTTTAAAACACCTAATATTCCTATGATCATCTGGAAGGAGCGTTCTACCATAATACCAACTATGTCATCAACCTTTACACCCTTAGCACGTAAGATCCTAGCTAACTGATTGGATTTCACATTTAACTCAGCGTATGTCATACTTTCTTCACCAAATACCAATGCAGTATTATTAGGCGTTCTCTCTATTTGTTCCTCAAATAGCTGATAAATCGTTTTATCTCTCGGGTACGACCTATAGGTGTCATTGAATCCATACAATAACTGATTTCGTTCTTCCCTTGATAAAATATCAATGTCAATAATTTTGCTGTTTTTATCAATCATCATAGTAGAGATGATCCTCTCAAAATACTGACCTACTCTCTTGATCATCTCATCCTCAAAACAATTATATCTAAAGCTGATCCTTACTGTATCTTGAACAGTAATTCCTAAGGTCAAATTATAATTCGTTCCTTCTATGGCTGAATAATGATTAATTGCTAATACACCTTCCTGATAATCATTCATATTTAAAGGATAATTCTTAATAACTACTAATGAATTAAACAATTGTGACTGATTACCTATATTTGCATACTCATTAATCTCCACCAAAGAAGCACTTTCCATTTCTTTCTGCTCTTTCGTTGTTTCATTTATCCTTTTTAACAATTGGATAATCGTTTCACCTTCTTTATTTTGTACTCTTAAAGGAATCGTATTGATAAAAAGACCCACCATATTCTCTATTCCCTTGATCGGATGATTCCTACCGGAAATTGTTGTGCCAAACATAATATCTTGAGTATTGTTAAGCTTTTGTATCAATATCCCCCACGTTGTGTAGAGCAATGAAGCAATAGAAACGCTATTTTCTCTTGCAAATTTAGCCAATTGATCCCCTACATTTTTTGGCAAAACAAATTTATAAATTTTCATCTCAGAAACGGCTTTACTAAACAAATCATCATTTTGCTCTACACCATACAAATACTTCTCCCAATAGCTTCTTTGCTTGGTTTTATCCAAAGACTGAGCCCATTTCACATATTCGCTGAATTTACTCTTAAAAATTACGCTAGGATTTAATCCTTTAGATAAGGCATCATAAGCGCCGATTAACTCCTTAATGATAATACCATTACTCCAACCATCGTATAAAATATGGTGATTGCTTATGATCATGATGTAGTCTTTCTCACTATATTTACACAATGTAATCCTTAAAGTTTCTACTTCAATATCGATCCTATTTTGTAAATCAGCCTGCTTTATTCTATCTAAAAACTTTTCCTTTTCTATGACTACTTTTCCAGATATATCATGATTTTGAATCTCAACTTGATGTTTTTTCAATACCGCTTGTATCGGTTTGTCAATCCCTTTCCATCTATAAACAGTCCGTAACATCTCATTTTTCTCAATCACAAAGTCCCAAGCTTTTTGTATTAAATCTAAATCTATATCACCTACAAAACCAATGCTAACCTGTTCATGATACTCTAAAGCTTTTGGATCCTTTATGTAATGAAACAACATCCCTTCTTGCATGGGAGTTAAAGGTATAATATCCTCAATATTGCTTCTATCTAACTTCGTCTGCATCCTGATTTCCTCCTAACCCACTATCAAATCCTTAACCTTCCACAACCTGTCCCCATTCCATCTTAATCACATGATCCGCACAGTCAAAATACCTATCATCATGAGTAATCGCAATCACGCACTTACCTCTTGCCGTAAGCTCTGGAAGCAACTCCTTATAGAAAAACTCCCTAAACTCTGGATCCTGATCAGCCGCCCATTCATCAAACAAATAAATCGGTCGATCCTCAAGGTAGCTAATAATTAATGCCAAACGCTTTCTCTGTCCTGTAGAAAGCTCCGTTGTAGTAAAGATTCCATCCTCAAGCTTCGTTTTGTCATCTAACTGCATGATCTCCATATATTTCTGAAATTCTTCCTTTTTCTCCCCATAGTCAAGGCCATACAACTTGTCAAATAAATGGAAATCTCCAAAGATAGCTGCATATTTCTGCTCAAGCTCGCCAGCGGTAATGGGATGGCCATTCAGCAAAATCTCGCCACTCCCCGTCCGATAAAGACCTGTGATCATTTTTGCCAAAGTTGATTTCCCACTCCCATTTCCGCCCGTTATAAAAGTAACTTCCCCTGAATTAAAATCACAGCTGATTGGACCGACTTTAAACTTCTCAGCATTTTCCAAAGCATATTCATATTCAACATCTTTTAGAGTTAAGTTCAGCTTTGCAGTGGGCCCCGCTTCTTCATAGACGACCTCTTTTTCTGAGAGTTGGCTGATCTCTTCGAGGAGTTTATTGATTCTTCCCCAGGCGATTCTGATTTGAGCCAGGTTCGGAATGGTGTTTAAGATGCCATTCACAGGTCCCACCAAGAACAGGAGGATAAAGACATAGCTTCTTAAGTCTACAGGTCGTAAATTGCCAAAGATAAGGGGAAAAATAAAGACAATAAATCCAATGGCAAGGGTAAAGACTAGCTCTCCCACAACAAATGCATCTGCAAAACTGACGAACGCTCTCGCCATCTTTTTATTGTAGCGGTTACTTAATTCATCCACATCTGCCTCAAATGCTAGGCGGCGTTTTATATTTAAGCGTAATTCTTTAAAGCCTTTTGAGATGTCATTGATGTATTTGAAGAATGTATTCTGTGTCGTTCTCGCTTCTTCCATGAGTTTGTTTGCTGATTGCACAACGACAAAGTAAATGCTAGCAATAACGATGATCGTGATGATACAGATGAGTAATGTGAGGATGTTAATAAATCCTAAGTAAACAAAGCATGCAAGCATTGTCGTAGAAGCTGTGATCATATTGACAATTAAATTTGGAAATCTTGATACCATTTCTGTATCATTGTTAAGCGTTGCTTGAATCACCCCATCATCTAATTTTTCTACGCTTTCAAGGGGGGTGTTTAGTATTTTGTTAACTAATTCCATTCTTAATTTGTAGATCATGTGATTAGTCACTTTGATTAGCTTTGCTCTAACTATTCTGGATCCTCCTGCATAGAGGGTAATCCCTAGTACAAAGAAGAGTAATAGGTTAAATTGTAGACCAACCTCTCCTCTTAAGGCTTCGTTAATCATAAAAACGATTAACGCATTCCCAAAACCCGCGATGATACTTACCAGAATGGTAAAGAAGAAGGGGATGCTTTCTTTTTTCTTATATAAAAGATCTGCTAATAGATAAAGACAGATGAGCAGAATGGCAACTCCTGCAAAAACTACAGCAAGCAAAAGGGTGCTTGGCGACCATACAAGGGCCGTTCTCCATCCAATTCCACCAAAAAATAGGCTTGGTAATTGGGATACAATGAAGGCTAGTATTACTAAAAGCACAGTTGATAAGCAGATACCAATGATGCCTTTCAAGTTAGGAGCAACAAAAGAGCGTTGCTTCTTCTTGATTTGCATGATGAGCTTAGTCATTAAAAACACCATGAGACCAATAACGACAATCGAAATACAAATAACCACTACTGCAATCCTGTCAATTTCCAGATTCATATCAGATGTTGCAAAAGTCCTCGGCTGGACACCTTCAATAATATCACTAACATTCATGATAATCTCATTTGTAAATGGGGTATTCAAGTTTGCTAACACTGCTATCCCTATCCCGTTTTCAGTATCCAGAATAATATTTGATGAAAAATTCGGATTACTCCCCCCATGGGAAACTATGCCTGTTAATCTATTGACAAGCCAACCTGCTGTATAAGACACATCACTGCCTTGTCCAAGTGGCTCCCAAAACTCATGTGACCTTTCAATCAAGCTTCGATCAAATGTGCTTTCATCATTGAAGCCCAACTGAGTCATCATCCATATTGCAACATCATTTCCATTACTCAAAATATACCCAGCTGGCTTGTTTCCTCGATAGATCGGAGCATCAAATACTCTTGCTCTGAGAAAATTTATTTTATAACCATTTGCCATGGCAGCTCCAGCATCTTCTCTAAACATATGGGTATTTCTTAACCCAATCGGATTCAAGATGCTTTCTGTTACATATTCTTCAAATGATTGACCTGTTTGAATTTCTATAATCAATCCTAAGATATTATAGTTGATTGTCGCATAACTATAAGACTCTCCAGGTCTTGTTTGAAGCCTTGTTCCTACCAAGGTACGTACAGTTTCTTCCAAAGCATCATCGGTATTACTTTCAGGAATCAGGTCAATTGAGCTAAACGGAATTCCGCTCGTATGGTTCATCACTTGATTAACAGTCACAGCGACTCTTTCGCCGTTATAATACATTTCTAGCCATGGAATATAGTTGGTCACAGGGGCAGTGAGATCAACTAAGCCTTCCTGTTCTAACTGTAATATCGCTAACCCTGTAAATGCTTTACTGTTTGAGCCTAATTCAAAAACTGTATCCATTGTAACAGGTATTCTATTTCTTACATCAGCATACCCAAACCCATTCGAATAGATCACTTCATTTCCACTAACAATCATCAGAGCGACACCTGGGATTCTACCATCAGTCATACTCCTTTCCACAGATTCATTGATCATATCAATTT
>Ga0123355_10003032_pt1 | contig 23942 bp, 19 predicted proteins | sample TergutEmb28metaG_3_FD_89872 | JGI IMG/M metagenome (GOLD analysis project Ga0123355, IMG submission 89872) | Embiratermes neotenicus P1 segment gut microbial communities from Petit-Saut dam, French Guiana - Emb289 P1 | ecosystem: Host-associated > Arthropoda: Insects > Digestive system > Gut ... | reverse complement strand
CCCGCGGATCTCGGCGCTCTGTCCGGCTTCCTGTACCGTCTCCCGCGCGAATACCGGTACGCCGTTGAGGTGCGGCACCGCGCGTTCTTCGCTGACCCGCGCTGGGAGCAGGAACTCGAGAAGTCTCTCGGCGGCGTCGGTGCCGAATGGCTGACGTTCGACACTACCGTTCTGTTCCAGGGCGCCGCCGCGAGCGACCTGGAGCTCCAGGCGCGAGCCAGCAAGCCGCGGCTGCCCCGGCGGTCACGAGCCCTCACGTCGCATCCTCTCGTCCGTTACATCGGCCGGGATGACGCGGACCGCACCGCCGCGGGCTGGCAGCCCTGGCTCGACACCGTGACCGGCTGGCTGCGTGAGGGGCGTTCGCCGACCGTCTTCATCCATACGCCGGACAATGTCGACTCACTCGGGCTGGCCCGCCGGTTCCACGACGAGGTGCGAGCCCGGGTGCCGGAACTCGAGCCGCTCCCGGAGCCGATCCCGGCCGGACCGCCGACTCTCTTTTGAGCAGAGGCTCTCCGGTGGGCTGGCCGGCCGGCAGCGCCGCGAGCGGCCAGTAGCATTGCCGCGTGGCCGAGAGCTTCTACCTTCCGGCAGGGGATGACCGGTGGCTGGCGACCGCGCACACGGCCGGTCCGTGGGACGCGGGTGCCCAGCACGGCGGACCGCCGAGCGCCCTCCTCGGCCGGGCCATGGAGCGCTGCCAGCCGCGCGAGGACATGATCTTCGCCCGCCTCACCTGCGAGATCCTCGGCGCGATCCCGGTCGGCGAACTGAGCGTCGCGGCCCGGCTGGCCCGCCCGGGCCGGAGCGTTGAACTTCTCGAGGCCACCATGAGCGCGGGCGGCCGCGAAGTCGCCAAGGCCACCGCCTGGCGGATCCGCCGGACCAGCGCCGACCAGGTGACGCCAGGCCAGCAGGTGCCCGCGGGACTACCTGACGCGCCGCCCGTCCCGTTTCCTCCCGGCTGGTCGGACGGGTACCTGTCGGCCGTCGAGTGGCTCCCGCTCCGGGGGAGCATCACGGCTCCCGGACCGGCCGCCTTCTGGGCTCGGCTGCGACATCCCCTCGTGCCGGACGAGGAACCCTCCGGCCTGGAGCGGGTGCTCGCGATCGCCGACAGCGGCAGCGGCATCTCATCCGAACTCAGCATCTTCCGCTGGCACTTCATCAACCCGGAGCTCACCGTCCACCTGCACCGCGAGCCTGTCGGCGAGTGGATCTGCCTGGACGCCCAGACGGTCATCTCGCCCGGTGGAGCCGGACTCGCCACCTCCGTGCTCTCCGACCTCGACGGCCCTGTCGGCGTTGGTGCCCAGTCCCTGCTTATCGCGCCCCGGCCGGACGCACACCGCCGCAATACCAGGCAAGCCACTCCTTAAGCCCCGACCAGGAGGCATTCGGCATTTTCCGGGCGGCGCTCTCAATAGACTGGGCCGGTTGTCCGGTCAAAGGAGGGCGCGGCGGTGGCTGCCGGAATTACGCGGACCACGTGGACCGTGCTCCGGGCGGCGGGCGTGGCGGTGGTCGTCGCCGTGATCGCGCTCATCTCGCTGGCCGGCTGCGGGTCCGGGGCCCCCCGGACTGGCACAGCCGCGGGGTCGGGGATCCCGGCGGCGGCGCTGGCATCGGGAACCGAGTCCGCGCACGCCGATCCGCTCGCCGGGGCCGCCGCCGGCTACCTGGGGCAGCGCAACGGGTCGGTGCTCGCCGCAGTCTACGACGTGCGGACCGGGCAGACCTGGCGGCTGGGCGACGGACCGCCGCAGGCCGAGGCGAGCGTCGTCAAGCTGGACATCCTGCAAGCATTGCTCGCTCAGTGGCCAGCCGGGCTACCCGTGGGCGAACAGTCGCTGGCCAAGCGGATGATCGAGGACAGCGACAACGATTCGGCCACCAGCCTCTGGTATGCCGCGGGTGGAGCGTCCGGCCTGACCGTGTACAACTCGCGTGCCGGGCTAACCCGCACCACGCCGTCGTCCTGTGTGGAGTGCACCGGTTTCGCCTGGCCGGGGTGGGGGCTGACCACCACGGTTCCGGCCGACCAGCTCGCGCTGCTCAGAAAGCTAGTGCAGCCCGGCCCGCTGCTGAGCGCTGCCGCACGTCGGTACGCTCTGTCGCTGATGGAGAACGTCCTGCCAGGGCAGGCCTGGGGGGTCAGCGGCGGGGTTCCCGCCGGCGTGACCGTGGCCCTGAAAAACGGCTGGCTGCCGCTGAACGACGCCCAGACCGACTGGCAGGTCAACAGCGTCGGCTGGGTCTCCGGCGACGGAAGGGACTACCTGATCGCCGTCCTCACCACGGGCAACCCGAGCGAGCGGTATGGCATCGACACGATCAACGAGCTGTCGGCCCTGACCTGGCAGGCGATGCGCTGAGCAATACAGCTGGTTGCATCGTCGTCGTTAGTCCCACCCGCCAAATTCGGTGTAGCTAAGCTCCCTCCAAGTGCCAAGAGGCACGAGGGACGGTTGCCGGGGCCGGATGGACCATATATGTTCCTGGCAGCGCGGGGCCCCGTGACAGTGCGGGGCCACCTCCAGGCGACGGGAGGGCGACCAGCATGGATGACCAGGTCAGCGACGATCTTGGCGGCACCGACGGTCTTGGCAGCACCGACGGTCTTGGCAGCACAGCCGAGGGCGACGGCGGCGGGGACCGGCAGGGGCGTCCCGCCCTCGACGGGGTACGCGTGCTCGACCTCACTCACCAGGTGGCGGGGCCGTCATCGACGCTGATGCTCGCGTTCCTCGGCGCCGAGGTCGTCAAGGTGGTCGCGCCGGGCAGCCGGGACAGCTACGACGCGATCCCCTTCTACCTCAACAACGCGTCCAAGAAATCTGTCGAGCTTGACCTGAAGTCGGAGGCCGGCCGGCAGGCTGCGCTCCGGCTGGCGGAGAAGGCCGACATCTTCGTGGAGAACTTCTCGCCCGGCGTGATCGACCGTCTGGGACTCGGCTGGGACGTCCTTTCGGTGCTCAATCCCCGGCTGATCTACGCGCAGGTCAAAGGATTCGCCGAGGACTCCCCCTACCGGGATTACCCATGCTTTGATCCCATAGCGCAGGGGTTCTCCGGCGGCTCGTCGATCACCGGCGAACCCGACGGGCTGCCGATGAAGCCGGGCCCCGACGTGGGCGACACCGGCACCGGCATGGTCCTGGTCGGCGCCATCCTGGCGGCGCTGTACCAGCGGGAGCGGGACGGGCTCGGCCAGCGGTTGCAGATCGCGATGACCGACCAGGTGGCCACGTTCATGCGGATCCACTACGGCTGGCCGATCGAGCGCTCGATGGACACGCCCCGGTTCGGTAACCGGCCGCCGTTCCTGGTCACCACCGCGCCGTCTGACATCTACCCCTGCCCGCCGTTCGGGCCGTCGGACTACGTGCACATCCACTGCGGCTCCGATCGGCAATGGGACCGGATGGCCAAGCTGATGGGCCGCGAGGACCTGCTCGGCGACGAGCGGTTTGCCACCATGGCGAGCCGGGGTGAGCACAAGGCGGAGATCGACGCGGCGGTCCGCGCGTGGACGGGCACCCTGGACAAGATGGCCGCGATGCGCGCCCTCGGGGAGGCAGGCGTGCCGGCCGGGGCGCTCCGCTCGACCACCGAGGTGCTGAACGACGCGGACCTGCGGGAGCGCGGCATCTTCGTGACCGTCGACGACCCCGGCCGCGGCGAGATAACGATCCCCGGCTACCCCGTGCGGATGTCCAGGTCCCCGGCCGTGGTGACCGCGCCGCCGCGGCCTGGCGAGCACACCTGGCGGGTGCTGCGCGAGTGGCTCGACGTGGACACCGTCGCCGAGGCCGCGGCCATGCCGTCCGGCGCGCCCCCGGCGGACGCAGACGCGCCAGACGGCACCGCGCCAGACGGCACCGCGCCGGACCCGAGCACCCCGAACGCGGCCGCTTCCGACGTGCCGCCCTCGCCGGACTCACCCTCGCCTGACGCGACCTCAGCCGGCGCGACCTCAGCCGACGCGACCTCGGCCGACGCGGCCGCGCCGGAGCAGGCCCAGTGATCCGGCGCGAGGTCGCCATCGTCGGGATCGGGCAGACCGCCTACGCCAAGGCGCTCCCCGGAACGGCGTGGCAGCTGGCGATCGAGGCGGTGCTTGCCGCCTGCGCCGACGCCGGGGTAGATGTCGCCGACGTGGACGGCCTGTGCCGGTTCAGCGCGCCGTTCGAGCCGGTGACCGAAGCGATGCTGGTTCGCGCGCTCGGCATCCGGGAGCTGTCCTGGTTCTCCCAGGCGCCGCACGGCGGCGAGGCGCTCGGCGCGGTCGTCATGCAGGCCGCCTCGGCCGTGACCGCGGGCCTGGCCTCCACCGTCGTGGTTTACCGCGCCCTGTCGCAGTCCAAGGGCGGCCGGTTCGGCCGCGCCGACAGCAGGGGACCGGGCGGTGTCAACGCGGCGGGGGCCGACGGCGGCCAGGCGGCCGACATCGTCGTGCCCGAGCAGGACAACCTCTCGTTCGCCTGGCCTTACGGGCTGATGTCGCCCGGCCAGCTCTTCGCCCTCTGGGCCAGGCGGTACGCCGCGGCGCACGGGCTCACCGATGAGGAGCTGACAAGGACGCTCGGCACGATCGCGATCACCCAGCGGGCCTACGCCAACAACAACCCCGCCGCCATGATGCGCGAGCGGAAGCTGGACTGGGACGGGTACCTGGCGGGCCGGATGATCAGCGAGCCGCTCCGGTTGTTCGACCTGTGCCTGGAGAACGATGGCGCCTGCGCGTTCGTCATCACCTCGGCCGAGCGGGCGCGCGACCTGTGCTACGACCCGGTGTACGTGCTGTCCGCCACTCAGACGCTCGCGCCCTACCGGGAGCCGATGGGCATCTATGTCCCCGGTGACCTGCTGGAGCTGTTCCCGTCCGCTGCGGCGGAGCGGCTGTTCGAACAGGCCGGCGTCACCCGGGCGGACATCGACGTCGCCGAGTTCTACGACGCCACCTCCTACATGCCGCTGCGTTCCCTGGAGTCCTACGGGTTCGCCCCAGACGGCCAGGGCTGGCGGTACGTGCTCGACGAGGGCACCGGGCCTGCTTCACCGCTTCCGGTCAACACCCACGGTGGCCACTTGTCCGAGGCGTACCTGCATGGCATGAACGGCATCCTCGAGGCGGTCCGCCAGCTCCGCGGAACCGCGGCCAACCAGGTACAGAACGCCGAGGTCGCCCTCGTCGGCGCTCCGGCCGGCAGCGCCACGATCCTGGCGAGGTGAGCGATGGCAGTGATCCCGGGCAGGACCGACCTGACGGCGCCGTACTGGGAGGCGGCGAGCGAAGGACGTCTCGTCGTGCAGGATTGCCGGTCATGCCACCAGGTCTGGCACCCGCCGCTGCCCTCGTGCCCGCACTGCCATTCGGCGGATCTGGGCTGGCGCGAGACTGCCGGCACCGGCACCGTCTACACCTACACGGTCGTCCGGCACCCCACGCACTTCGCGTTCGCCGGCAAGATCCCCTACGTGGTCGCGCTCGTGGAACTCGCCGAGGGCCCCCGCCTGGTCACGGAGATCACCGACTGCGCTCCCGACGAGGTTCGCGTTGGACTCCCGGTACGCGTGGTGTTCCGCGAAGTTTCCGAGGGCGTCACCCTTCCGTACTTCAAACCGGCCATGGGATAACAGCAAGAAGCAGCCGGCGGGCGGTGCTGGCCGGGAAGGCAAGAGGAGGTTGCGGCGATGGGGCTGCTTGACGGGAAGGTCGCGTTCGTCACCGGAGCGGCGCGCGGGCAGGGCCGATCGCACGCGATCAGGCTGGCGCAGGAGGGCGCCGATATCATCGCGCTCGACGCCTGCGCGACGCCGGGCTGGCTGAGCTACCCGCTTGCGACCGAGGCAGACCTGGCCGAGACCGTCAAGGAGGTCGAGGCACTTGACCGCCGGATCATCGCCCGCAAGGCGGACATCCGGGAGCTTGCGGCGGTGCGGGCGGTGCTCGACGACGGCGTCGCCGAACTCGGCGGGCGGCTCGACATCATCGCCGCCAACGCGGCCATCATCTCGGTGCCCAAGGACACCTGGGACATCGACGTCGCGGAGTTCCGCGAGCTGATCGACACCACCCTGACCGGCACGTTCATTACGGTCAAGGCCGCCGTCCCGCACATGATCGCCGCGGGGAACGGCGGGTCGATCACGCTGACCAGCTCGGGCGCGGCGATCACCGCGGGCAAGGGGCTCGGCGATTACAAGGCGGCGAAGTCCGGCGTACTGGCGCTCAAGGACACCCTCGCGTACGAGCTGGCTGAGCACTTCATCCGGGTAAACGCCATCTGTCCCACCGCGGTTGACACACCCATGATCCAGAACGAAGCGCTGTATAAATCATTCCGCCCGGATCTCGCCGAGCCGGGGCGGGAGGACGTGAAGGCCGGGTTCGCCGAGATGAACCTGCTGCCGATCCCGTGGGTCGACCCGGTAGACGTCTCCAACGCGATCGTCTGGCTCGCGTCGGACGCGGCCCGCTACATCACCGGCATCACGCTGCCGATCGATGCCGGCAACCAGCTCAAGTGGTAAGGGGCGCGTGATGCGAACGCAGGCAGCCGTGCTTTACGAGGCTCATACCGACTGGAAGGTGGAGGAGATCGAGCTCGACCCGCCGAAGACCGGGGAAGTGCTCGTCCGGGTAGCCGCCGCCGGCTTGTGCCACTCCGAGGAACACCACCGCGTGGGGGACGTGCCGTTCGCCGCGCCGATGATCGGCGGGCACGAGGGTGCTGGCTGGGTCGAGCAGACCGGACCGGGCGTTACGTTGGTCAAGCCGGGGGACTACGTCGTCTTCTCCTCGATACCGAATTGCGGGCGCTGCCCGTCCTGCGCCACCGGCAGGCAGAACCTGTGCGACGTCGCGGCCGGGATCATGACCGGCAGGCAGGTGCTCGACGGCACCTCGAGGCACCATATTCTCCGTGGGCAGGGCAATTCCGCGGGCGAAGACCTCACGATCACCTGCCTGGTGGGCTGCTACGCCAGGCACACCGTGGTCAACGAGGCGTCGGTGATCCCGGTCGACTCCGCCGTCCGGCCTGAGGTCGCCTGCCTCACCGGCTGCGGCGTCGCCACCGGCTGGGGGTCGTCGGTCTACGCGGGCGGTGTCCGCCCCGGCGATGCGGTGGCCGTGGTCGGGGTCGGCGGGCTCGGCTCCGCGGCCGTGCAGGGCGCGCGGCTGGCGGGCGCGCGGCACATCTTCGCCATCGACCCGGTGGAGTTCAAGCGGACGTCCGCGCTCGGCTTCGGCGCGACGCACACGGCGACGGACGTGCTGGCGGCGCTCGACCTGGTACGCGAGGTGACGTGGGGCCGGATGTGCGACGTCGTGGTGCTGACGATGGGCACCGGCCGCGCCGACATGCTCGACGACGCGCTCGCGCTCGCCGCCAAGCGCGGCCGGATCGTGGTCACCAACATCTACCCGATGTCCGACAGGCGGCCGAACCTGGCGCTGTCCGGGCTGGCCCAGTGGGAGAAGCAGATCGTCGGCTGCATCTTCGGCTCGGTGAACTCCCGCGCCGACATCCCGCGGCTGCTCGGCCTGTACCGCGACGGCCTGCTCGACCTGGACGGCATGGTCACCCGCAGCTACCCGCTTGAGGACATCAACCAGGGCTACCAGGACATGCACGACGGCAAGAACATCCGCGGCGTCCTGGTCATGTAACCGCGGCGGGGCGGCGCCCGCCGGGGTGATGATCAGCGGGGCGAAGTAACCGGAACCGGACGAGTTCTGTGCCGGGCAGCTCATGGACGAGACATCGCCGAGGTCCGGGAAGCCGGTGAGGATGGTGGTCGCGGGAACGCCGTCGGTGACGTAGCTGACGCTGAACAGCACCGGATAGGCGGCGGGGCAGCGCGCCAGCACGGTGAACGTGACCGACAGCCAGCCGCTTGAGCCGGGGGCGAGCGGGACGGTGGGCTGGTAGGGCTCGTCATTGATGACGCCGCACGGCGCCCACTGCCAGGTGAGCTCACGCAGGCTGCCGGCATCTCCGGGGAACAAGGGCCTGACCCCGGTGAGGGTCACCGCGCTCGCCGACTGGTTTGCCACTTCGACGCCGAGCTGAAGTTGCGACCCGTTCTGCTCCGCGCACGACTGGGGGACCTCCTTGACCGCCGGGCCGTCGATGATCCGCTGCTCTGGCGGGCTGGTCGCATCCGACCCGAGAGTCGCCGCTGCCACGGGAGTCGCGCTCGGCCGGGACCCGGGCGCGGCCGCGGTGCCGCTCGTGCTCTTGCCCCCGGCGTACCCCGCGGCGAGCCCGGCGACCAGCGTCACGGCGGCGAGCACGATGGCACTCCGCGAGAGCTTCCAGCCCGGACCGTCACCGTCGGCGAAACGTTGCCCAAGGAAACCGAGCCACCCGAGCGGGCCGGAACGCCGCTCATCAGCGGCCGCTGAGCCGGCGCCCTGCTCGATAACGTCCTTGTCGTGCGCGGACTCGTCATCCCAGGCCACCTCGCAAGCGTATGCCGATGGCTACCGGTGGTCCACCGGCAAGGACGCGCCTCGGGTCCGGGTGACGTAACCGCCGTTTCAGGATGTGCACGATCGCCGGGCTCCCTGCCGGGCCGAGGTATATAGCCGAGAAGGTGCTGGAACTGGAACTCGAGGTGCCAGACGGCGAGCAACCGCTGTAGTTGACCTGGCTGAGGTCGGAGAAGCCCGGGAGAGTGACGGCCGCGCTGAGGTGGCCGGTGACGTAGCCGACGCTGAACTGGACGGGGTACGGCCCGGGGCAGCTGACCAGCACCTTGACAGTCACCGACAGCCAGGTGCTCGCCCCGGGAGCGAGCGGGATGGTGGACGGGCTCTGCCCGTACGTTTTGGCACCGCACGGCGCCCATGCCCAGGAGACCTCGCGGAAGGCGCCGGTTTCCGGGAACAGCGGCCGCACGCTGGTCAGGCTCACCGTGACCCCTGACTGGTTCGTCACTGCGATGCCGAGCTGCAGCTCTTTGCCGGTCTGCTCAGAGCACCACTGCAAGGCCTCCTCGACCGCGGGTCCCGCGTCAGCCGGGGGGTTCGCCGGCCGGGGAACCGCGCGCGGCGAGAAGGTCGTACTGCCTGCGCGCGGCGCGGGCGCGGGCGCGGCTCGGCTGGTGCCTTTCCCCGCCGCGTACCCGATGGCGAGCCCGGCGAGCAGCGCCACCGCGGCCAGCACGGCGGCGCCCCGTGACGGGCGCCAGCCGGATCCGGGCCGGGCGCCGCCGCCGTCAGCAGAACGCGGGCCAAGGACACCAAGCCAGCGCGGCGCCGCGAAGCCCGGTCCAGGAGAGTCCAGCCGATCGTCTCCCTGCTCAAGGATGTCCTCGGCCCCGGACTCGTCATCCGCAGACATTCCGCAAGCCTATGCCGCGCGGCTAAAGCTGGTCCACCGTGTAGGTCGGCAGGCTGTCCTTGCGGGCGAGCGGGTTCCACAGCCCGACGAACGCGGTCTTGTCGTTGCTCGCGATGCTGTCGAAGTTGAACGATGCGTTCAGGCTCGGGTCGGTGCTGTTGGCATTCGGGTTCTTGCTGTTGCCCTTGCGGCACCCGCTCGTGGCAGCCTTCGACGCCCACTTGGCCAGGTCCTCGTCGACCGTCGCGGACGCCTGCCAGGCACCCTTGATGTCGGACACCATGGCGGGCGGCAGCGCCGAGCGGCTGGGCAGCTGTGCGAGCTCCGACAGCAGCTTGCGCCGGTTGCTGGCGGCCTTGGTGAACTCCCGCGCGCTTGGCGCCAGGTCCTTGCACGCGTCGACGTTCCCGGCCGCGGCGTTGACGTCCGAGCGGTCGTTGCCGCTCGCCGCGAGCAGTCCGGCCAGCTGCGACGCCGCCTGCTTCTCCGCGAGGGCCACCCCGGAGGCGGTGGCGGTCGGCGTGCCGCCGCCGGCCGTTCCCGCGGCAGGCGGCGAACCGCCCTGGGCGGCGAGCACGACCGCCACCACGACGACTACAACGAGGACGGCGCCGATCAGCGCCGGAACAAGCGGCCCCTTTGGCAGGTTCACCCGCAGCTTGCCCAGCCCGATGGACCGTCGGCCGTCCGACCCTGGGGGCACACCGGGCCCGAACTGCCCGCCGGCACCGTACGGGGCACCCGGACCGTACTGCCCAGTGGGCGGGTACTGGCCGGGCGGGAACGGTGGCTGCCCGAACTGTCCCTGCGCGTACTGGCCGTTGCCGAAGTCGCCAGCGGGGTACTGCCCGGGGCCGTACTGCGCGGTCCCCCATTCAGTGGCGCCGTACTCGCCTCCCGCGTACGGTGGCTGCCCGAACTGACCTGGCGCCTGATAGCCAGCGCCGTCGGGCGCGGGCGGCATGCCGGGCGGCGGCTGGCCGGGGCCCGGCTGCTGCGCCTGCGCCGGACCAGCGTACGCCTGCTGCCAGTCGAAGGGTCGTGGCTGCATGCCCTGGAACAGGCCCTGGGGACGGAGCATCCGCTCCAGGGTGTCCGACACTTGCGGCTCGCCGACACCGGGATTGCCTGCACCAGGGTCGGCAGCACCGTAGGGAGCGCTCGGTCCCTGGGGCACACCCGGAGGAGGTGGCCACGGCGACCGGGTCGCCGCCGCGGGGGGCGGCGGGCCAGTCACGGCCGGGGGCGCGACCGGAGGAGCCGACAGCGGCGGGAACGGCGATGTCTGTGACTGCATCGTCGCGGTCGGTGATGGCTGGCCAGGTGCGCCGTCAGCAGCAGCGACCTGCCGTCCGCAACCGGGGCAGAACTGCGCTCCCGGGTGCACCAAGTACCCACAAGACGGGCACCACGAACCATCCATACCGACCATCGTGTCCCTTTCGGGTGTCCCAAGCAGGCTAGCCGTATGACGGCACGCGTGCCATCCAAACGCGACGAACGGTGCGGGATCGGGCGAAGCACCGGTCCGTTCGGGCAAATTGCAATTTCAACAACCTACAGCCAGCGCAGCCCTGCATTGAGAAGATGCGTTTGTCCACGTTCGGATGTGCGGGAGGAAATCTGATGCGGATGACCAGCCGGCTGGCGATATGCGCGGCAGTGGCGGGCCTGATGGCAGCGGGCGCGCAGCCCGCCCTCGCCGCCGGGCGGCCGGGGCCTGCTGCGATTGCGGTAGCGGCAGCCACCGGGCCGGCCGGGGTGCACGCGCGCAATGCCGAGCTGATCAACGCGGCGACGGGCAAGAATCTCTGGTCCCGCTCATCGGCTACCGAGCGTCCCATGGGGTCCATCACCAAGGTGATGACCGCCTACGTGGTCATCAAGGCGGGCAACCTGAACAAAGTGATCACCGTGCCGAAGGGCATCGTGGGCTACGACACCAAGTACGACGCGTCCACCGCGGGCCTGGTGCCGGGGGAGAAGCTCACCGCACTTCAGCTGCTCTACGCGCTCATGCTGCCGTCCGGCTGCGACGCCGCCTACACGCTCGCTGCGGCCTACGGTCCCGGGACGGGGGCGTTCATCGCGAAGATGAACGCCGCGGCGAAGACGCTCGGTCTGACAAGAACGCATTTCTCCGACTTCAGCGGGTTGCCGGATCCAACCCAGTACAGCACCTACTCCACCGCCAGCAACCTGGTGGGCCTCGGGCGGGCCGCGATGAAGCTGCCGTTGCTGCGGCAGATCGTCGCGACGCGCACCTACAAGGTCGCGGCGGGCAGCGGTCATCGCGCGCACGTCTGGACCAACTTGAACCCGCTGCTCGGCAAGTACGCGGGCGCGACCGGGATCAAGACCGGGTTCACCAGCGTGGCCGGGGACTGCCTGCTGTTCGCCGCTCAGCGCGGCAAGCTGCAGCTGATCGGCGTGGTGCTGGATTCCTCGTCGTCCATCACCGGCTTGAACGTCGCGGCCGCCGACGCCAAGGCCATGCTGAACTGGGAGTTCAGCCGTTAGCCGGCCGCTTCACAGCCCAGGTCAGGACGCGTCGCCGCCGAGGTAGCTCGCGGCCAGTCGCTCCGCGTCGCCGGCCAGTTCGGTCGCCGTCCCGCTGGCCGAGAGCTCGCCATGCGAGAGCACGTAGCCGCGGTCGGCGATCTTCAGTGCCATGTGCACGTGCTGTTCGACCAGGAGCACGCCGGTGCCGGTCGTCGTGGCGTACTCCCGCACCACCGGCAGCAGGCGGCCGACGATGACCGGGGCCAGGCCCAGGGACATCTCGTCGAGCATCAGCAGCTTCGGCTTGCGCGCCAGGGCCCGGGCGATCGCGAGCATCTGCTGCTCACCGCCGGACAGCAGGCCCGCCTTACGGTCCTTCAGGCCGGTCAGCGCCGGGAAGTGAGCGAACGCGGCGTCGATATCAGCCGTGCTGGTGGCGTCAAGCCGGAAATGCTCGGCGACAGTGAGCCCGAAGAACAGCCCGCGGTCCGATGGCACGTGCGCGATGCCCAGCTGTGCCCGCGAGGTGGGGGAGACCCCGGCCAGGTCGGCGCCTGCCAGCTTGACCGCTCCTGCCCCGTGTTTCAGCAGGCCGGAGATCGCGCGCAGGGTGGTCGTCTTGCCCGCACCATTCGCGCCGAGCAGCGCTACGACCTCGCCGCTACGCACAGTAAGCGTCAGGTCGCGGACGACCGGCGAACGGTCATAGCCGACGCTGAGCTTGTCCAGATCGAGAACCGCGTCAGTGCCTGGCATCGTCTTCAGAACCCACCTTCCCGGCTGGCCGCCGGACCTAATCATCGTGATCAAGCCACAAGGCTTGTACAGCGAAAACACCGTTTTACCAGCACTCGTCTGTGGACGGGGCAGAACGCCGCCGGACATTGGTGCCACCGCCAATGTGACAGCCACAGATGTGTGATGTCTGGACACTTGACGCGATTGTGACCTCGATCGTTAACAATCTATGTCGACGCGCAGTCACTTGCCCCTACAGTTTTGATCACACATGACCGCACCCAGGTTTTGTTGTGATGCGACGGAAGGGTTGTGCGATGCAGCGAATCCCGGTCACACACGCCGGAAGCCTGATCCGGCCACAGGAATTGCTCGCGTTCCTGTCCGCAGTCGACCACGGCCAGGCGTCCACGGACGGACCGGAGTACCAGGCCGCGCTGGCGAGTGCGGTCGGCTATGTCGTGCGCCGTCAGGCCGAGACCGGTGTCGATGTCATCGACGACGGCGAGATGGGCAAGGCGACCTGGATCACCTACCTGTACGAGCGGACCACCGGACTGGAATCCCGCCCGCTGGACGGCTCGTTCTCCCGCATACTGCCCAGGAGCCGGGACCGGCAGAACTTCCCCGGCGCCTACGCCGAGCTCGACATGCTGGAGCACGACGCCACGGTCAGGATCAGGACCGAGGCGGCCGGCGAGGCGCCGGCGCCCGCATCGGCCGGCGCGGCGGAGTGGGTGTGCGTCGGCCCGATGACCTACGACAGGACCGCGATCGACCGGGACCTCGCCAACTTCAAGGTCGCGCTGGACGCCGCCGGCAAGGACATCACCGAGACGTTCATGCCGGTCGTCGCGCCCGCGTCCGCCTACTGGCTGCGCAACGAGCACTACGCCTCCGACGAGGAGTTCGTCTACGCGCTCGCCGAGGTGCTGCACGAGGAGTACCGGGCGATCGTCGAGTCCGGCGCGCTGCTGCAGGTCGATGACGCGGTGCTGATGCACGAGGCGGACACCATGCTGTCGCGTGGCCAGTCCTACGAGGAGTACCGCGCGTGGGCCGAGCTGCGGGTGGACGCGCTCAACCACGCACTGCGCGGGCTGCCCGAGGACCGGATCAGGTACCACATCTGCTTCGGGAGCTGGCACGGGCCGCACGCCTACGACCCGCCGCTGCGCGACGCCATCGACCTGGTCCTGCGGGTGAACGCGAAGTACTACCTGATGGAGCAGGCCAACCCCAGGCACGAGCACGAATGGCGGATCTGGGAAGACGTACCGCTACCAGAGGGTAAGGTGCTTGTCCCTGGTGTAGTGACGCACCACACAAATGTCGTGGAACACCCGGAACTTGTCGCGCAGCGGCTTGTCCGGCTCGCCGGCGTCGTCGGCCGGGACCGGGTGATGGGCGGGACCGACTGCGGTTTCGCCCAGGGCGCGTTCATGCACCGGGTGCACGAGGAGGTCCAGTGGGCCAAGCTGGCCGCGCTCGTCGAAGGAGCGAAGATCGCCTCTCGTGAGCTGTGGGGTACAGAAGCAGACCTGTGACACGCGATCGCGCGGTAATTCCAGGAAGAAATACCCAATCGGGAAGGAAAGCAGTTGCGCACATATAGAAGAGCCGGCTACGTCGGCGTTGCCGCCCTCGCGGTGGCGACCCTGGCCGCCGCGGGCTGTAGCTCGAGCAGCTCCACGAGCTCGGCTTCAGCGGCGGCGCCGACGTCGAGCAATGCCTCGGCGCCGGCCGCCCCGTCCAGCCCGGTCCCGACGGGGTCCGGTCAGGGCGGTCTTGGTACCGCGTCGGTCACGAACTACCTGTCTTACACCGGCGGCACGTCTGGCCCGGCCAACAACTCGCTGCCCCCGGTGACCGTCGGTTTCATGAACGAGCAGGGTGACGCCAACCCGCCCGGCCTGCTGTCCACCAACGGCGCCCAGATGGCCGTCAGCTACATCAACAAGGAGCTCGGCGGCGTGGACGGCCACCCGCTCAAGCTCGACACCTGCTTCACCACCACGGAGGAGCAGGGCACCACCTGTGCCCAGCAGTTCCTGGCCAACAAGGCGATCCCGCTGGTCGCGACCGGTGGCGTCGCGGTGGGCGCACAGTCCTTCTTCAGCACGCTCAACGGCGCGCTGCCGGTCATCGACGGCGTTGCGGTCACCCCGTTCGACGCCGTGCAGAAGAACTCGGTGATCCTGTTCGGTGACGCCACCCACGTGCTCGGCCCGATCGGCAACTACGCCAAGAACGTGCTGCACGCCAAGACCGCCGCGGTGATCTACCCGGACACCCCGGGCCTGCTGCCCGGCGCCCAGGCGATCCAGGCGGGCCTTCAGGCGGCCGGCGTCTCGGTGACGATGGAGGGCTACCCGGCCTCCGCCACCAACCTCACCTCGGTGCTCGCCGCCGCGCACGCGTCGACCGCTGACATGGTGGTCCCGTACGCCGACGCGACGGACTGCGTGAACCTGGCCAAGGCGCTCGTCGCGCAGGGCATCACCGACCCGACGAAGATCGTCTCCGCCCCGCTGTGCCTGTCCGGCACGGTTATCCAGGCGCTCGGCGACTTCCCGAAGTGGACGTACTCGATCGCATCTTCGCTGTACGGCGACCCGACCGACCCGGGCATGCCGGCCTACATGGCGGTGGCCTCGAAGTACACCACGCCGGGTAACGCGCCCGACCCGTGGGAGATCGTCAACTTCGGCGAGATGCTGACCGTGGACAAGATCCTCAACCAGGTCGGCTACGCCAACATCAAGCCGGCGACCGTGCTCGCGGCGGCCAAGGCATTCAAGGGCCCGCAGGCGCTCGGCGCCCCGTCCCTGGACTGCGGGGCGTACTCGACTGCTCCGGGCGTCTGCAACGACCGCGCCCAGTTCTTCGAGTACCAGGGCAAGAACAAGTTCACCAAGGTGGCGGGCTGGCTGACGCCGGTCTCTAACCCAGCCACCTCCTGACGATCGGCCTGACCGCTCGTCGGTGAAAGCCGCGGCGCGCCGCGGTCACGGGGCAACGGAGCCTCGCGACCGCGGCGCGCCGCGCCCTCAGCGATAGAACCTCATAATTAGTTCTGTAAACGGGATAAATCGGCCCTTCGGGCCTTCCCCCGACCATGTCATAGGAATTGACCGCGGTGGAAAACCTATTGCTTGACATCGTCCTGGGCCTGAGCTCCGGCGCGCTCATCGCAGGCATCGCGCTCGCCGTGGTGCTCAGTTACCGGGGCTCAGGGGTCATCAACCTCTCGACCGGCGCGATGGCGATGGTCGGCGGCTATGCCTACTGGGCGCTGACCGCGGGCAAGATCGCTTCGCTGCCCATGGGCGCCGCGCTGCCGCTCGCCCTGGTGATCGTGCTCGTCGTCGGCACCATCACGGAATTCGCCGTATTCCGGCCACTGCGAAATGCGTCACCGCTCGGCAAATTGGTCTCCACGCTCGGCCTGCTGCTCATCGCCCAGTCAAGCATGCTGCTCGCGTTCGGCACCACGCCGGTGCCTTCCCCCACCGTGCTCCCGACGGGCTCCGTCTTCATGCTCGGCTCAAACGTGCAGATCAGCACGTTCATCCTCGTCGGCATCATCATCGTGGTGACGGTCGGCCTGTGGGCGACCTACAAGTGGACCAGGTTCGGACTAGCCACCCGCGCGGCGGCGGAGAATGAGGCCGCGGCGATGCTCGGCGGCCTGTCGCCGGCGCGCATCTCGCTCGTCAACACGCTGCTTTCCGCGCTGCTGGCGGGCGCGATCGGCATCCTCGCCGCGTCGATCACCTCACTTGACCCCGAGACCCTGCCGCTGCAGATCATCCCCGCGCTGGCCGCCGCGCTGCTCGCGTCCTTCACCTCGTTCTGGATCGCGATGTGGGCGTCGATCGGCATCTCGGTGCTGTACTCGGTGATCGAGTACATGGGCGCGCAGTCGTGGTACCCGCAGGCCAACGGCATTGCCATCCCCGGCGCCACCGACCTGCTCACCTTCCTGATCATCATCGGCGTGCTGTTCTGGCGCGGCGCGAAGATCCCCGGCCGCGGCGAGATCGTCCAGCGACGCCTGCCCGAGGCGCCGCGCCCGCAGCACCTGTGGCGCACCGGGCTGATCTGCGCGGTCGTCGGCGCGGTACTGCTCGTCGTCTTCCCCTTCGGGTTCCGCGAGGGGCTGATCAATACGCTGATCGGCGCCATCATGGCGCTGTCCCTGGTGGTGATCACCGGGTACGTCGGCCAGATCTCGGTGATGCAGCTGAGCCTGGCCGGCGCGGCCGGATTCGCGGTCAGCCACATGGCGGTCAACTTCGGCATCACCTTCCCGTTGGGTGCGCTGTTCGGCATCGCGGTCGCGGTGGTGATCGGTGTCATCACCGCATTCTCCGCAGTCCGGGTCCGCGGTGTCTCGCTCGCCGTCGTCACCCTGGCCGGCGTGGTGGCGCTCGAAAACTTCGGCTTCGCCAACCCCACCTGGGGCGCCGGCGAGTTCGGCTCTCCGGTTCCCGAGCCGAAGCTGTTCGGGCTTGACCTCGGCACCCAGGCCGGCTTCCGGGGGATCGACGGCAACCTGCCATCCCCGGTGTTCGGCTGGGTCGCGCTGGCCTGCTGCGTGCTGCTGTGCCTGATGGTCGGCTTCATCCGGCGCGGGAAGCTCGGCCAGCGGATGCTCGCGATCCGGTCGAACGAGCGAGCCGCGTCCGCCGCCGCGATCAACCCGACCAGGGTAAAGCTGTACGCGTTCACGATCGCCGCGTTCATCGCCGGCGTGGCCGGCGTGCTGTATGCGTACGACTTCGGCTCGATCAGCCAGGACAAGTACGACCCGTTCACCGCCCTGTCGCTGATCGCCTTCGCCTACGCCGGCGGTATCTCGCTCATCTCCGGCGCGGTATTCGCCGGCCTGATCTCCGCCCAGGCGCTGATCCCGTACGCGCTGCAGGACTGGTTCCACCTAGACGGCAACTGGTTCCTGCTGTTCGGCGGTGTCGTCCTCATCTTCACCCTGCTGCAGAACCCGACCGGCGTGGCTGGCGACTTCTACCGCCGGACGCACAAGAAGGCGCAGGTCCAGGCCCCGGACGTGGATGCCGCCAGCAGGGCGCGGATCACCCCGCGCACCGAGCGACCGGATCTCTCCGGCAAGCCTGAGGCGCTCACCGTCGAGGGCCTGTCGGTCCGCTTCGGCGGCGTGCACGCGCTCAGCGATGTCAGCCTGCAGATCAAGGAGGGCGAACTGGTCGGACTTATCGGTCCGAACGGCGCCGGCAAGACCACCCTCATTGACGCCATCTCCGGCTTCGTGAACTCGTCGGGATCCGTCAAGCTGGGCGACCGGGACCTGCGTGGCCTGCAGCCGTACGACCGTGCCAGGGCCGGCCTGACCCGCACCTGGCAGTCCACCGAGCTGTTTGACGACCTGAGCGTGCTCGAGAACCTCACGGTGGCCGAGCGGGACAGGGCCGAAGGCGACGAGGCTGCCATGCAGACCCTCAAGCTGGTCGGCATGGAGTGGGCCGCGCAGGCCGAGCCGTCCCAGCTCTCCTCGGGCCAGCGCAAGCTCGTCGGCGTCGCCCGCGCGCTGGTCGCCAAGCCCAGGCTGCTGTGCCTCGACGAGCCGGCGGCCGGCCTGGACACCGGCGAGTCCGAGGAACTCGGCATGACCTTGCGCCGCCTCGCCGACCAGGGCCAGTCCATGCTGCTCATCGAGCACGACATGGGGCTCGTGCTGGGCATCTGTGACCGGGTGATCGTCCTCGAGTTCGGCAAAGTCATCGCGGAAGGCGCCCCCGAGGTCGTCCGCCGCAACCCGAAGGTCATCGCCGCCTACCTGGGTGACAGCCTCGAGTCCGCCGCTGCGCCCGGCTCCGGTTCCGGTACTGGCTCCGGCTCGGCGGAGGGAACCGTCTAGGCGAAGAAACTTTGAGCCGGAGGGAACCGTCCTGCCCGGGCGATCCGTCTAAGCCAGGAAGCCAGAAGTCAGATCACCAGAACGGACCGGCTGACTCCCTCCGGCGATCCGTTTGTTGGTCCCGCGCGACGCGCGTGCTGGGGAGCTGAGGCCCCAGCACGCGCGTCCGCGCGTTTCCGGCCCATCCCAGCGATCTTCGTCAGGAAGCCTCACCGCAGCTCCGGACTGCCAAAGCGGGCGACGTAATGCCAGACCCGTTTCAGGGCCTGTTCGTCGTAGCGGCCCGTGCGGGACGCGTCTCCGATCACCCGGGGATCGAGTCGGCCTTCCCGGGCCAGCGAGTCGCCGAGCGCGGCAAACTCCTTTCCCCGGTAGTCGGCGTGCTTCCGCAGCACATCCATGGTGATGAAGAAACCGCCATGCCACTCGAGCGCCGAGCCGAAGAGCCTGGCCGCCGCGGTCTCGACCGCCGTATCCCGGTAGCACGGGTCGAGTACCAGCGCCTCGACGTCGCGGGGAAGGTCAACGGGGCCGTGCACATGCGCTTCGACGTAGTCGTCGAGCGCGTCCACCTCGTGGGCGGTGGCCAGCGCGATCAGTGCGGATACCCGCGACGCCACGCCGAAGTCAGCGGGCTCGGCGGCACTGTCCGGGTAACAGAACGTCGTTCGCGCCAGCGTGTGCGCGGCCAGTCGCAGGTGCGCGGAGCCGAACCGCGGCGAACCGCCGACACGCCGCTGGCGGAAGTTCAGCGACCCGTACTTGGGCCGGTCAGCGGCCGGCCCATCGTCGTAAGCCCCGTTGAAGATGCGGCTCTCCCACCGCCACCGCTCACCGCCGGGGAAGGCGGTCAGCCCCCCGTTGCTCGTCCCGGTCTCGAACTGGGACCGGTACACCCCGTCCCGCGCCATGCGCTCCAGGATCGGCACCCCGCCGGCCAGCCGGTCCGGGTGAAAATGCAACGTCACACGCCACGAAGGATCCGCCGGCTCCCCAGCGGACAGCGCCGCCACGTGCTCGACCGCCCTCGAATGCCGCATCCCAGCAGTATCGATTAGTCAGCAGGCGCCGCTACCGTTGATTGCGTGGCAGACACCGACGACGTGATCGAGCGGATCCTCACCACGTACGACACCATCACCGTGGTCGGCGCGAGTGCGAATGAGGAGAAGTCCGCGCACGGCGTGCCCCGCGTGATGCAGGCCTTCGGCTGGCGGATCATCCCCGTCAACCCGTATCACGAGACGATCCTCGGCGAGCGGGCGTACCCGGCCCTGGCCGACGTCCCGGAGCAGGTCGGCTTTGTTGACGTTTTCCGGCCAGCCCGCCAGGCCCCGGATATCGCCAGGCAGGCGGTCGCCGCGGGGGCGACCGTGCTGTGGCTCCAGCTTGGCATCAGGTCGGCCGAGGCGCGGCAGATCGCCGAGTCGGCTGGCCTGCTTTACGTCGAGGACCGCTGCGTCGCCGTCGAGCGCGCCCGCCGTGCCCTGCACGCACCCGACGCACTGTCCGCACCGGAAACACAGCGCCAGCCAGAAGCTCAGGGCCAGCCGGAAGCACAGGGCCAGCCGACGTGACCCACCCGCTCGACAATCCGGTCTACACGTCGTTGACCGGGCCGCACGCCGCGCTCGCACGCCGCAGCGGCTATGCCGTCCGCTATCCCGGCGAGATCACCCCGTTCTGCGGCCTGCCCGCCGACCCCGACCCGGAGGACTGGGCGAACATGGCCGGCTTGTTCACCGCTGGTGAGGCCGCCCTCTTCCCCGCGCTCGGCGGCCCGCCGCCACCCGGCTGGGAGGTTCTCGGTGGCGGTGGCGGCGTCCAGCTCGTGGCCGATGACGTCGACGCCAGGCCAGACCACGAGGCGGTTCCCCTCGGCCCGGACGACGCGCTGGAGATGGTGGCTCTTACCGACCGGGCCCGGCCCGGCCCGTTCCTGTTGCGGACCGTGGAACTGGGCGGCTACCTCGGCATCCGCCGGGACGGCCAGCTCGTCGCGATGGCCGGAGAGCGGCTGCGGCCGCCCGGCTTCACCGAGATCAGCGCGGTCTGCACCGACCCTGCCTGGCGCGGCTACGGCTTCGCCACCCGCCTCACTCTTGCCGTCGCGGCCGCCATCCAGGCCCGCGGCGAGACCCCGTTCCTGCACGCCGCCGCGACCAACACCACCGCGGTCAGGCTGTACAAGTCGCTCGGCTTCGCGCACCGCCGCGACATCCTGTTCCAGCAAATCCGCAAGTCTGTGTCATGACCCGCTGGTCCGCCCTAATCGCCTAATTTAGGGTTGTCAGCATGCGTCGCGACTCAGGCAGCGTCCAGTCAGGAAACTCCCAGCTGGCCGGGGACGGTGATGTCATCCGGGTCGTGATGAACGGCGTGACCGGCCGGATGGGCTACAACCAGCATCTGGTCCGCTCGGTGCTCGCGATCAACGATGCTGGGGGCGTGCCGCTGTCCGGCGGTCGCGTGGTCCGCCTCGAGCCGGTGCTCGTCGGCCGCAGCGACGCGCGGCTTCGCGACATCGCCGAACGGCACGGCATCCAGGACTGGACCACCAGCCTGGAGGAGGCGCTCGACACCGTGAAAGACGGCACGGGCATCTACTTCGACGCCCAGCTGACGAGCGCCAGGTACCCGGCAGTCAGGTCGGCAATCGAGCGGGGCGCGCACGTCTACGTGGAAAAGCCGTCGGCCGCCACTAGTGCGGAGGCCGCCGACCTCGCCAAACGGGCGGACGCGGCCGGAGTCCGGCACGGCGTCGTCCAGGACAAGCTGTTCCTGCCGGGCATCCGCAAGCTACGGTCGCTCATCGACGGCGGCTTTTTCGGCCGGATCCTCTCGGTGCGCGGCGAGTTCGGTTACTGGGTCTTCGAAGGCGACTGGCGCACCTCCCAGCGGCCCAGCTGGAACTACCGGGCTGCGGACGGCGGCGGCATCACCGCCGACATGTTCCCGCACTGGACGTACGTCCTGGAAGGACTGTTCGGCCCGATCGAGGCGGTCACGGCCCGCGCGGTCACGCACATCCCGTACCGCTGGGACGAGCAGGGCGAGCGCTACGACGCCACCGCCGATGACGCGGCCTACGCGATCTTCGAGCTGGCCGGCGGCGTCATCGCGCAGCTCAACTCCTCCTGGTGTGTCCGGGTGCACCGTGGTGAGCTGGTTGAATTCCAGGTCGATGGCATCGAGGGCAGCGCGGTGGCGGGCCTGCGGGACTGCGTCGCCCAGCACCGGGGCGTCTCGCCGCGCCCGGTTTGGAACCCCGATATACCGAACGAGACGGTGTTCCGCGACCAATGGCAACCGGCTCTCCTGGATGGCGAGCCGGGCAACGCGTTCCGCCTGCAATGGGAAATGTTCCTGCGGCACGTGCTCGACGGGGGACCGTTCCCGCACGACCTGCACGCCGGGACGCGCGGCGTCCTGGTGGCGGAACTGGCCCTGCGGTCTTCCGCGGAAGGCCGACGGCTGGAGGTGCCGGCCTCGTGAAAATCGTCCTCCCGCGCGCAGACGGCACTCTCGCCCCGTACGAGCTCGCCTCGCCTACCGTGTGGCCACGGCCGGATCGGCCGGCCCGCTCGCGGATCGCCTACGCCGCGGCGCACGTTGTCGCCGACCCGTTCGGCGACCCAAGCGGGCCGGAGCCCGCGATTGACTGGGAGGGGACGCTTCGGGTGCGCAGGCACCTGTGGGCGTACGGGATGCGCGTCGCCGAGGCGATGGACACCGCACAGCGCAACGCAGGCCTCGACTGGCCGGCATCGCTTGAACTGGCGTGGCGCACGTCCGACGCCGCGCGGGACTTCGGTAACCCCGCGGCCCTGGTCGCGGTCGGCGTCGGCACCGATCATGCCAGGGAGGCCCGCAACCTCCCGGCCATCACGGCCGCCTACATGGAGCAGCTCGCGGCTGTCCGGGCTACCGGGGCCGGCGCGGTCCTGATGGCGAGCCGCGAGCTCGCCGCCGTCGCCACCGGCTCGGAGGATTACCTCACGGTGTACGGGGCGGTGCTCGAGCAGGCGGACCGGGCGGTGATCCTGCACTGGCTCGGTGAGATGTTCGACCCGAAGCTGGCCGGCTACTGGGGTTCCGCGGACCTCGACGCGGCTACGGAGACGGTGCTCGACCTGATCGAGGAGCACCCGGAGAAAATCGACGGCATCAAGGTCTCGCTGCTCGACGCCGACCGCGAGACCAAACTGCGGGCCGCGCTTCCGCCCGGCGTCCGGCTGTACACCGGCGACGACTTCAACTACCCGGCGCTGATCGGCTCGGGCAGCCACGCGCTGCTTGGCATCTTCGACGCGATCGCCCCGCCCGCCGCGGCGGCGCTGCACGCCCTCGACGAGCGTGACCTGGTCCGCTACGAGAAGATCCTGGCGCCTACGGCAGTACTGGCGCGGAAGGTCTTCGAGGCGCCAACCTTCCACTACAAGACCGGCCTCGCGTTCCTCGCCTGGCTGGCCGGGCACCAGGACGCCTTCGTGATGATCGGCGGCGCCCAGTCGGCGCGGTCGCTGCCGCACCTGGCCGAGGTCTTCCGGCTGGCGGACCAGGCCGCCCTGTTCCCTGCCCCCGACCTCGCCGCCCGCCGGATGACCGCGCTGCTCGCCCAGTACGGAATCGATCAGGTCAGGACTACCCGATGAGCCCTGCGCTCGAGCGGCTGTCGATTAACCAGTGGACCGTGCGCTCCCTCGGGGTGCCCGAGCTGGTACAGGCGAGCGCCCGGCACGGAATCGGTGCTGTGGGGCTGTGGCGCGAACCCGTCGCCGACTACGGACTCGCCCGCAGCGTGAAGCTCGTCCGGGACGTCGGCTTGCGGGTCTCCTCGCTCTGCCGGTCCGGGTTCTTTAACCGCCCCGACTGGCTGGATGACAACCGGGCCGCGATCGACGAGGCGGCCGCGCTCGGCGCGGCCTGTCTCGTCCTTGTCGCGGGCGGCCTGCCGGACGCCGACCCGGTAGACGGGGTGCCGGATCCAGGGCTTGGGCGCGCGCCGGACCCGGGCGCCGTTCGGGGAGCGCCGGACCCGGGCGCCGTGCGGGGAGCGCCGGACGCGGGAGACACCGAAGACCCGGGAATGGCGAGCGGAAGCCGCCCGGTCCGCTGGAAGGACCTGGCCGCGGCGCGGACGCGGGCCGCGGACGCGATCATCGAGCTCGTTCCCTATGCGGCCGAGCGCGGCGTCCGGCTGGCGATCGAGCCGATGCACCCGATGTACTGCGCGGACCGGGGCGTGCTTTCCACTCTTGCGCAGGCCCTCGACGTAGCTGCCGCCTGCCCGGCGGAGACCGTCGGGGTCGTCATCGACACCTTCCACCTCTGGTGGGATCCCGACGTGCTCGGCCAGGTCGCGCGCGCGGGCCGCGAACGGCGCATCGCCAGCTTCCAGGTCAGCGATTTCCTCATGCCGCTGCCAGCGGACGTGCTGCTTG
>Ga0123355_10003031_pt1 | contig 23943 bp, 16 predicted proteins | sample TergutEmb28metaG_3_FD_89872 | JGI IMG/M metagenome (GOLD analysis project Ga0123355, IMG submission 89872) | Embiratermes neotenicus P1 segment gut microbial communities from Petit-Saut dam, French Guiana - Emb289 P1 | ecosystem: Host-associated > Arthropoda: Insects > Digestive system > Gut ... | reverse complement strand
TATGATAAAATAATAAATAAGCTATGCACTCATATAAAATTAGAACACTAGTTATACATCCCACCTGCATTTTTCCAAATTTATAAGATTATTAAAAAAATAACGTATAAAGGTATGTATCCACAGACGCACACAAGGAAGTGTCACTCTGTTTCAGTTTGCTTTCAAGGTGTGTTCCAAATTACACCTAAATATAAGCACAATTTCAAAACAAGGACACATTTGTGCTACAAGTAAATATGATTTAAATTTCTAACACATAAAGTCCACATTCCTGAATGAAACACATACTGTTATTTCCATCTGCTTTTATGGGACCTTGGTTTGAGTCTCACTCCTGAACTTACCACACTCACTCCAATGGCATGGAATCTTTCTTGAAAAACTAATATAAGGTTCTGCCAAAAAGTAATGCCTCATAAGAAATGGGTATTGGAATAAAATCAAAACAGCTAAATGTTTTGAATTTTACTGTTTACAAATTTCACATTGTTCGTACATTGTGCATCTTTCTCAAGTTATTTATCTAAAATCTGTTCCAACAATATGCACTATATATTGATTTTAAAAGTTCTTACAAAATCAAACCATATTCCGTTTCACTGGCGGCCACCATCATCAGGGAAAGTTTATTTTATAAGCTAAAACACCACATTATAAAAAACTGTCTTATTATGTACATGCGTGGGCCTCAACAGTGCAGTCGGTAAAGTGACTCGCTACGGGCTGGACGGTCCGGGGATCGAATCCTGGTGGGGGCAAGATTTTCTGCACCCATCCAGACTGGCCCTGGGGCCTACCCAGCCTCCTATACAATGTGAACCGTGTCCCTTTCCCGGCGGTAAAGCGGCCGGGGCGTGGCGTTGACCACTCACCCCATCTAGCGCCAAGGTTAAAGAAAAAGTAGAGCTATACCTCTACTCCCCCTCTGGGTCTTCGTGGCCTGTTCGAGGGTGAGCTTTACTTTACTTTTGTTATGCACTTGCAGTTAGATCTACTTAGCATTACATATCAACGTAGAATACGGTTAGTACAGACACATGGTATTGCCAAAGTTGTGCAACACAATAGAAATTGCACTATGATAGTAAGGTGGAATTTGTACAGAATGCAGAAGTTCTGACAGCAGTTGGCACTACTGCAACTATTGTCAGGGGCAGACTGCAGGTGTGTGCGTCCACATAATCCTATTTTTCCTGCAGGAAGTTTTGCACAATGTTTTCACCTGGTATGCTGTGATCACTACCCTGGACTCCCATTTTGGATAAGGGATCACTGTGTTTATATTTGCTACTCTGAAACATACAACTAAGAGGACAAACCTACTTTTCCACAAAACCAACAGGGTGTCCCAATGATACCCACCTATTCAGTTTCTGTGGACAGGAAATGTGGGCTCATTTTACCTTTCACCTACCATACTGCACAAGTGCTTCCTCCAAGGTGCTTCATTAGCATGCTGAAGAGGTTCACACTACACGGTGGATGGGCAAGACATTTCCAGTAATATAATTCCAGGAGCTGCACAGTGACATAGTCTGTACAGTGCCTGGCACTGTTTTTGGAAAGGCTCTTCTGTCAATGAACAGCTGAGTTTCATGTGGACAGTTCCCTTCACATACAGCAACAATGTGCAGTAGTGGTTGGAATTCACTGTTCTAGATTCCGTCTTGCCAATGGAACCTGTCCAAATAGTTTATATCTTCAGAAACTCTTAAGAATATACCTACTCAGAGCTGCCATTTTCCAATGGTTTACACACCCCAAAACACTCCTGTAAGTCTGTACCTGTTAGCATCTACATCCTCACAAACTCCTAAAATTCTCTCACCTATGAGTTGGTATCTTTGAAAAAAATATATCCCCAAAAACTTGCAACAGGTTTAGGCTACATTGACAGTTTGAAGTTCAACTGTTACTATTTACAATATGTACCTGCATTTAAAACTTTTAACCACACCTGATATGAAGTTCTAGAAGCCATAACACTGTACTGTACTTGATCCTAGGCCTATAACCAGTAAATTTAAGGCAAGTTAGTTTTGTAGAATTCTAGACAAATCTACCTGAAGGGACAAGCCGATCTGGATAATTGATGATCCAGATATTTAGCATCCAGATAAGTGAAGTGCTATTGTATATACCTTTTGGGAATCTTTAAAGGAAGACAAATAGGGCCAGGCAACACAGGAATTGTGAACTGTACAGCTTGTACCTAGCTGCTGTACTAACAACAACTTATGAATTCTTGATCTTTGAAGATGAGACCGACAGGTTGTCCGGAAACATCAGTAAGAAATTACAACCACTCGCTGCTTAATAACCTAGAAGAGTGCAGTTCTCGTCTATTTCAAAGCTGAAGCCTGCAATCACGACACTACCCCTCTCATTTATACACGTGCAAACATGCACAGAATACATAGTGATCTATGAGGTGATTGGGAATCAATAAATGTTTGCAAAACACTCCATGTGAAGACATAAAATGACCATCAGTCAATATGAAGCTTTATAGAATGACAGAAAATGGCAATGATGTTCACATACAGTAACTCCACACAATAACAAATTCCCATTCATTTCTTTAATATGCTGGTTCAGTATTCAACAATATACATATAGACCACAAAGGTGCACGCGCACACACACACACAGTGCAAGTGTGTACAGTTTCAAATTGGTAATGAAAGTATCCTAATTAAACAGTTCACACCATTCAATCAAAAGTATCACCAGACTCATTAAGACCCTCAAATTCATCTTCATCACCACCAATTGCACGCCAAAATGCCATAACTACTTGTTCAGCACATGCCTTTCTCTGATCACTTGGAAGTCCTTGAACACGTTCCTTCATGCTGTGAAGCTGTTCAAAAAGAGATGAAAATCCAGCCACCCCACCACTATCTTCCAGCAATTCATCTGTAAATAAGTAGGTACATGACATTATATTTTAATATCTCATCAACTTAAACACTGCTCAGAGCCTGAACACATAAGAATCTTTTTACAACACTTTTGTCCCAAAGTGAACTTCCTGCTAGCACAAGGAGTTACATGATTCCCAGAATTATCTCTTGCATTAAATGCACTTCAAAATACATTATTTAGTTCCTTGTTTCTAGTAAGCTACAGCATCTACAATTTTTAAGTTCCTCTGAACTACTTAAAACAAAAGTGAAAAACGGTATCAACAGGAAATATATTCAACCCCCTTTGTGTTAGTGTAGGAGCTAAGATCCTGACTCTGAGTTAACAGCATTCGTACTGAAAAATACAATGACTAGCCAGTCAGAGTGTGTGCATGCACTTGTACAATACAGCAGAGCCAATAACAATTAAATTCAACCTTTTATAATGCTTAAAAAATCAATATTCATTGACTTTTCCTAAAATCAATATTCATTGACTTTTCCTAACCTCTACATACTAATATTTTAGTACATCATATCAGTAGGGTGTTAACTGAAGAAGATTCACTTTGAAATATGTATTATGAATGAATTCTGGGATTTTGAGAACTTATTGAATAGTGGAATTAACAACATGGGTAATCAAAACCAAGGAATCTAATCCCTCACAAATCTTCAACATTCAAGGGGAAAAAACCACAAACATACTACAGTGCTTACCAAGTCCATTATCAGTGTCATTTACACTGGACCCAGTATGGGTTGCATCATGTTCTTGTTTATCCTGTGTATCCAGATGAACATTCTGCAAATTCTGAACTAACTCACACACTGAGCCTCTTTCACCACCCACATTTTCATCACCATTCAACACAGACTGTACAGTTCTTGAAAGTTGCTGGGGTCTCTCTGCAAATTTAATTTTAGTATGTTATCTAATATTAAGACTAAAGAACACAATAATAGACAAAACATTAACATATGCATCAGATACTTGGACACTAACAAAGAGAGATAGAAAGCAATTGAACATTTTTGAAAGGAAAGTGAACAGAAGAATTTTAGGCCCTGTATATGACAATAAAAAAGAAAATTGGAGGATATTAACCAATAAAGAAATTTATGCAAGAGTTAAAAAACCTACTATAACAGAGACAATGAGGTTAAATAGATTATGTTGCTTTGGGCATGTAAAGAGAAAGGAAGAAAACAGAATTCCCAAAAGAAATATATGAATCTGGGAACAACAAGATTGAGAGGCAGACCAAGAAAAAGATGGCAAGATGAGGTTAGAGAGGATGAAAGAATAGTTGGCAGAGAAGGGTGGCAAGAAAAATTACATAACAGAGAGGAATGGAAGAAGCTCCTGAGAACGGCAAGGAATAGTTGCATTTTGCACATGCCAATGGAATGAATGAATGCATCACTCTTGTATTACATTTGTCATATGTACTATGCAATGGGTCAGTGCTATTGCATATGTAAGGGAACCCAAATACTGATGACTCAGACAGCAACAAACTACCTGCTCCACCTTTCTCGATGTCACTGCTTTATGGACCATTAATAAATATGCTAAATTTTAACTTTAACATTGACAGACTGTCACTGTCGACTGTCACTCCCAGTCAAGCGAGCATGTCTTTTACTGTTGTCCTGTGCACAGCAGCCATCACAGCATTGTTCTAGTGGATGCAGGCTTCCCATGCAATAAAGCTGATGCTGTAGGCACTGTATTTTACAGTGCCTAATGGGAATATCCACTTCTGATGTATGACATTCTTTTCCATACAACAGACTGGGTGCTTGGCAAGTTCAATCATTCAGAGGACCTTAGAACAAATGGAAATTTGTCCCTATAGATCATGAAGGCATACTGCAGAATGGGAGGTATAACTCCACTCATTCTTATTCTTGGCATTAGACAGAGGTGAGTGGTCAGACTCAAGCCTGTGCCACTTCACCCCTAGGAAACTGTGCTCAGTACCCACTGAGAAGAAGGCTGGGTGGGCACCAGAGCTGGTCTTGATGTTGTCGAAAAAGAGAAAAATCTCTTGCTCCTACTTGGATTCAAACCCCTGCTCATGCAACCAATAGCCTAGTCACTATACTAACTGATCTTTTTAAGAGGAAAACAATTAGTAATTGTTGTAATTGTTGTTGTTGTTAGTCACAAGAAAAAGTAACTACAAATTTATGCAGCTGTTTATTCCTTCACGTACGTATTTGGTGTCACAGGCGGGACTGCAGGAATAAATTGTTGCACACAGCCACAAAGAATATGCATTCTAACATGGAGATGGGAGAATGGCATTAACATGTATCCCAGAGATACAGGTTGTACGGATGAAGTGGGTGATACCATCCCCAGCTGTGTCCAGGAGCAAGCTCTCTTAATAGGAAGGTTGAACTGTCAGGTCCAACTAACACAAACGTTTGAACAACTTACTGCATGGACCCTGTCCACTTTTTTTAAAAGCACTATGTGGGGAGGGGAGGGGGGACAGAGTCCACTGGCACTGCTTTGTGGAGACCCTATGCTCTGAAGAAGATGAAGAAGAAGAAGTAGAAGGAGAAGAAATAGAAGAAGATGAAGAAATAGAAGAAGAAGAAGAAGAAGAAGAAGAAGAATAGAAGATGAAGAAATAGAAGAAGAAGAAGAAGAAGAAGAAGAAGAAGAAGAAGAAGAAGAAGAGGAGGAGGAGGAGGAGTAGAAGGATAAGGAGGAGGAGGAGAAGAAAATAATGAGGAGAGGAAGGAGGAGGAGGAGAATGATGAGGAGGGGGAGGAGGAGGAAAAGAAAGAGAAGAGGATGAGGAGGAGGAGGAGAATAAGAATGAGGAGGAGGAAAAGGAGTAGATGGAGAAAGAGAAGAAGAAGAAGAGAACAATAGGAAACTGACTTGATTTAATGCTTGCAGGAGAGAATGTCTCCAACAACAGAATCTATATATACAGGAGAAAGACTGCAAAATCAGGGAGCAATGGTCTCATCATCAACATAATTCAAATTCTGTCTAATAAGTAAGTTTCAATTTCAAAAAATCCAAAAAATATCCTATATATACTATGGCATAGCAGCACATAATATCAGTAGCATACAAACCAATGTTCCTTTACCTTTCATATGCAGATTTGGCCAGAGATGAGCATGCATAGCCTGAACAACTCGTTTAATACCAGTAGTCTCAATGAAGTCCTGTTCCTCCTCCCATTCTGGATCTATTTCAGGGTTCAACTCTACAAGCTCAAACCCTTGTTCAACGCACCACTCTTGAACTGAAACATAATTCACATTTAGCTGCAACCACTGACAAAAATTTCCAACCAGTTTAGGCCTAATAGAGTTACACACCAAGAATGCTTAACAATAGTGTGCAGTATGTCAAGCATGGTAAATTTTCCTGCAAGGATTAATTCACAACTGTTTCCCATACTACTCAACCTGAAATAGACACAAACTTGGTGAGTTTGGTTGAATAACTGACAAACTTGTTCTGTGTCTGCTAAAAAAACAGCAGTCCTGCTGAAACATACATGGAAATATAGAATTCTGATCAAACAATAATAAATACTAAGACACATGCAAAAAAGCGTTTACATTCCTAATGAAAGGAGTTAATAACACTGCAAAAATAGTCAAGGCTCGAGTCGCTGCGTCTCCAAGCATACGAAAATACAAACTCCATGTCCATGGGATACTTTGCCAACACTGTGGTTGTGTCACTGTCATGGATAACCAAGTGGGTGGAATGAACACTTATTTGGTAGTCATCTCTTACTGCAAACAAAACTCGGATGTCTGTGTGCTGGTGAAATTCACTAAATTGACAAAGAAATTTTGAACACTTCTGCACAATACATGTCATGGAAAAACTGCAGTCATAAGTTTTTTTTTTTTTAACTCTCATCAACAATGCTGTACAAGAGATCATACAGAAGGCTGGAAAATTCTTGAATTACAAGTTACCTACCGCACAAAACTAAAAATATGAAAACTTGTGTTTTTCTTGGATGAATTGTGATTTACATTAAATAGGAACATGAAGTCAAAATAACAAATATTACTGTTATGAAAACTGCCATGCAGTTCACAAGGATTCCTCTACATGACCTTGAAGTGCTGTAAATGCATGCAAAAACAAACAGCCTGTTATTTTTTAAACAAATTTGACCATTACAATAAATTAACTCCGTAATCATACTCGTGATTTAAGCAAAGAAGAAACTGCACAGCAATCTACTTTAATTGGAAGAATGGGCAACTTTTGAAGAGGAACTGTTAATATTTCAAGAAAAGACCTCTGTTCCATATGGAAAAAGATTTTCAGAACACGCAAGGCCTGCTTAGGAGGTGGAGGTCGGTATTCTAAGACTTTGCTATGACATAAGGTAAGGTAAACAGCCAGAGAATAGCTAGAAATTCCAGGTGGATGGAGGCTTCACATGGCATATAACTCCCAAAACAATTGCCATGGTAAGGGTCCTATTGTGTTCACCTCCTTCTCCCCTTTCTCTCTCTCTCTCTCTCTCTCCCCCTCTCTCTCTCTCTCTCACACACACACACACACACACAAACTAAATAAATAAAAAACCTGCAAGACAGAAGAGAATATTTGGCCTCAGCACAAAAAAACTTACTTACACCCATTAAAATGTATGTTTCAAAGATATTATCTAGTAATCATGCATTGTCTTTAAACAGAACTAACACCTCCCTCTATATAACATTATCATTTGATGTCTGACATTTTTATGACAAGTTATTACACCAACACCTGGACTCAAGAAACTCAGCATTGACATATAATGACTCAGTCACCTAGCATGCTCCATTTCCGAATAACATAGGAATAAGATTGTACACACCATATTTAAAAATGAAAATATCTTACATGAGTCATTTCTTTACATATAACAAAAAAAGGAACTTATTTTATTCTACCACAGTGTTTTGTAATTTAATTTGACCATAGAACCCACCTGCACTCAAAAAAACTTGTACAAAAAGCTAAGAGATAGATCACAAATAGGCATGGACAAGGAAAGGCCAATAAAAGGTTTACTTTTTAAATATACAAAATTACAGCTCAAGACTGAAATAAAAGGACTTACTGTGATATAAATGAAATGGCAACAGTGCAACACAGCACTAACTTGCTGATACCTTTATGTACTCTAGTATTGCACCAACATCTGATTCCTGGACAGATAGTGACATTACAACAGCACAGTTACACATCAAAAATGAAACTTCAATGTACAATCATTGCATTTATTCTAGGATTGCAGCAACTCAAAAATATTATAACCTGTATTTTCACTTCATGGAACTGTGTCCTGCAGAACAGCATGTGGGGAGACACTGGTCTCACTCAACCTAATACATCTGGAGGAAAAGGTATACAGAAAGTACACACATAAATGTTACTGTACATTCTCTGACAACACTTATGCCAACATAAACTACCACCTGAAAATTGCACAAATTAAATTAAATTAGGTGTACTAAAGCAGAGATCAGAATGTGGGCAATTTCATCCAATATTAGCATCAGTGTACTAGTTATGATGAGTGTATATTGCCTGACTTACATGATGGAATGATGGTACACAATGGGAAGAGTTAGTGAATAAGGAGAGGATTCCAAAATAAAAAGTTAAAAAGTTAATTAATCTGTTACCTGTTACTCTACAGACTCCAACTGATGGGTTTTCATGACATCTGTCACACAGTAGTATTTGCACTTCTGGCTCAAACTCTTTCAGGAATGAGAGCCAACTCTCCACAGCAGTTAACCCATCATTCTACAATTAAACATAAATAACCAAATGGGCTATAGTGACCTGCAAGGACATAAGTAATAGAAATTATATAAATTACTGTTTCACTGTGGGCAGGGTAGCTCAGTCGGTATAGCGACTGACTACGGGCTGGACGGTCCGAGATTGAATCCTGGTGGGGACGAGATTTTCCAGCCATGCAGACTGGCCCTGGGGCCCACCCAGCCTCCTGTAAAATGGGTACCTAGTTTTTCCCATGGGCAAAGTGTGGCCAGGACGTGCTGCTGACCACTCACCCCCTTCTAGTGCTGCGGTCATGGAAGAGTAGAGCTATACCTATACCCACCCTCTGGGCCACACCGGGCCTGTAACAGGATCACTTTATCTTTTTTTTTTTATTCTTTACTATTTCACTACCTAACTTCTTCACAGCTGTGAGATCATTCCCCTTACTGGTTAGCACACAAAAAATGTCAATGAACACAAGACCACACTGCATGTTGAAGGCAGACACAAAGACTCAGAGTCTAAAACTTTTTTGAGTGAAATAAATTCATTAAAATACACTTAAGAGATGTCTTAAAACTTCAGCAAATGCTACTCTATTACATAGCAGCATATCATTTACTAAAACTCTGAACGTAGTAGCGAATGAATAAACTTTGAGAAGGATGGCAATTTTACTATACTTTGTACCAACATTCTATTTCTCACTGAATACAAGTCTGCATGATAAAAAAATGCTATATGAATTTTTATTACTGACTTTCAAGATACCACACCTAGAGCTCAAGGCGGTTCAAAATTACATTTACTAAATTCAACACCTATCAAACACCTATTATTCATAAATACCTTGTTACTATCAAAATGTACAACAACTGCTTCAACAGACTTGGCAAACTGCTCACTACCCAAAGTTTTCTTCTCTATGGAGCATAAATTCACATCCGCGGTGTAGTATTTGGTATCAATATGCCATGGATAAGCAATGATTCCGTCTTCAAATTTTGTAGGCTCCGGAAGTTCATGAACGCCCAGTATTACTGAAATAAAAGAAATAGCCATTAACGTACTTAAAATACACTTTAATTAAACTACACAGAAATACTGGTAGGCGTGTCAAAAACTTGGAAGATTACATTTGATTATTTCGTGAGGAGGGGTACTTGTGCAGCTTGCTACCACGGCACACGGTTTTCGTTCCATTACTGAAACAGTAAATATGTACGTAAAACACCTTCCCACTACCCTTATTGGATCTCTTCAACAGAATACTTTTGGTGCTGCTTCCTATCACTTATTTCATTCCCAGTACCGCAATTCAAGCGCTATAATATCATTTAAGACACACGTAGCCAATGGATTGTTTGCTGAACACTACTGGAGGAAAGAAATTAGCAGTCGTTCACTCGTATACGAATTCGTAACTGTTTACACCAAAGAAAAATTCATTTATACATTAACCATCAAAGTTACTCAACCAGCTTCTCTGTCTGCAACCACACACGTTACATGAGTATAGGTTCACACTTGCCAGTGAACTTTATAAAACGGATGTACACATCCTTTCGAGTAGTTCACTCGTGATTGGTTTCGCACAGCAGCACTGTTCAGCGTTGAATATCCCACATTCGTTAAGATTTACAGGGGTCTATTTCGGATTTCATCTTTTTATTTTTGCACATTAAAATGGCCACAACGTGGAAATCGCCATTCCTTGCTTTATGATTAAACATGCTGACCTGTTCACATATAAATATGTAGGTTACCAGGTTTTCATAGCGGTTTTCCGATTGTAGTCGTCTGGCTTGTATCTTGGAGTACTACGGATTCACACGAAACTTTCGGAAGAACATGTTGCCTAAATCTTCAGGGTCTGGTCGAGTTTCAGTACCACGCCATTACTAAAATTACAGATGGACACTGCGGGCCATTACAATTATATGACACTAGTTTTAATTTAACATTTTAGGTGTGGGGAACCTCATCACTAACACCCTTACCTACTTCTGGTCCTTCATTTCACCTTCAAACTGTCATAATTCAGTACAGTCCACTGTACGTTCTCAGCTTCCACTGAATTTTTATATGTGTATTTAAACCTACAGGTAAATTTCCATTAACATTGTTTCTTGCATGAAGACAGGCCTTTAGAATTAATCATACCTGGAAGGGGATGTTCCATTTTCCACAGACCCTATAACCAAATAGTGGAGCAATTTTGCTAAATATGTTGGGGGAAGGAGCAGGGGCCCTGTGAGGTTTGTTACCCAGGGTTTCATCTTTCATGGGACAATGGCATGTAATGTGGCAAATACAAGAAATTTCTGCAGTCATTTTCACAACTTTTCATACTTTTCCAAAAGACAAAAACATACCTTTCACAGTATGCCCTTGTACAATGAATAGAAGCCAGCAGAGTCCTTAAAAATGTTGGTAACCCTTCTTGAGGCTACAAGGGGTCATTAACTAATAAGACAATCTAAATTCATGCCACCATTAAAATTTCTCCTCCTAAAGAACTCCGTCTGTATGAATAAAAAGTCTAGTCTGTGGCCACAATGACAGCCTACTCACGTCAGACTGGTTCAGTATTTTCAATGGAAATGTACCTTATTGGCCACCTCCTTTTGCGGGCTAGTAATTAAAGAGATCAACAAACCCAACAGATACTAATAAATCAGTAATAAAAATACAAAAAATAAAAACTTCAGCGTTAGTTTCATCACTCTATATTTCATTGGACGAGTAATACAGGTTTAGTTATATATATATAGTTCTTCTTTCAGTGAAAATTTCAAAAGGTCTTTAACAATAAATTAATTACAGAATTTCCATCAAGTTAATACTGGAATTCACACACAGAACATCGAAAGAATTATTAAACAACATTACACTCACACATTTACACCATACATCACACACTTAAATTTTGGCAGCTTCTTTACTTACACTGCATTACATTTATTTTCCAATCAATCCTTGCATCGTTTCACTTCCAAAGTCCAAATATACTCATTTCCTAGTAAGGGTATCTGCTGCATGAATCCCTAATACTGGTTCTTTAAATTTAAGAACCAGGTCCAAAGAATTAAGTAACATGACAGTAAATCTTTTCTAGCTAAGACACAGACACTGTAGACAAATCAGTCACATATTACCAAAAAAGTTGATAAAAATACAGTACAATTCCATTTGAAGGTGTCTCAATTTAAGATTTTCCAGCATGACAGGTTCAATTTTGTGGTCCCAACCAAAACCCCAAATAATGAAGGATAATTTTGCTCAATTTTAGGTTTTTCTTGAATTTCAGACATAATAGCAGTTCAGTTCCTACAATATTTTGGAACCTCAGTTTAGGATATGCATTGACAACTCTGGAATTTGGCTTGCATAAATAATGCCATAATTATGCATAATGGAAGTGGAGTATGAGAACCAATTGCCAACTATCACAGCGGTATACTAACGATTCTCAAGTGTTTGTGTGCAATTGGTTAGGAAGCCTGTGGCAGAAGCCATTTACATATACACACCTTTCTAACTGAACACCGTTGATCATGAATGTAAACAACCTTGTGATGGATTAACACACACCACACTGACAGAAAATGTCCTTGCAGTCATAAACCCTAATTTCAGTAGCTTTTCAATTTTTTTTTGTGTCCCATAAAATAAACCTATAAAATATACTCAAGAAAAGCATCATTAGGTTTAAATTCTCAGTGAATATAATGTTTCTGTAACCACAGCAATAATTTTTTGTTTGATTTTGACACAACCTCCAATTAAGATTGTGATATCAGGCATAAACACTTTGTCCCCCCACACAAATCTTAAACTGGGGTTCTACTGTAATTATAAAAAAAATGGATGCCTGGATGTCAGTACTAGAAATCTGAGACAGTGAACATTATCACATAAATTCAATTTACTGTAACACAGTTTTCTGTATGCATCATCTTGTTTAAAGCCACTTGTCTTCTCTCTATGTAAATTGCTCTCTGAATTAAAAAGGAACTAAGTAACAGCAAACCTACAATAAACAAGAAGACTGCATTCCAGCCATACATATCTGAAACAAATCCTATCAGTGGGCCTTGGATTACAGCTCCCATGCTGCCAAAGCCATTTATCAGTCCAGCAACTGCTGCACCAACATTACCACCATCCTTCTCACCAATCTTTACTGCCACTGAGCCACCAAGCAGTGCATCCAAACCACACACACAGGCACCACCAACACTTAGCATGACAGAATTATATATAATTCCCCAGGTAGCAGTTAACTGCAAGAGGAGAAAACCAGCTGTTCCAGCAATTGTTGCAAGTAGTGTAAGCACAAGCGAGTTGTAACGATCGGCTGCCATTCCGAGAAGCACACTACCTACAATTCCACCAACATCAAAAAGGGACACCAGTAGCCCTGTATTAGCTGCCGATTGATTCAGTTCTTTCATCACATAAACAGGAAACCATAGGTAGATAAAATAGCGTACTACCTTATTACATAACATCGCCATTGCCAATTCCATTACCATAGGCAAACGCCATAATGCAAGAAATGATGTTGTCTTATTGGATGCTGCTGTTCTTTCTTCCACTGGCACTTTGCCTGGTATTAAAATGTCACACTCCTTTGGCATTTTTAACACCAGCCATGCCACTACAGCCAGCAACATTACAACCACAGATAAGGGACAGTACACAAAGCGCCAGCCATATGCACTGTAAATGTAACCTGCCAGTCCAGATGCAATAATGCTTCCACCATATGCTGATGTATTTATAAAGCCAAACACAGAATTAAGCTGATGGTCAGAAAACCAAGCTGATATAGACTTGCAACAAGCAGGCCACACTGGACCCTGAGCTGCTCCATTAATAAAAAGCAGGAACAAAAGAATTCCAAAATTATCCCAAGACCCAAATGAAAACATACTGATTCCAGCGATACCTAGGCATATGGTCACAGTATAACGAGGTCCTACATGATCAGCAGTTGACCCAAGTACCATCTGTGCCAGAGAATATGGCAATAACATTGCTGTATCAAGACAGCCAAGCTGCATCTGGCTGAACCCCAGATCATCTTTCATACCCACTTTTAATGCTCCCAGTGGTTTACGTACCAGATATGTTGCTGCATACAGCAACCACACACATGTGAAAATAAACACCTGCAGGACTTTCAATCGAGCCATAATGGATAGCTACAAAAAATGTTTTACCAATCACCAGTTTCTGATCTGATATCACTGAAAGTTCCCATACAGCCCCATTAAAACTCCTTGAATTACTATATCGGGTAAGTGACTCTTTCCTTCCAACTGCATGTAAGGATCCTCCTTATAATTATATATTGGTGGATGGTCCAGAGTTTTATCTTGAACAGCAAAATCTGTGCACCTAGAAAGAAAAGAATGCCACAGAATGAATAAATGAAAAAACATATTTTTAAACATCAGTCACATGTTTGTGAGTTTGAATATAAATAGTTCTTGAGTAAATAGACAATTTTTGGCATTATTTAACAATGTATTACCAACAGTATCAAATGGTAGGAAGACCATGAGGATGAAATTACACTACACAGGGATTGTACAAACAATGTAACAATGTGGTCTGTTCATCTAGCCACTGCTGCCACGGCAAAAAAAAAAAAAATTCATTGTGTGTATTGGTGAGCTACATGTCAGTCAACAGTAGTATAATAACACAACTGTTGCCATGAAAAGGCAATAATGTGTTCCCTTTGTATGGATGAGCTACACATCATTGTGAACAATAGAAAATGTTGAGTTTTGCCACAAAACACAATGCGTTCCCTTTGCATTTTTGAGACATGTCACTGTTAACAACATAAAACTGATGCCTGTTGCCATCGAAATGCAACAATGTGTTCCCTATACACCACTGTCGAGCTACAAAATATTTTGTACTGCTCTGAGCAATATAAATGTATACTGCTCTTAATGTAAAGTGCCTCATATTTATTTGATTTTAAGGAAATTTTGATTTTACCAGACTTTCACAGAAGTCTGAAACATCAAATTTGAGGCAAATCTGTCCAGTGGAAGCCAAGCTGATACAAGTGGACAAACATGCTGAAGCCAATCGGCATTTTACATGAATTGTGCGTATATGCCTTGAATGGATCTGACAACATAAAAGTCATGGCCTATTTTAAGGTTCTTTTCCAGCATTGGGCTGAAGGGAATGACAAAAACCACAAGAAACCTCAGACATGCTAGCCAGTCATATTAAGAGTGAAGAAGAGGATTTAAGAAGCAAGAATAATAACCCCTACATATCTCAATTTAATATGTTACTGACACTGCTATCATTCTTGAATATATCATACCATTTGTATAAACTGTTTTTAAGAATTATGGTTGAAACTCATCAAATTAAGACTTGGTAATTTTGAAGTGCCCTACTGTATAAATTCTGACAGGAAAGGAAAGAAAACTACAGTGCTAGTGAATTATTCATTCCCTGTATTTTGCCCTGACTTATTCACAGCTAGTGAAGAAAAACAGGTCAGTCAGCTGCCAGAATTTGATCATCGCTGCAATATTTCATCCATACACATAATAAATATATATTACACTATGAATAAAATATATATACCAGAAAACCAGTCAACAAATACCCACTCTTAAATTTAATTTCTCTTTTTATTTATGATATTTGTTTCTTACAGTTCTTTCTTCCTGGATAAGTTCCTGTAACAAAAATTGATGTTACAGCACTTGGTTCATTTTGCAAAACTGATTTGGCTGTAGCAGTGAGTCAGTTAATATCAGCATTGTTTGCAATGTTGCCTTATGGTGACCTGCTGTTAGTCTCAAGATGTCCCTTCTTGCATCATCTCAATCACGTCCTTACACTAGTATGAAGAAAATGTGTCTGATGACCCACAAAACAAAGAAAAGGTCACTACTGCTACTGAAAACTGTTACTGTTTGCCCATATATCAGTTTTCATATACGTACTTATAACTCGATAAAACAGCCAGAGTCCCTAAAATTTTAATGCCTGTTACATAAGAAAACCAATTTTCTCTGCACTCAAACCTATGTAAATTAATGATGCAGGCATCATTCCTGAATAAACTCACATGCATCCACACATATGCACAGTAAATAAAGCCAAATATAAACTTATTTATCTGCTTACACATAATTTATCTTTCAAAGCACCATTCCTCAAACAAACAACAAAATATCTAACAGGAAATGAACACATAGACGCCAACAAACCATAAATGTGCTTGCATGCTACTATCTTGCAGACTTTAGTCGGGAGAACATTATCAAAGCAGACTGGTGACCTTATATGATAAAATATGGTTATGTCACATATTTTTAGTAAGTTATGAGGTAACAGCAAACTGTTCTGGTTAGGTCTAGATTGCTGATACACAACATGAATAATAAATACTAGGCATGCATACTCCTTGCCAGAGGTTTAAAAGTCTTCCAATGAGCTAGAAGCCATCTCCATATTCTAAGCAGCAGCATACCTCATTTTCAAAAATTAGGTCTGGCAACTGTATCAAGACAGTATAATCATAACATCAGCAATGGAGTAAACACAAAGTCAATCTGATTTGTGCCCAAGTCACAATTTCAGCTGCATCAACTACAAACCCATTAATATAACAGCTTTATTGGGTCTGTTAAATGTTTAGCTCTGACACCGCACTTATGTCAGTCCCTTAATGTGCTGATTCTAATGGCAAACTCAAAATTTTTGCAAACTAGGTCCCAGTGATTAAGTCATGTGCAAACATACTGTCAACTATCAGGTGCAAAAAATAACATTTTTCTATCACCAGCGTGACTGTAACATTTAAGAGTATTCTTAAAATATGTATCTACTTGGGCACAATGCAGCATTTCAAGGTACCCCCATCAAACTCCTTCACACTGTCCCAAAGAGAATAAAATAGGACATGTATTTTACGAATATCTGATGACAGGATGAGTACTACAAACAACCACCACCACCAGTAATGCATACAAACTGGTGCAGTTCGTAGAATGTCAACAAATAATCAAGGATGAAAAATATACTTACTCAAGGCTACCTTTCAATTTCTTTACCCCAAGAAATGCCAGTACTTGAGCGCAGCTTGGCCCAAATTTCAACATTGCTTGTAAATACTGTTCCAGACTTTTTCTTCTTCTTTCCAAAACCTTAGGCTGACTGCTACGCACTCTCTTTGGTGGAAATAGTGGGGTACTGTAGCTCTTCCGCAACTGGTAATCAAAGAACATGAATAGGATTGAAATAAAAATTTCCAGACTCCCCAAAACACTTGAGCAAGCTTGTTACTGCTATGCACACGTTATATGGGCACCGCGTTCCAACTTCATACATCGTCTGTTAACATAACCTAAATCCCGCTTCTGAATAAGCAACGGATTATCTTATTCCCTCACTTCATAACTAAACGCTATTTGAACGTCATTTAATATTCCAACATCGTGCACACCATTATGTCATTATTCTACACAGTGTGATTCTATTTCCGTTCACGGCTGCAGATTGGGAGTGAAAATAGGGCATGATTACCTTTAAACGACTCATGTAAACTGCATTTTCAACATTCTATTGCTAGAATATACGATAAGTCACAAACAACTACTTCTTAAAAGTTCTATTTACCTCTCTGTGCAAACAGTGGAATGCGCTGTAACGCCTTTCAACTCTGTGATGCCTATCTCCATCTAGCACTTCAACAATATAAACGTAATGAGGTTTCCCCGGTGGTTCGTCCACTAACCGATATCGCGGTATAAATATTTGCGTCATTGATATATTTCTTAAAATAGTAGTCCCGTAGCAGAGTTAAATACAATGCGTTTCGCTTCATTTCCCAACCTCCTCAACCCATTCTTTGCTTACGACTGCCACACCATGATTCCGCCATTACCTTTGCGGACGAAATTACGTACGTTTCCAACGTTTAAGCCCCATATTGCGCATCTGTGTCGGGCTTGTAGCGGCCCAAAACCCCCCAGTTCGCAGATGGAAACAGTCTTTCCACTCTCACGGATTACTCATCCAACCCTTGCCGTTCCTAGCACAGTTTCCCATGTTTTCATTTCACTGCAATATACCTCGTACTTGTCTCTGAACTATACCACAAGGAATGACACATTGAACTTCTTCCATGCACTTACAAGAAGTTACTGGTAGGAAAATGCCACGCACGCGCGGATGCACTAGACTCTTTCATTTCATCCCGAAGGCGAGGGCCATTTTATCTCATGTTTCTTGGCGTTTCCCAGCCCTTCAAATGAAGTTCATGATAAATATTTACATTGCTTGAAACGAACGGGAAGGATACATGGTAATAGGCTTGAGTTTTCCTGTTAAGAGTTTAAAAAAGCCGCAGTTTTTTTTATTAGGGCAACCAATGACACAGATGGACAAGTAGGCGCAAGTAGGATTGCACCCGAAAGGAGTCATTGAATACATTTTGGTAACAAAGATGCAGACTAATTCTTTACGGCATGCTTAGCAATCTGTTTTATTTCCCATAAAATGACATCTAGTTAATTTTTGTTTTTTATTCAAATAATATTCACGTTTTACATATATGATGCACTAAAATTTACATGTCCAGCCCTGTCAGGTAAGGGTTCAACTACTCCACAGCTACCAAGTAAATTAAGGCACTTGTCACATCATAGGACCAACTTTTGTATGCTTTCATCAAAAAGATCACCACCAAGCATTTCAGTCAATTCTGCAAGTCTTTTGACACTTGATCACTCCTCAGACTCCAATCCGCCAAAATATGTTCGCATAATTCAAAAGTTCGAATCATCTGTGACCAAATACAGGTGCCAACTTCGTTCATTGTCAGGCACATTAGTCCTGCCTTCTTTATTTATTCATTTACCTGCATTCCACAAATCCGGATAAGGTTACAAAAACCATAGGATATAGAATTAGTGAATGTAATGTGGATATTTGCATGAAGAAGCATATGTCTAGCTAAATAACAGAATAAAATAATACATTTATCTTGTTAACTATAAATCTGATAAATTATATGAACACAAACTACTCTTATTTATAAATTTTTATATAGTTACATCACAATTTAATTTAATTCTCTATTCCTGACTACAAATATAATAGGTAAAATATATAGTGCGGTTTAAGTGGGAAGATATTTAGTTTTTTAAATAATGTATGGCATGAATCTGTATTTCTTGAATTCATAATAACTCTACTCTTTTTTGTATCTTAAAGATATTATCACACTAGGATGAATTACTCCAGAAAATTATATCGTAAGTTGATACAGAATTAAAATAAGAAAACTAATCATCCTTAATGTTTCTTGAGTCACGAAAGGCTTGACAGGCCTAATCGCATTAACATGCAGTACTTACTTTAGACATTATTGGATCAATATGGTTATTCCATGATAATAACTATCAATGAGTAATCCAAGAAATTTGGTGCTATAAGCATTGTTTGTTCTCACAGCATATGTTTATGTTAATCTTATGACTATTTTTAGTCAAGAATTGTAAATAATATGTTTTATCAGAATTTAATGATAAGAGATTAATAATAAACCAGTCATTAATATTTTAAAATACTTTATTAATATAATTTGTAAAACCTGTAGGACTGTGGTTAGTGACAATTATACTAGTATCATCAGCAAATAAAACCAATTTAGATATATTAGATATAGTTTTTGGAAGGTCATTTATGTATAGAAGGAAAACAAAGGACCCAGAATTGAACCCCGTGGAACACCTTATTTAACCAAACACCCATCCAGAAAAGGCAGTGTTCGAATATTAATTATTTATCAGAACTCTCTGATATCTATCATTCAGATAAGATTTTATCAAAGCATTAGCTTTACCTATAATTCCATAAAATTCCAATTTCAATAACAGTATATGTAATTCCCACAGTCAAAGGCTTTTTCCAAGTCACAAAATATGCCATCAAATAATAATTTATTGTTTAGGGCTGATAACATATCGCCTTCCTTGAACAAATGATACCAGTTCCGCACATTTCCTTCGCTCATTGCACCTTCACCATACACTTCAACATTCTGCCTGTGAATTTGTGCTGTATGAATATTATTAGCATTTAAAAATTGTATCACCTACTGCACTTCACAGGTAGTGTTATGTGCTCACCTTTAATGACTACAATGAAAGAAGAGGGTGAGGGGATTATAGCACTGTACTAAGTCAAAACTGCTTTTCGCTTGACCTACAGAAGACTGACCTTCATTGGATGTACAAATGTCACCTGTGCAGCCACTTTTACTTTCTGGATGCATCTCATATTTACGTTCAAAATTTTCTTACACAGTATCTATCACCAGTCAACTAAAGCTCATATCATTGTCAGAACTGTTCACAACAGATGAAATGAAACTGTCACCTTGAAAAAATGATGATGAAGCAACTCATTCAAAATGTTATGCACAGGCCAATATTGGTTTCTTATCTGAAATCTCTGGTGTTAATATAACAGTTAACATACAGCAAAAATAAGATTTTTTCTGTTTTAATAGAACACAACCCAATGTCTCATAACTTAATAAATGAAAAAAGATGAATCATCAATTTTTTTTATATCTATCAACTGGCTGTATGATTTGTCCTTGTCGCATCATTTATAGTTGGTTAATGCTGGAAGTGGACAGGTATCCCATACAATCTTGTTCCAGCGAGGGTAACTGACAGATGTCTGCCTCAGCTTCTAATACTGAAGTTTCTGTCCAGTTCTTGTGTTCATAATGTAGATTGTATTTTTACACCTTGACTAAGAAGAGTAAGTTCATCATTGGACAAGGTTATATTAGTCTCATAAATTACTCTAGGGTAGAATTCAATGTCTTTGTGCTTTTTGAATGTAACATCACATAGCTTAATGACATTTTGTGCACCAATGATTTCTCTTTTTTCACATATTCTGTCATTTATAACAGTACTAAGTATTACTGCATTTTTAATGACAACCATTGTCTAGTTCATGTCAACAAGGTAAGTAATGTAGTGCCTATGCATGTGGCATATGGGGAAGCAGAGGTATATTGCCAATCACTCTTAACCTCAACACTAGTTAAGAATGGTCAGCTTCACGCCTGGGCTTCTTTGTACCCAGCACCTACTCAATACGAGACAAATGAAGAAAACATATCATGCACCTGCTGACACCTGAACCATGATTCATAGCATGTCTAGCCCACAGCCTAGTCACCACGCTATCCCAGCATCCATGTCAAAATGGTAGACTGTTAAAACAAAATTAACATTCTCAAAGGTTCATGGTATATAGGTGAGAATGGTGGAAGTTCTTAATCACCAGAGTATGAATGGAAAAAGAGAGCCAGATATTTAATCCATAATGCAGTTGTTGTAATGAGAAGCTGGGAACAGTTGAGACTAAATGTCTATTTCTTTCAAATTAATTTTAATATACCTTTCTTTGATATACTTTCTACTAGAGATTATTAATAATAAATTTAATGTTACACAACTTGAGTGTTATATTTTATTTCTGACATACAGAAGTACCCCTTCTGAAAATTCAAGTCTTCTGGGATGTGATACTGGTTTGTTGGGTGAGTGGTTCCTGACATTTCGAAGGAGTGTAGTGCATGTGGCTTCAGGATCAACCAGTCCATTTCTTCTGAGACTGCTCCATGAAGATGGAGGCACTACAAGGCGGGGAACCACTTGCCCAATGATGCAATATCACATCTCAGAAGACTTGAATATTCAGCAACACATCATGGAGGATGAAATGGGCAGGGTATATAGCATGCATGGTAAGAACAATAATTTTATATAACATTTTAGTCATAAAACCTACATAGAAGAACTAACTAAAAATACAAAGCCAATTTTACCCCAATTTTAAATGCAACGAAAGATAAATATAATTTCTTTAACAAAACATCTAATTGCTACCTATAACCTCTTTCACAGCCTCTTGCGTAACTTACTGTTCTGCGATGTCAGATTCATTTTCTTGTCCTGTTCACTTTTTTATTTTCAAAATCCATGTTACTCTTTTCTAAAGCCCCATTTTCTCCTTCTGCTTGCATCATTTTTCTTCAGCTTATATTCTGTTATGGCCTTTCTTGTCACACTTTGCTTTGTATCACATGCATCTTAAAACAAATGACAATTTCACTTAGTTTCTTACAACAAGCTTTCATTTTACATGCAGTGCTGTCAATCGTAAACGTAAAATATATAGCACTCTGTCCATATTACCTTAATTTAAAGAGCACACTAGTCCACAAACAGGAGTTTGGACAGTGCAGTCAGTACAATGACTAGGCTATGGGCTGGACACCTGAGGAATTGTTGTTCACTTCCGGACTGCAGCAAGAAATTTTGCTTCCTCCAAAGTCTCCTGATCACCTTTGGGGTCACCCACCGTCTTACTCCATTGATAATTGGGGCTGTTACCCAAAGGGATAAAGTGGCTAGGGTGTAAAACTGACCAATGTATGGAGCCACACTGGTCCTCCCTCACATGCCTTCATGGCATGGAAGGAATGGTGCTTAATTACACACATGGACATCTTACATTTTTCACTTTTAACTTTACCTACTCCATACATATAAAATGTATTTTCATTGCTGTAAAGAGTCTCAGTAAAGTCTAACTTATGCTGCTTCTCACACTTGTGTATGTGTGTACTTCTATGTATCAGCGAATTTCAAACAAACTGCCAACACTATCTGACCAATAAGATAAGAGCTCTTTATGACAACACCACAATTGAAATTTCTGTCAGTGTATCAGCAGGGATAGTCGTATTAATTTCTTTACTGCAAACAAAAACAATACTACTGTATCTTATTATGTACATCCAATGGTAGACTAAGAGACTGAAACAGGAACCAGTTAATTATCTTCCCTGGTCCAAATCTGCATAGCTTGCAGTTTCAAGGGAAAGAAGACACCACCTAGAAGAAAAACACATAATGTAAGCTTTTACACAATGTTTAACAGTCACTGGTAATCATATGGACCAGACAAGTTAGTGTAATGTGCAGGATACCAAAATCTCTCTTGGGGGTTCCCAGTTATAATCTTGGTTGGAAGGCTGCACAATCTGACTGAAGTATCCATAGCTTTCTTGCTGCCTGCCCTCTCTACAAGAAATTCCTGGGCAAAACCTTAAAATGTGCTATAATAACTTCCTACCTCATGCTTTTAGCAGTTATTTACAAAGTACAAAAAAAGAATGCCTTACACAGAGACCATTACCCTGTGTCTGTGACCTAGTATAAGTGACTACAATGTCTGCAGGATTTTTGTGAAAAGTTGTCAAGTGTTTCATGAACATTGTTTCAGTGAGTCATACTTTACTTAAGGGTGCAAATGAAATTCTACTGCAGTGTCCCCTAGTTCTTGACTGATGTGGATGAACTCTGATACAGAAGACTGCCACATATTATTCAGGATTTTTAGCAACATGATTTTGTCTCTTCTCTGAAATGTCCAGACCAGCTCTGGGGCCCACCCACCTTCCTTTTCAGTGAGTACTGGGGCTTTTTCCTGGAGGTAAAGCAACCAAGGCATGATGACCTCTTCCACTCATTGCCATGTTTAAGAATGAGTGGAGCTATACCACTACTCCCCCTACATGCCTTCTCATGTAGATAAGGACAACTTTACTTATATAAGAGTAAAAAAGGGAGGGAGTCTGCCACTTGATCCTGCTCTCTGTGCTAATGCTTACATATTCATGTTCATGACATTTGTGTATGTGCTTGATGTTGTCACCTAACTTGCAAGTTGACTTTTTTCGTCAGTCACTTGATTTTGTGACTTTGTGTATTGTAGTCATGACTTTTTCTTAATTTACTAGCCACTTGTAAATGTTGCCTTGTTTTGTAAGCATATGTATATTGTTGCATGCCAGAATGCAGCATAAGTATGTCAGCCACCCAAACAGTTTGTTACATGTGTGCTAAGTTAACTTGTAATAAATTCAAAGGGACAATTGCACCCCTCTGCCCCTCATTAAATAGTCTATACACTTCATATTGGTTGTAAGGATGGGGATCAGGATGAAATTTTGGCACCCCACACACAATGTATTATGTTTTAAGACTAGCTGCATCAGTCTCACAAAATGCCAACTAATGGCCTGATGACATTAAGAGAAGACAACTCCCCCCCCCCCCCCAAAAAAAAAAAAATTTTTTTTTTTTTTTT
>Ga0123355_10003030_pt1 | contig 23945 bp, 26 predicted proteins | sample TergutEmb28metaG_3_FD_89872 | JGI IMG/M metagenome (GOLD analysis project Ga0123355, IMG submission 89872) | Embiratermes neotenicus P1 segment gut microbial communities from Petit-Saut dam, French Guiana - Emb289 P1 | ecosystem: Host-associated > Arthropoda: Insects > Digestive system > Gut ... | reverse complement strand
ATTTTATAAAAGGTTTACCAAATGTTGAACTTGAGCTATTACCTTATCATCCATTAGGTCAACCAAAATATGAGTATATAGGTAAGGTATATCCTATGGGTAATGCAACATTAGACGATGAAAAAATGCACAAACTTAACCAACTACTGAAAACTAGCTTTTCCTAGTTTTCTTCGCAATACCTCCTCAAAAAATGACAGCCTTTGTGCTGTCATTTTTATTTTCTGTAGTGCTGTGTGATATTTAATTTGCATATTAAATTTTAATAAGTTAAAATTAATAACAATAATGAGCGACTAATCAAGAAGCAGCAAAAGGAGCATACATGGACTATCTTTTATTACTACTAGGATTTATCCTTTTGATTAAAGGAGCAGATCTTTTAATTGACGGTGCATCAGGCCTTGCAAAATCACTGGGGCTTTCACCTATGATAATAGGGCTTTCAATTGTTGCCTTTGGGACAAGTGCTCCAGAAGCTGCAATAAGTATTAGTGCTGCCCTTCAAGGAAGCGATGAAATAGCATTAAGTAATATTGTAGGAAGTAATATTTTTAATGTTGCTGTTGTTATCGGGATAATGATACTACTAAAACCCCTGAGTGTGGATAAACAAGCAGTACATAGAGAAATTCCTTTTGCCCTGCTCTCGTGCATCCTTCTATTAATTCTAATTCTTTTCAGTCCTTTGCAATCAGTTGATAACAATCTTATTACAAGAAGCGACGGACTAATATTTTTAGCTTTCTTTTCTCTGTTTATCTATTACCTTTTTAGAATGTCTTATAAAAATTCAAGTAGTAGTCTTAAAATTGAGAAAAAACCTGCACAAAATAAAAACAGTGCTAAAACTAAGCAAGCCTTATATTTTATCATTGGCTTAGCCGGTATTATTCTTGGGGGAAAATTTGTAGTAGATAGCAGTGTCACAATTGCATTAAGCTGGGGTATCTCCGAAACCCTTATAGCTTTGACAATAATAGCTGCCGGTACTTCCCTGCCGGAATTAGTTGCCGGGATAACTGCTGTAATAAAGAGACAGACTGATATTGCTATAGGTAATATTGTTGGAAGTACCATCTTTAATATTCTTTTTGTACTAGGTATTACTTCTGTTATAACCCCAATCGCTGCAACATCGGAACAGATTACAGATACATTTATAATGATTTTTATTCATGTCCTGCTACTCATTTTTGTAATAAATAAACCCACCATCTCCAAAAAAGAGGGGTTTGTTTTGCTGGCATCGTACTTGGCATTCCTGGCTTTTATCATCATTAGATAAACATATTTAAAGGGCTCTGCTTATATATTAAGCAAGAGCCCTCTCGTTTACGCATGTTTTATTTAGGCAAGACCATTTTGCATTTCACAAGCCATTATTGTTTGCTTGCAAAGTACAACTGTTGTTGCCGGGCCCACACCTCCGGGAACCGGAGTAATTTTAGCAACTATTGGTTCGACTGCATCAAAATCAACATCTCCAAAGTACTTTCCGGGATTATCCGGATCTTCATTAATACCAACATCTATGACAACCTGTCCCGGCTTAACAAAGTCTGCTTTGACCATTTTGGCACGACCAACAGCAGCAATTAATATATCTGCATCTGCACATATTGCAGGTAAGTTTTCTGTTTTTGAATGACATATAGTCACTGTAGCATTTTCACGTAAGAGAAGCATTGCCAGCGGTTTACCTACAACCATAGAACGACCCAGAACCACTGCTTTCTTTCCTTGAAGTGGAATATCATAGAATTTAAGTATGTCCATACACGCTGTAGGAGTACATGGCGGGAAACCTGTCAAATCATCAACAAAAATCTTTGCTGCACTTCCCAGTGTCATACAGTCCACATCTTTTTCAACAGGTATTAATTCTCTGATTTTCTTTTCATTCAAATGCTTTGGTAAAGGAGCAAACATAAGGATACCGTTAATTGCTTTATTCTCCCCTACTTCTATAACTGCTTTCTCAAAAGCTTCCTGTCCTATATCTTTTGGATATTCAAAAACCTCATATGCCATTCCTATTGCCTCACAGGTCTTTTTTGCACCACTTTCATAAAAAAGATCATCAGGGCGTGTCCCTACTCTGATTATACCTAGTGTCGGCATTATACCCCTTGTCTTTAAATTTTCCACTTTTTTGCACAGCTCTTCTTTCATTTTATCTGCAACCGGTTTTCCCTTTAGCAACTCTGCCATTAAATTTCGCTCCTATCTGCTAATTTTTGAAATTATCAGCTCTAGTGTTTCATCTGCTGCTTTACTACCTACAGCTAATAGTTGATTCATTTCTTCTGTTGTAACCTTTACATATTCTTGATCCTTAATAGCACTGAGGTTAATCATTACATTTAATGAGCCACTAATTAAGGATGCTTTCAGAAATACAACTCCACAGCCTACATCTGAGATGGCAATCATGGTACCGATCTGCCCCATTCTCTTGTGGATTTCAATTCCTTCGTATGATTTACGCATTATCTCCATAGGAACTGAACAAGCTTCTTTGGAGCATTTTTCTAATACTTCTTCTTTGAATTTAGCTTGCTCCGGAGTATCCTTGGGTAAGCCATATGCCTTTGATAAAGGTTCAAATACTTCCGCATCTTTATCAACTAAAACTTTTAGTTCTTCAATTATTTTGTTTCCCTTTTCTATTAAATCCTTTACCTCATCTTCCACATCAGCATATTTCTTTTTGCCTACAGTTAGATTACCAACCATATTGGATAAAGCCATACCAATCGCCCCACCATATGCAGCTGCACCTCCACCGCCTGGGATAGGTGCTTTTGAAGCTAATTCTTCTAGGAATTGGCTACAGCTTTTTTCTAACATTGACATAAAAACTCCTCCTAAATTCGAGTTCTCCTACCTCTATATATTTTACCATAATTCCTCAATATTTTTCTTGTTTATTGAATAAAATAAATACGCATCCATTCTAAAATTCAGACCATCCAAGGTTTTGTTAATAATTTTACAGCGGAGAGAATTCCGGCTACCGCACAGAACTGACCGGAGCGGAAAAACCATTAGCCAGACACAGCTTACACCACACACAGCAACATTCTTGCTAATTAAGAAATTGTTTGTTAAAATTACACTAAACACACTTAAGCATATAGCTGATTGATATTTTCCAGTGAAAGGGGTTTATAAATTTGAGATACTACCAAGGAGCTTTTGGTGGAAATATTTCTTTAGATTATTTAAAAAAGAAAGCACCTATAACTTTAGCTCTCATTGCAATCAACTTAACGATTTTTATTGTTATCAATCTTTTCTTGGGCCAAGAAAGAGAATTAATACTCTGGGGCGGAATGGCACCCATTCAATTTGTCTTGATTTCAGGTGAGTACTGGAGATTTTTCACATCCATGTTCATCCATAGTGGCATAATGCATGTTATATTCAACATGATTTTTCTGCTCCATGCAGGTGGCTATATAGAACCATACATCGGCAGAAGAAATTTCATTGCATTCTACTTAATTTCAGGCTTATTGGTTTCACTTTGTGCCGGTATCTTCACAAATGCCATTTCAGTAGGAGCTTCAGGAGCAGTATTCGCCCTGTTGGGGTTCCTGCTATACTTTGACTTGCAGGCAAGAAAATCAGGTCAACAAACAAATAGCATTATTCTGCCTTTAGTAGTGATTAACATGATTATTACTGTATTAATTCCCAATATCAGCCTTGTTGGTCACTTATCAGGTCTTATTATTGGCTTCCTATACGGTGCCTATCGCTGGCATAAAGCCCAACAAGAACGTCGTGGTGCATTTGGATAAGAAAACCAGTTACGCATTAAAAATACAAGGGTTAGTTAGGCTCACAGCCTAGCTAACCCTTTAAACATCGATAACTATATCATATAATTCCTTACAAGGTCTTCAAGGCTATCCCTTCTACGAATCAGATGATGGGCTCCGTTTTTATCAATCAATACCTCTGCCGGGCGAAAGCGACAATTATAATTAGATGACATAACATGTCCATAAGCTCCGGCGTTCAAGACAGCCATAATATCACCCTCATGTATTTCCGGTAAGATTCTATCCTTAGCCAGGACATCACAAGTTTCGCATATGTTACCAACAATAGTCACTTGTTTTGTCTTTCCTGTAGGTTCTTTTTTGCTAAAAACCTCAACTTCATGGTAAGAATCATACATAGAAGGACGCACCAAAATATTCATACCTAAATCAGTACCTATATACGTTTTATCGTAGCTTTGTTTTGTAGAGTGAACCTGTCCCAGTAAGATTCCGGACTCTGCTACAATATATCTTCCGGGCTCAACTACAAAAGCAACTTCCTTGTTATCATACTCCTGAAGAAACTCACCCAACACAACAGAAAGCTTTTTAGACAGGGCTGAAAGATCAAGTCGAGCTTCGTCACTTTTATATGGAACTCCTAAGCCTCCACCAAAATCTACAAATTCAAGTCCCGGAAATTGCTTAACAATCTCCAAAAGAGCCTTTGCTCCATTTATATATTTATCTTCATCCAGGAAAAGAGACCCTATATGCTGGTTAATACCAACCAATTTTAAGTTATATCTTTGTACAATAGCCTTTACCTCATCAGTAAACTCTGCTTGTACACCAAACTTTGTCTTTTCTCCTGCTGTAATAACCTTTTCATGGTGTCCTGCTCCATAGGAACCGGGATTAAAACGTACAGCAACTCGACCTCCTGCATTTATCTTTCCATACAGCTCAAGTTGTGCAAGGCTGTCAACACTAAGTACTATGCCACGATCTATAACATGTTTCATTTCCTCTGCCGATACATTGTTACAGACATATAAAATTTTATCCGCCGGAAAGCCCGCCATTTCTTCAATATATAACTCTCCGGGAGACATGGCATCCACATTCAAGCCTTCATCCAAAACAATCTTTAAAAGGCTGGGATTGCTGTTTGCTTTGATAGAATAGTTGATTTTTAAATTAAATCCCGGAAGAAGATTCTTTAATTCATTACACCTTTTACGTAAAGTAACCTCATCATAAACATATAATGGGCTACCATAGGTTTCAATCAGCTCAAAAGCCATTTCTGTGTTTATAAACATAAGTCATTATTCCTTTCCTTCTCTTTTTAGGCTTATAAAATCCCCTTCATTTCTAAGGTTCTCTTTTAAAAAACATCTTGCCAACTTATTTTTATCATAGAACTTAGCTGTTAATATAAAAACTATATGTCTTTTGATGTTTTTTGTCAATGAAAAACCCTATTCAGCATCACTTCCATCGTTCTGCCTCTTCACCAACGACAATTTCATCGGTTTCTTTGTTAATAGCCGCACTATTAAAGCATCCCCAATCTATCATATCCTGTAAATCTTTTCTTATAAAATTTAACGACCGATTTGTAGTAGTCGCTATCTGTTCAAGAGAAACCATATTTTGTTCATAGATTAGGTCAACATATTTACCAAAACGCCTGATCTTGAGAGTTCCATGAACACCCATCATAACAACACCAACAGAAAAAGCTAAAAACACAAGGGCTACAATTACTTGTCCACTTTCGTCTCCTCTAATGATGGGTCCAAAGGAAATTATAGTGAAGCCTCCCCCACATATAATTAATAGTAGATTTGCAAAACCATGTATAAGTAAAGACTCTTTTGCTGTGTTCATCAAAACCCTCCTATTTTGCAATAATGCCCCACTCTTGTATCTAGACAACTATGTAAGTTTAAAATTTTTGCTTTTAGTGTAATTTAATCTATACTGAAAAATCTATCTTTTAGCTACATCTTGGCTACATCATAACATGATTAGATATTCCAAACAATAAAAACCAACAAAGTTCAAGCCAAGTTTTTGCATAAAAAAACATAAAAAAATGAGAGTCGGCATTTCGGGGTCAGTACATTCCCGCCTTCTCTCATTTTAGTTTTTTAAATCCTGTTCATTCTCTGTAAGACCTTCTTTTTTCAGCACTTGATCCAAGACATCCATATCTAATTCTAAATCCAATGTAGTTTCCTTAAAGAGAGCATCCAGCTGTTTTTCTAATGCTTCTTTAAGCACATCTAAAGTATCTTCAATTTTGTGCATGGAACTTACGATGTTTTCTCCCTTTATTTTCTGCTTTTCCATATCAGAGTAGTTTGTGAGCAATTTAACGGCAGTTGGGAGATAATGGTTGAAAAAGCGACTTAAGGATGAGAAGAGGCTTGGCTTTTTGGAAAGCTTTATAAAGATATTCTGAGATATCTCTATAATCTCACGTGTACTTTTCCTAACACGGTTGTTTATGATCTTCCAACTCATGGTATTTAACTGTCGCAACAATTCCTGAGCCTCTTTTATTGCCCCATCTATCTTTGTATCTCCACAGGTGACGGGATTTATTTCTGCTTTTTTCCGTTTTATGAAAAGAAAATAAATAACGAAAATCCCTGCAACAATTCCTAGAAACTTCCACATAATGTTTACCCTTCCTTGTGTGTACAGTCTTGTTTTTTTACACATGTCCTATTTGTAGTATACCGTCATTTTCTGTCTGTGTAAATCTTAATTTAAATACTATTTCTGGCCAATATAATAGTGAAGTCTGCTGTTATTTTACTAATTCCAGAAACAAGAGCTTTATCTTTCTTATCCCCTTTTACTCCCCAAGACAATGGACTCATCTTAATAATCTCTTCCAAAGTCTCCTTGGTAACAGCAAATTCATATTCAACCTGCTCTATATTTATAATATCAAAGCTATTACTAAAATGCTTTACAACCTGCTCATTAGAATAGGTTTCTTTGTCGGTTTGATCATAAAAAACACTCCGCAGCTCCTTTAGATAATTAGCTCCGGGGACAACTTTAAGCAACAGGCCGTTATCTAGCAAAACTCTTTTGAATTCACTGTAATTTGAAGGAGATAGTATATTAAGAATAATATTTATTTGCTTATCCTTTATGGGTATTCTGGCTAGATCAGCCACACACCATACTATATGATGATAGCTTTTAGAAGCAATTTGTATCCCTTCCTTGGATATATCAAGGCCAATACCTGTTATCTTCTCCGGTGTAAATTTCTCTGATCTTTCGAGATTAGCTAAGATCTTTGCCAAGTGAGTCCCTTCTCCACAACCGGCATCTAATATCTTAATGGTTGTAGATTGAAAATCAGATACAATTTCCAGGATTAAGCTATTTATTTTTTCTAATAATGGATCAAAGAAACCTTTATCACAAACCTGCTTCCTAGCTTCCAGCATCTCATTATTGTACTCGTCTTTTCTTGAACTTGCTAAAAGGTTTACATAACCCTTTTTTGCCAGATCAAAGGAATGATTGTCCAAACAAATTAAGCTTTTGGTTTCATTGATATCCATCTCTTTACTACATATGGGACATTTAAAGAGGCTGACATTGTCTATAAATTTTTGCTTACGCAGAAAGTTGGCTCCATTGATTGACATAAATAAACTCACCTCTTGCTTTAACAAATATAGCTAATTATATATAGTATGATACTATTTCACGTTTTAATTTATGGTAACTTAATCTTATCACTTGGTTTCTCTATTCGCTACTTCTTTTTCCTTACCTGTAACATTTATATTGTAATCCTACAATAGCCTCATCCAAAGATCAGGGAGATCCATAGAATTTCGACATAAAATATGATACAATATTTGACAAAGCAGCTTAATTTTGTGCATTGTTCTGTTTCATTACAGGTAACAAACAAAACTTATATTTTGGGAGGCTTGGTTTTTATGATGAAAGCTAGGCATAAATGGAGAAAAGAAATCAGCGAAATCGAGTTTACTTTCACTGACAGAGGAAGTTATGGCAAAGTATTCTGGCAAAACAGAAAAGAATTGTTATTAAAAGCTGGTGCAAAATTAACACCCGATCCACAGTTAAATAAAGATGGCTCTATAAATTTTTCAGCAAAATTCGCCAAAACGCTTCGTGCTGACCATGCTGAAAAAATTACAGATGGCATCACTACCGAAGACATAATTTTTCCATCCCCAAATGAATTAGGCATCTTCCTACGCTTTGGTGGCGATAATACTTGGGCCAATTTAAAAGACAAAGATGGTAAATCTCTGCATGAGTGGAGTGAATATTAGTCCATCTCTTTAACTAAAGATGTGACATTTAAAGAGACTGATATTATATATAAGTTTTTGCTTACAAAGGAAATTAGCTCCAGTGATTAACATAGATAGAGCAATCTTGACATTAGTATATGCTAAAGTATATACTAATGTCGAGGTGATAAATATGGATACGGCTAAATTGTTTTTAAATGGACAAAGTCAAGCAGTTCGTCTACCAAAAGAGTTTCGATTTACCGATGATGAGGTATATATTAAAAAAGTAGGGCATGTTGTAATGCTGTTCCCTAAAAATCGTGTATGGGAAACTTTTTTGGAAGGATTGGATAATTTCACCAATGATTTTATGACTGACGGTCGAGAGTTAGACACTCAGCAGGTGAGGGATGGCTTATGAAATATATGTTAGATACCAATATATGCATATATCTCATAAAAAGAAAACCTGATAGTGTTATTGAAAACCTCAAGACACATATGCAAGATGGAATTTGTATCTCAGCTATTACCTTGGCTGAGTTAGAGCATGGCGTAGCTGCAAGTGCATATCCAGAAAAAAATTCTACTGCTCTAAAGCAGATTCTCACCATTATTGATGTACTGGCGTTTGATGATGAAGCTGCCGCCAGCTACGGTGCAATTCGTGCTGATTTGCAGCAAAAAGGCACACCTATAGGTCCCTTGGATACACTTATTGCTGCACATGCAAAGGCAAAAAATCTAACACTGGTCACTAATAATACTCGTGAATTCGAGCGTATAAAAGAATTATCCCTTACAAACTGGACATAAAATTCACATATAAATCACTCTATAAGATGTATCTTTTTGGAATCAATGCTGACTGTTAAGCTGTCAGCATTTTTTAGATTTAGCTCAATAAATTGCTGCTTGCTAATTACAATCTTTAGCTCAAACCCACAATCCAGCACTACCTTATACTGAAACCCATGGGGAAGTATTCTTTTTACATACCCATCCAACTTGTTTTCCTCTTTTGCTCCCAGCTCAACATCGTCTGACCTGATAAAAGCCTTAAGTTTTTGACCTTGGCTAAAATCTTTAGGCTCCTCTGTATGAATCATCATTCCGGCACAGGCATCATTTATCCTAATCTCATATTTATCCGGTGAATATCTTTCTGAAATTATAACTTCATATTGATTATCTGCTCCTACCAAATTTGCTACCACTTCATTGGCAGGCCTATAGAAAATATCCTCAATCAACCCCTCTTGAACAATCTCCCCTTCTGACATTACATAAACTTTGTCTGCCACAAAGGGAATTTCTGAAAAATCATGGGTAATAAATATACTAGTTATATTTGACTGCTTTACAAGAAGGTTCATTTCCTCCAGCAATTGTGCCCTTGTTGGTGCATCCAGTGAACCAAACGGTTCATCTAATATTAGAATTTTTGGCTCTAACGCCAAGGCTCTGGCTATGCTGGTTCTTTGGGCTTCTCCGCCGGATAAATTCTTGGGATATCTATTTCTCAAATGGGATATATTTAACTTGTCCAGCCAATAATCAACCCGCTCTTTAATATTAACATCTGATTTTCTAAGCTTTAAGCCATATGCAACATTATCATAGACCTTCATGTTTAGCAGCAAAGGTTCTTGAAATACCACTGCCATCTCTCTTCTTTTATCTATTACAGAGCTTTGAGGACTTATACCTTTAAAAACTATCTCCCCCGCTGAAGGTTTTTGTAAAAAAGCAAGCAATTTAATTAAACTGCTTTTACCACTGCCATTTGCCCCAATCAACGCGACATGTTCCCCGGTACATATCTGAAATTTATCAATATTTACTATGGTTTTATCTTTAACCTTCCATAAAAGGTTTTTTGCTTCCAAGACAGGTATAGCCATTATTTTCTCTCCCGCTGTTGAATTAATGTTAATGCAAGGGTTATAAGGTAAGCTACAGTCATTAATATAACAGTTAAGGCAATACCTCTTCCAAAGTTGCCCCTTGATACTTCAAGCAAGGTGGCAGTTGTAAGTACCCTAGTTGATCCTGCTATATTTCCACCTACCATCATAGATGCTCCTACTTCCGAAATAGCTGCCCCAAAACCGGCTATAACAGCTGCTATTATAGGAAGCTTTGTTTCCCGCATGATTGCCCAGAGGTACTGTATTTTAGATGCTCCAAGAGCCCAAATTTGCAGGTGGAGCTTGGGATTTAGCTGCTGTACACCTGCAATTGTAAAGCCTGTAACCAAGGGCAAAGCAATAATAAATTGAGCAATTATCAAGGCATAGGGAGTATATATCAGCTGCAAATGGCCCAGTGGTCCACTTCTCCAAAGAAATATAGCAACCCACAAACCAATTGCCACAGGCGGAAGAGCCATCCCGGCATTGATAATACTAATAACTATACGTTTACCCGGAAAATTATTTAATGCCAACCAAAGACCTATAGGTACTCCAACTATCAAAGTAAGTAATGTAGCTGTAGCTGATACCTGCAAGGTTCTAAAGGTTATGCCAAATATTTCTACATCAAAAGTTAGGAAGAGCCAAATGGCCTCTCTAATTCCATTTATGATTATTTCCAAGGCTTAATACCACCCTTAGCGGAGGTCGGAAGTCGGAAATCAGAGGTCGGAAATAGAAACCTCAGACACCAGACCCGGGTATCCAAAATATTTTAATTCCTATTAATATCGAATGTTAGAACTTCTATTCAATATAATTTAGTCCGTAGACAGAAGGGTGTTCATGAGCATTTGGAAAGAATAAAGGTGAACCAAACCGATCTACACCAAATTCGCCAATTATCCTCTGGGTTTCCTCTGCTAACATAAACTCAACAAAAGCCGCTGCACCTTCTGTATTTATAAAGTGGTTATGTTTTTCCGGATTGACTTGGGACACATGGTAAATATTCAGAAAAACCGGGTCTCCTTCAGCCAAGATTTCCAGATGTAGATTATGTCTTAATGCTAAAAATGTGCCTCTATCAGTAAGAGTATATCCATCCCTCTCTGATGCCACATTTAGAGCTTGCCCCATGCCACTACCTGTTTCTATGTACCAATCACCCGCAGGTTCAATACCAAGACCATCTCTGCCGGCATTTTCCCAGATGGACATTTCCATCATATGAGTTCCGGAATTATCACCTCTGGAAACAAAAAGGCTCTCTGTTTCAGCTATATGGGTAAATGCAATAGCTCCTATTCCCCCCGTACCAGCAACAATATGACCAAAGCCCGCCAGATCAGAGGGCGGACCTACTATGATAAAATCATTATACATTATCATTCTGTAGTTAATTAAATAACCTGCTTCAACTAGTGGCCACTCTGCTGCAGGAGCATGTGTCAGCAATACATCTGCATCGCCTCTTCTGCCCATTTCCAAAGCCGCACCACTTCCTACTGCAATTGTCTTAACTGTATAACCATACTGTTCTTCAAAAAGAGGTATCAGCACATCCAAAAGACGACTATCATATGTACTGGTTGTTGTAGCTAAAATTAATGCTCCTGAATTTTCTGCACTATTGTTTCCTGCATTGTCATTATTGCAAGCAGTAAAGCTTAAAAGAACCATGATACTCAGTAGCAGTATGAATATTTTTTTCATCATTTCACTATATCCCTCCAAATATATTATCCTAACAGGCTATAACTATTTCTCTTATAATACCATTTTACGCACTTAAAAGCATAAAATATTTTTAACAATCGGTAATACAAACCATACAAATAAGGGGCTTGGCACAAAAGATTTTTTAAATCTTCGTGCTAAACCCCTTTATTGATTACTTCGCATATTTATGGATAAGCTCCATAACTTCTTCTATCTTTTCATCACCATGACCTTCTGTTAAAGCTTGCTTTACACAATGCTTAATATGCTGGTCAATCAGCTTGAAATTTGCTTTCTTAAGTAGTGCTTGTACTGAGAGAATTTGCTTAGAAACATCAACACAACATCTTTCCTCTTCCAGCATTTTGATAATACCCTCAATTTGTCCTCTGGATGTTTTTAGCAAGTTAAGTACTTGGGTATTTTCCGGACTTTCCATATCAAATTCCCCCCATTTTTATAAGTAGACCCCCACCCAGCATCGGGTGGGGGTCTACTTAAATTATATCTATCATTTTTTATCTGTCAAGAAGATTATCTTTTGCAAAAATGGAAATAAATGTGCGGGCGGTTAATAACCGCCCCTACGCCATGAATTATGCATGTTTCGTACATGTTTCATAGGGATGATTATTAATCGTCTGGATCTTCAATCGCTTGCTTAATTTAATGACATTGGATTGATAATTGCCCCTACGCATCTAATTCTGTTGCCAAGGCTGATAGTTCTTCTGCCATTGACTTAATCAAGTCAATATTTGGCCCTTCTACCATTACCCTTACCAAAGGTTCCGTACCTGAGGGTCTTACTAAAACCCTGCCCTCACCTTTTAGCTTTTCTTCAACCTCTTCAACTCTTTTCAGAAATACAGGATTAGACATTACTTTAGCCTTATTCTCTATCCTTGCATTTAACAAGATTTGTGGGAATATCTCCATCTGAGCTGCCAGTTGAGACAGGGGTTTGCCTGTATCAACCATAACCTGTAGTAATTGAAGTGCTGTAACAAGACCATCACCTGTGGTATTATGATCCAAGAAAATAATATGTCCCGATTGCTCACCGCCAAGGCTACAGCCGACCTCTACCATCTTTTCCAAAACATAACGATCACCCACTTGTGTCTGGTAAACAGTAATCTCAGCCTGCTTTAAAGCCAGATGCAAGCCAATATTACTCATTACTGTTGCAACTATGGTGTTATTCTTTAATAAACCTTTTTCCTTTAAATATAGGCCACAGGCTACCATGATCTGGTCACCATCAACCAAATTACCTTTTTCATCAACAGCCAGCATTCTATCTGCATCACCGTCATGAGCAATTCCTATATCTGCACCATGCTTTAAAACTTCTTTTTTTAGTTCTTCCGGATGGGTGGAACCACAGTTTTTATTAATGTTAACTCCATCAGGATGATTATTAATGACAATCACCTCAGCCCCCAGCTCTCCTAAAGCCTGTGGTGCCGCCTGAAAAGCTGCTCCATTAGCACAGTCCACTACCACCTTAATATTATTTAGCTTAGCTCCAATGGTACTTTTTGCAAAGCTGACGTATTTTGCACATGCATCTTCCAATTCTTTTACTGAGCCCAATTCTTCAGCAGTTGGAAAGGGCATTTTATCCTCACCCAAGACAAGCTGCTCTATTTCTGCTTCCACAGCATCAGGCAGTTTATGCCCCGTTGATGAAAAGAACTTTATGCCATTATCCTCGAAAGGATTATGGGAGGCTGAAATCACAACTCCTGCAGTTGCATTAAGTGACTTTGTAAGGTAAGAAACTCCCGGAGTAGGGATAACCCCTACTTTAACAACATCTCCTCCGACAGAGCAAATTCCGGCAATCAGAGCGCCTTCAAGCATATGGCCCGATATCCTGGTATCTTTACCTATTATAATAAGTGGCTTTTTGTTACCTGTTTTAGTGGAAAGAACATATGCTCCTGCCCTACCCAGCTTATATGCCAGCTCTGCTGTTAACTCTCTATTGGCTACTCCCCGTACTCCATCTGTTCCAAATAATTTCCCCATAATTAACCCCTCCGCTTTCAATATTCCAACTTCTGATTTGCAGCTGCCGATATCTCTTCTCTCGGCAATCCATAAGCTTCAATAATTGATTGTGCCACTCGAATCCCATCCACCGCCGCACTCACAATACCACCGGCATAACCTGCCCCTTCACCTGCAGGATATAGTCCTTCTATATCAAATGTTTGATATTTCTCATCCCTTAGTATCTTTACCGGAGCCGATGTTCTGGTTTCTACACCTGTTAAAATACCTTTATCAGTTCCAAATCCCCAAATCTTTTTATTAAAGTCTTGTAGTGCAGCACCAAGAACTTCGCTAATTTCTTTAGGTAAACAATCCCTAAGGTTTGCTTCCATCACATCAGGCTTGTAAGTTGCCTGCTTTAGCCTGGAAGGAGTTTCTTTAATTGTATCATTAATAAAATCACCTGCCGTTTGAACAGGTGCAGTATAGCCGCCCCCGCCGAGCTTGTAGGCATCCCTCTCTATTTGTCTTTGAAGCTTCATCCCTGATAGTGGATCTTTATAATCAAAATCTTTTTCACCTACAGAAACCACTATAGCTGAATTGGAGGTACCGGAGGAACGGTCATGGTAACTCATACCATTTACAGCAAGCAGCTCAGGTTCAGCGCTGGCTCCAACCACATATCCCCCTGGACACATACAAAAGCTGTATGCTGCCCTATTAAGATTGTTATCTCTATAAGTAAGGTGATAATCAGCAGCACCCAGCCTGGGATTACCCGCCCATTCTCCATACTGAGCACAGTCTATCATATGCTGAGGATGCTCAATTCGAACACCTACTGCAAAAGGCTTTGCTTCTAATTTAACACCGATTTCCCACAGTTTTTCATATATATCCCTTGCACTATGACCGGTTGCCATAATACATCTTGATACAGGCATTTCATGTTGATGGTTTATTATAACAGCTTCCAAAGCACCTTTTTTAATAACAAAGTCTGTAACTTTTGCTTGAAACAGTACTTTTCCTCCCAAAGAAATTATTTCTTTTCGTATATTAGCAACAATATCCCTCAACTTGTCAGTGCCAAGATGAGGTTTTGCCTGATAAAGAATTTCCTTTGGTGCTCCGGCAGCTACCAGTGCCTGTAAAACCAAGCTGACCTTTTTATCCTTAATTCTGGTAGTAAGTTTGCCATCACTAAAAGTTCCTGCTCCACCTTCACCAAATTGAACATTAGAATCGGGATTCAACAGTTTCTCATCCCAGAACTTGGCAACATCTTCTTGGCGTGCAAAAACATCTTTGCCCCTTTCCAGCACAATGGGCTTATATCCCCATTTCGCTAAAAGCCAAGCAGCAAAAAGACCGGATGGTCCAGCACCAATTACTAAAGGTGGATACTTTAGACATCCCGTCCCTCGACTAACATTTAAATGTTCATCCTCTTGCTCAACTATACTGCTTTTAGGTGGAAGGGATGCTTTTATTTGATCTAAGCAGCTTTCCTCAATATCCAGCACAACAGTATATACAAAAGCAATTTCCTTTTTTCGTCTTGCATCTAACCCTTGCCTTTCAATCCACCAATTTTTTACTTGATTGATAGGTATTTTTAGCTTTTGACATGCTAACTGCTTTAGTATATCCGTATCTTCATCAATTCCTATGCGTAACTCAGATATTCTAACTTTCATTGAATTACCTCCAACATTACTTGAACTCTTTCATTATTTGCATGAGTTATTCCTTGAGGCAATTCCAAATCAACTTCAAGATTAGTATCTTCTTCAATTTCAGTTATATCTACTTCCAAGGTTAAATAGCCTGTTTCATTTATTGCGTCTCTTGATCCATAGATTTTCACAGTAGCCGGATATACTAATACCCTATTCATTTCCAATCCAGGCCTAAGTTCTCCTACTAAATTAATTAATACCGGCACTATCCTAGTTGGCACATCTTCTATAACCGGAATTAAAGCACTTACGCTCCCGGGAATAACATCAACCCATTCCATAATAAGATTGCCATCTGTATCCTCAACCAATACCGGCAGGTATTGGAAATAATCTTCTGATAAATTGTCAAATGTTGCACTTACATAGACTCTTCCAATACTATCAAGTAAATTTCCTGGCCCACTTATTAATACCTCACCAGGTGTAATCTGTGCATCTCCCAGAACATATCCTCTGGCAGCTTGGCCATTAACTATAACTTCAACAGGTACCTGTCTAAAACTCATCTGATCAATGTAAACCGAAACCCAAGACGGTTGAATATCAGTAATTCTCACTCCTATAGGGAAATTTATACGCACTTGAACAGAGTTAGCACCAACATTAACCTGGTCAAGGACAACGTATGCCCTAAAATCCCCGGATGAAATCCTGTTAACAACATTGGCATTACCTCTAAAATGAATCTCAACCATACTTGGTTGATCAGCTACTACCAGGTCTCTTGCTAATTCTGTAGTACCAAGGGGTACTCTCACTATATCATCTATTATTGGGTTTCTTTCAGCAAATACCCAAAACCAGATTACTATGGCAGCAAGAATTGATATTAACCTATATATCATATTGTTGCGAAAATGTCCTAACATAATAACCCCTCACTACTCCCTTAAGATGATCTTCTAAAAATGTTGAAAATAGATGTATTGTTGTCTTGTTTGGTTAATAAAACATCTTCAAGCATTTCTTTAAGGTTTTTCTCATCCAAATATCGTGTTAATTCGCCATCATGAGCAAGTGAAATAGTTCCAGTTTCTTCAGAAACCACTATAACTACACAGTCTGAGGTTTCTGTCACACCTAAAGCAGCCCTGTGCCTTGTTCCTAATTGCTTACTCAGATAAGGACTATCGGTCAAGGGTAAAAAACATCCGGCTGCTGCAATCCTATCACCTCTTATAATAACAGCCCCATCATGGAGAGGAGTATTAGAAATAAATATATTTAACAGCAATTCTGCTGAGACCACACTATCTATTTTAACACCGGTCTCTACAAAATCTGATAAACCTATTTCGTTTTCAACTACTATTAACGCACCATAATTGTTTTTACTTAATGCCTGTACAGAACGTACCAGCTCATTAATCAATTTTGAACGATCTTCTACGCCCAAATAAGTTGTTGAACCACTAAATATTTTTCCTCTGCCTAGCTTTTCCAGAGCCCTTCTTAGTTCAGGCTGAAATACTACAGCCAATCCAACCAATATTGCCACCTGTATGTGCGATAAAAACCAATTAATAGTAGTAAGTTGTAGCAAATCACTAATAAAAAATGCTATAATAAGTACAAATAGGCCTTTAACTAGTTGTACAGCCCTAGTACCTTTTATAAGCATAATAGCTTTATAAATTACAAAAGATACAATTGCTATATCTAGCACTATTGAAAATATTTCCCATGGAGTTAAATGTAAAAGAAAATTAAACTGAGAAAACATAGTAAAATAAACCACCTTTTAGACAATAAATACCTCTCTAGTTTCTTTCGACACAAGCATTTTGTTAACCTTTTAATTTTTTAAAAAATCGGGGTGAATATCTATGAAAAAAAGTTGGCTAATCAATTTAACTATAGTATGCACAATTTTGGGTTTACTTTTATCTTGGCAATATAATTCTTTTCGTGTTGTCGCAGATAGCCCACTGTCAATATTTCAGCAAGGTCTTATTGATAGAATTGAGGCACGAGAAGCTAATATACAATTGGTTGAAGAAGAAATATCCGATTTAAGAAACCAATTGTCCCAGTTTTTAGAAGCCGAAGCCCAAGATTCAGCCACTTTAGCACTTTTGCAAGAATCATTAAACTTTCAAAGGGCTTTAGCATCAATGACATCTCCAGATCCCGGACCGGGAATAATCATAACTTTGAATGACAATAACCAAGGTGCTGCTGCTGCCCGTAGTGCTGACCCTACTATCTTTACACCAGAAGATTTTATAATCCATGACTTCAACATACGGTATATTGTCAATGAGCTAAGGGCAGCTGGAGCCACAGCAATTTCAATCAATGACCAAAGGCTTACTGCGAGCTCAGAGATCAGATGTATGGGTACAGCAATCCTGATCAATAGTTTGCGCATGCATCCTCCTTATGAGATTAAAGCTCTAGCCTTGAACAATCCTGAGGAACTTAAAAATAGGATGGAGTCAAGAGGAGAGATCCCTAGTTTGAGGGCTAATAACTTTCCCATAGAAATAGAAATTGCCGAAGTTGAAATCCCTGAATATAGAGGTAGTTTCAGATCAAGCTACTTGGAAATGGAGGAACAATAAATGAACAAAACTACACTTTCATTTACCATTGTACTCCTAATCCTTGGTTTGCTTATAAGCATGCAGTTCAAAACACAGCAAGATATACGTGATACACTCTCCTACCAAGACCCTCGAACCTTGATTGAAATTGATAGTGCAATGGAAGCCAGAGAAACAAATCTTCTAGAAGATCTACAAGAGCTGCGCCAAAGAAGAGACTACTTAATTTCTCAGGGTACAAGAGATGAGGAACTAATTTATCAAACCCGAAGAGAGATTGAGCAATTACAAGTCTTAAATGGTACGGTAGCAGTTTCCGGCCAGGGTATTAGATTATCATTTACAAGAAATGACCATCTATGGCCTCATGATTTGATAGACCTCGTTAATGAACTTTGGACCAGTGATGCCGAAGCAGTTGCCATCAATGGTAATAGGATTACAGTCAATACTCATATCCAAAGAGGTGTCTCGGGTGAAATTCTGTTGAACAATGAAGCTTTGCTATTCCCAATAGAGGTAACAGCAATAGGTAATCCAATCGGTTTAGAAACAGGATTAACTATGCCCGGAGGTCTAATATTTGAATGGGGATGGCACGGTATTAGCCCAATAATTAATACCGTAGATAGAATAACTATTCCCGCTGTTGATATCCAAGAAACAATTAATAGATTTTAAACAATAAAAATGGTAACTCAGGAGTTAGTTTCTCTCCTAAGTTACCATTTTTTTATCCAACTAATCCGATTTCTGATTTCTGGCTTATGACATCTCTCTAAGATGTTTTTTAAGCAAAATATAATCCATACTATCAAGCAATGCTTCCCAACTTGCTTCTATGATATTTGAAGAAACACCCACAGTACTCCAAGTATCATTAGCATCCTTGGATTCTATCAGAACACGCACCTTGGCAGCGGTTGCCTGATTTCCTTCCAGTACCCTTACCTTATAGTCTAATAAGTGCATTTCATTGATACATGGATAAGTTTTATCAAGAGCCTTTCTGAGAGCATTATCCAGAGCATTTACAGGTCCATTGCCTTCTGCAGCTGTATGGACAATTTCTTCGCCAATTTTCAGCTTAATGACTGCTTCTGAATAATAATCCTCTTCTCCCTTTTTTTCTACCAACACTTTAAAGCTTTCCAAGTGAAAGTGTTCCTTGTATAAGCCCATAATTTTATAAAAGAGCAGCTCTAAAGATGCTTCGGCACCCTCAAATTGGTATCCCTCATACTCTAATTCCTTAACCTGCTCCACAATATTTTTAAGCATTTCCTTGTCAGTAAGTTTAATACCCATACCTTCAAGCTTGTGGATAAGATTCCCTGTACCTGCAAGCTCAGACATGAGGATTCTTCTGTCATTCCCAACACTTTCAGGTGAAATATGCTCATAAGTTTTTGAATGCTTCATCACTGCATTAACGTGCATACCACCTTTATGGGCAAAAGCACTATGCCCAACAAAAGATTGGTGATTTGGCACAGCAATATTGATAACTTCCGCCACATATCTGGCTGTTTCTGCAAGGTTTTTCAGGTTTTTTCCGGATGTAGTTTCATAACCCATTTTTAATTCAAGATTTGGAATTACTGAGCATAGGTTAGCATTTCCACATCTTTCACCAACACCATTGAAAGTACCATGTACCATAGTAGCCCCTGCCTTAACAGCAGCAATACTGTTGGCTACAGCAAGTTCACAGTCATTATGAGCGTGTATTCCCAGGGGAGTAGTCAGTCTTTTTTTACAAACCTGCACAATTTCAAAAACTTCATGGGGTAAAGTACCTCCATTGGTATCACAAAGTGCCAGCCAAGATGCTCCTGCTTCTTGGGCTTTTTCCAGGCACATCAAAGCATATTCAGGATTTTCTTTATATCCATCAAAGAAATGCTCTGCATCAAAAATTACTTCAATGTTTTTGCTAACCAAAAAAGCAATACTGTCATGAATCATCCTCAAATTTTCTTCCAAGGTAGTACCTAGTGCTTTGAGAACTTGATAATCCCATGTTTTTCCGAAGATTGCAGCTGCAAAAGCTCCGCTGTTTACAAGGGCTTTTAGATTTACATCATCCTCAGCTTTAAGTCCTACCCTGCAGGTACTTCCAAAGGCACAAATCTTGCCATTCCATTTTTCTTCAGTTGCCTTTTGGAAAAATTCTGTATCCTTAGGATTAGAGAAGGGCCATCCCCCTTCTATATAGTCCACACCAAAGGTATCCAGTTTTCTAGCTATCTTCAACTTATCTTTTACTGAAACGTTAACCCCTTCTCCTTGGGTACCATCTCTTAAGGTAGTATCAAATATAGCTACTTTCATAATATCTACACTCCCAATTTTTCACAAACTAGATTTCCCATTTCCTCCGTGCCAACCAGCTTCTTGCCGGGTTCCATAATATCACCTGTTCTATAACCTTCTGCAAGGACTTTATCCATTGCTCGCTCAATTTCTTCTGCTCCTTTGGAACAATCAAAACTGTATTTTAGCATCATAGCACCTGAAAGAATTGTAGCTAAAGGATTAGCCTTATCCTGGCCTGCTATATCAGGAGCAGATCCATGAGCCGGTTCATACATTGCCACACTACCACCAAAACTGGCTGAAGCAAGCATACCAATGGAACCACTTAGCATTGATGCCTCATCAGTTAGAATATCACCAAACATATTTTCCGTAAGAATAACATCAAATTGGAGAGGATTTCTAATTAATTGCATAGCACAGTTATCTACATACATATACTCAAGGGTGATTTCAGGATATTCCTTGGCAAGCTTGGCAACGGTTTCTCTCCAAAGCCTGGAAGTTTCAATAACGTTAGCTTTATCCACACTGGTTACTTTTTTTCTTCTCTTGCCTGCAATATCAAAAGCAAGTCGTGCAATTCTTTCAATTTCCGCTGTAGTATATACCATAGTATCTACAGCCTTTTCCCCTGACGGATGAGGCTCTCTGTATTTATCTCCAAAATAAAGTCCGCCTGTAAGCTCTCTAATAACAACCATATCTGTACCCTTTACCAGCTCTTCTCTCAATGGAGATGCACCTGTAAGAGCTGCATTTAAAACTACCGGTCTGACATTTGCATATAACCCGAGGTGTTTTCTCAAAGGCAGAAGAGCTGCCACTTCAGGTCTTTGGGTAGCAGGAAGGGTATCCCACTTTGGACCTCCAATAGCACCAAGTAAAACAGCCTGACTTTCTTTACACAATTTCAAAGTTTCCTCAGGTAGAGCAATTCCTTTTGCATCAATAGCTGAACCACCAATAAATCCTTCTGAGTACTCAAGCTCAATACCATATTTAGGAGCAACTTTATTAAGAACTTTAATTGCCTGGGGCATAATTTCTACACCTATACCATCTCCAGGTAAAACTGCTACTTTAGCTTTAGCCATCTTTTCTCACCCTTTCAGCTACATAATTTATTAATCCACCGGCTGCAATAATTTGCTGTATAGCCTCTGGGAAAGGAGCCGATGTATATGTTTTTCCCGTAGTTAAATCTTTGATTTCTCCCTTGGCTACATCAACTTCAACTTCATTTCCCTCTTCAATTGCCTGTGCTGCTTCCGGTGATTCAAGTATCGGTAAGCCTATGTTAATTGAATTTCTATAAAAAATCCTGGCAAAAGACTTTGCTATTACACATGATACTCCTGCCGCTTTAATTGCTATAGGAGCATGCTCTCGTGAACTGCCACAGCCAAAATTTTTGCCTGCAACTATAATATCTCCCTTACCTACCTTGTTTGGAAACTCCGGATCTGCATCCTCCATACAGTATTTAGCCAGTTCTTCCGGTTCAGAAGTATTTAAATATCTTGCCGGAATAATGGCATCAGTATCAATGTCATCTCCGAATTTCCATGCTTTACCTCTCAACAACATTTATACCACCTCCTGTGGTGAAGCTAATCTTCCTTTAATAGCACTCGCAGCAGCTACAGCAGGTCCTGATAGATATACTTCACTCTCAGGATGCCCCATACGTCCTACAAAGTTTCTGTTGGTAGTAGCCAAAGCTCTTTCTCCCTTAGCCAAGATACCCATATGTCCTCCAAGACATGGACCACATGTAGGAGTACTTACTACTGCCTCTGCTTGGACGAATATTTCTAAAAGACCTTCTTTCATTGCCTGTAGATATATTTGCTGAGTACCAGGGAAGATTATTAGTCTTACTTCCGGATGAACTTTTTTACCCTTTAAGATAGCAGCTGCTTCTCGTAAATCTTCCATCCTGCCGTTAGTACAAGACCCAATAACTACCTGATCCAGAGCTACATTGCCAACATCACTAATACCTCTGGTGTTTTCAGGTAGATGCGGGAAAGCCACTTGAGGCTCAATTGTAGCCACATCTATATCAATTATTTGAGCATAATTGGCATCGGGGTCACTAAAGTAGAATTTAAAATCTCTCTTACCCCTGCCTTTAATGTATTCCTCAGTAATTTTATCCGGGGCAATGATACCATTCTTTCCACCGGCTTCTATAGCCATATTCGCCATAGTAAACCTACTGTCCATGGAAAGGTTTTCAATAACCTCCCCTGTAAACTCCATAGCTTGATACCTTGCTCCATCTACACCGATTTTACCTATTGTATAAAGAATAAGGTCCTTTCCGGAAACCCATTCCTTTCTCTTGCCATGATAATTAAACTTAATAGTCTCCGGCACCTTAAACCATGCCTCACCCAAAGCCATACCTGCTGCCATATCTGTACTTCCTACTCCCGTAGCAAAAGCTCCAAGGGCACCGTAAGTACATGTATGAGAATCAGCACCAATAACTACATCTCCAGGACCTACAATTCCTTGCTCCGGAAGCAGACAGTGCTCTATACCCATTCTACCAATCTCAAAATAATTAGTCAGCTTTTGCTCTTTAGCAAATTCTTTAAGAACTTTGGCTTGCTCCGCTGATTTAATATCCTTATTGGGAGTAAAATGGTCAGGTACTAAAACTACTTTATCCTTATCAAATACCTCTTTTTTGCCGGTTTTTCTAAACTCCTTAATTGCTACAGGAGCTGTAATATCATTCCCCAATACAATATCCAATTTGGCAGTTATCAACTGCCCCGGTTCCACGCATTTAAGGTCTGCATGATCTGCCAATATCTTTTCCGTTATAGTCATTCCCATAATTATCATCCTCCTTATTTAACATATAGGCACATATTATGCACCAGCGGGCGATTGAAGATCCGGGACGCATTAATAATGCGTCCCCTACGAAACATGCACAATTCGAGGTGTAGGGGCGGTTAGTAACCGCCCGTTCACTTTGCATTGCTATTTATACAACTCCATTTCATCCAAACTCTTTGTACCCAAAACCATAGGATGTACCAAATTTTCTTTGGGTACCATACATTCAATTATCGTAAGCTTGTCATTGTTTAAAGCTTCTTCCAATACACTTCTTGCTTCTTCTTTATTGGTAATTCTATATCCTGCTGCCCCATAGCACTTAGCAAATTGCATAAAATCGGGATTGCAGCTAAAATCAATAGCATTATATTTCTTCTCACAATAAAAATACTGCAACTGCATCACCATACCAAGGCAGCTATTATTGAACAAAAGAATCTTTATGGGCAAGTTTTGCTCCATAGCTGTTCCCATTTCTGCCATATTCATCTGAAAACTTCCATCTCCTGTAACAGCGATTACTCTTTTATCAGGATTTCCCTGTTGAGCACCGATAGCTGCCGGGAAACCATACCCCATAGTCCCCAAGCCTCCTGAGGATATAAGGGTTTTGGGTTTATTAAACTTATAATATAAAACAGTCCACATTTGATGCTGCCCCACATCAGTGGCAACAATTGTATCATCTCCGGTCAACTCATTTAGAATGTTCATGACATATTGCGGTGTCAGTACATCT
>Ga0123355_10003029_pt1 | contig 23952 bp, 20 predicted proteins | sample TergutEmb28metaG_3_FD_89872 | JGI IMG/M metagenome (GOLD analysis project Ga0123355, IMG submission 89872) | Embiratermes neotenicus P1 segment gut microbial communities from Petit-Saut dam, French Guiana - Emb289 P1 | ecosystem: Host-associated > Arthropoda: Insects > Digestive system > Gut ... | reverse complement strand
GTTAGTGGTCATTTGTCTCTCCTTAATGATTTATTTGGTGGTCAAATAATTATATCATTCGGAGGTACTTATGACCGCTATTTTTTTTAAACTGTTGGGTAAATACTCTACTTATACATGCTGGCAATTCTGCAAAAAGAGTTCGATGAAAACCATAAAAGGGGAGGCAAACCGCCTAAACTGAAACCAGAAGACAAACTGTACATCACGTTAAAGTACCTGCGGGAATACCGAACAATGGACAGCATTGCCGCTGAGTACGGAGTATGCAAAGGTACTGTCTGCCTGTCTATCCAGTGGGTGGAAGACACTCTGGTCAAAGACGGCGCATTCGCTCTGCCAGAAAAAAGGGCGCTTAAAAGAAAGTCTGCCATAATTGAGTATATAGTGGTAGATGTGACGGAAAGCCCTATTAACTAACAAAAAACCAACCAAAAAGAGTATTATTCCGGCAAAAAAAACACCACACAGTAAAAACGCAGATCATAATAGAGCGGAAGAGCCTGAAAATCATTGGCGCGGATGAAGCGAAAGGCAGCGAGCATGATTTTAAGATATACAAAGATACGATTGGAAAGTCTGTCAGCAATTCGATTTCGATAGACGCTGATCTTGGGTATTTGGGAATAGAAGCCTGTCATTCAAACAGTTTTATCCCGATAAAATCAAGTAAAAATCAGCAATTGACAAAAAGGGAAAAAGCGTATAACAAACGGCTTGCAAGGCGGCGTGTTGTAATTGAACATATTAACCGCAGGATAAAAGTATTCAGATGCATGTTGTACCCTTACCGTGGCCACCGCTGTAACCGGCATTCGTTAAGGATGAAATTAATTTGCGGTATTATTAACTATGATCGGTTTATTTAATCGGTTATTAAACAAGTCTATTGCTGTAAAATACCGCCGGGCTCAATATCTCTTTCAATCACAAGTATTTTTGTTATTCCCTGCTTTTTAGCCTCAATCGTGGCTCCGAGCCCCGCAGGCCCTCCGCCTATAACAACAATGTCAAATTGCTCCATTCTGTCTGCCCCTTTATTTTGTTCTTCCCGTGAGTATATAAGACCGTTTTTTTTCAACCGTAATTTCGTCTAACGGTTTGTTTAGCTCGTGTGCAAGTATCTGCTGTACTCTGGGGCCGCAAAACCCGCTCTGGCATCTTCCCATTCCGGCACGGCATCTGCTCTTTACGCCGCCCATTGTGACAGCACCGGGCTTGCGTTTTATAGCGTCTACAATATCGCCTTCGGTAATATTTTCGCACCTGCAAATAATTCTGCCGTAAAGGGGATTTTTCCTGATTAACTCTGTCTGATCTTCTTCTGTCATTTCAACAAGAAGTTTTATTTTTAAAGTCGGGTTAAAAGTCTTTTTCGCGGTAAGCGCAAGACTTTTTCCTTTTAAAACTGAAACTACATATAACGCTATTGCCGGAGCCGCCGAAAGCCCGGGCGATTTTATCCCCGCGGCATCTATAAAATTGGGAGCCCTTCAGCCTCTTTGATAATGAAATCATCTTTATCCGATGCCGCCCTAATTCCCGCAAAGTCTCTAATAGCATTTCTCGTTGATAATTTTGGGACAAGAAGCCGCGCTCCGGCTCTTGCCGCATTGAGCATTTCTTCCGTTGTGCCGGTATCTTCTGCATCTGGAATATAATCCAATGCTGGGCCCATCATTATATTGCCGTGCGCCGTGGGGACTACAAGAATCCCTTTTCCGTTTTTGTCGAGCAGGGAAAAATTGTGGAACTGACAATATCCCCTTCGGCTTTATCAAGCAGAAAATATTGACCGCGCCTTGGATTAATTTTGAATGCAGGCACGGCCGCCATATTATGTATTTTGTCCGCAATAAACCCCCGCCGCATTTATAACATATTTTGCACTTACCGAATTATTTCCGGACACTATTCTGTAACAGCCGTCTTCTTTTTCTATCGATTCAACGCAAAAATCAAAAAGATATTTCGCCCCGTTTAACACGGCAGTTTCCATAAACGATATTGTAAGGAGCATGGGGTCTGTTATACCGGCAGTATCCACAAAAAGCGCCCCTTTTACTTCCGGGTTAACAGAAGGCTCTTTTTTTAAGAGATCTTCTTTTGATAAAATGCTAAGCCCCGGTATGCCGTTTTTAATTCCCCTTTGTTTTAATATATTGATATGCGACAACTGTTCATCATTAAACGCAAGTACAAGAGAACCGTTTCGCTTAAAAGGAACGCTGAGCTCTCCGCATACAGTATCAAACAGCTTATTGCCTTCCGCGTTGAGGTGGGCCATAAGGGTATTTTCTTCGGGGTCATATCCTGCATGAACTATTCCAGAATTGGCTTTTGACGTTCCGGCAGAAACATCGCTTTCCTTGTCTACGACAACAATTTTTAGATCATATTTTGAAAGCTCTCTTGCTATTGCTGTTCCTACAACTCCCGCGCCTATTATTGCCGCATCTGCAAGCAACCCTTTCGTCATAACAAAGCCTCCAAAAAATGCTCGTTACAGAAATAAGCCCTGTGGCAATTCGTCGCCTTGTACACAACTGTCAAAACCTATACTTTTTGACAGTTGGCTATGCGGGGTAAACACCCTGCTGGACAGGTCAGACTGCCAGATCAAGCGGCGGGTTTTACGGTAAAAATCCTGAAATATGACATTCGCCTGTCCCGGTTTGCGGGAAAAAGCGTTCATCTACGGCATAATCTTCATTTGCGCGTTTGTGTCGTGGATATTTTGTCGCGGAAAAGCACAGATGGCGGCAGTAACAGGTACTCGCACGGGGCAAACGCCCCTCGTTGGCTTTTCCGGTAATGCCGGGGCTGATGTTCTTCCCCCCAGCAATGCCCCCGCCGCCCGCAGGCTTCCTCCACATCCGGGCGGTGGCCAAAGGCTGAGAAGCGGATAAAAGACTGTCCGGCAGGGGAGGGCGAAACCCGCTAGCGGCTTATGAACACAAGGCTGTCAAGGTAGGCTATAAGGGCTGGGCCGAACTCCCCGGCGATCCTCCGTTCCACCGTCCGCAGCGCGCGCTCTTCCGCCTCGGAAACCGTTAAGTGCCCTTCCCGCCCGGTCATCGCCGGAGGAGAAAACAGCACGGTGTTTCCCGCTCCGGCATTCTCAAGCCCTCCGACAAGCTCAAAGCGGACAAACTGATGCCGCTGGCCCGGAATGTCCTGCTGAGTCATTGTGTACGAGAAGCGCAGCACGTAACGGGAATTGGTTCCCCCGCTTATAAGACCCGCGGCGTTTACGGCGCTGGAAAGGGCGTTTTGTATCCTGTTCCCCCGGTCTCCGGTTACGATTATGCCGACCGGGATAGCGCTTACCACTTGCGCGGCGGCAATGCGGTATTCATCGCCCCTTCTCATTTCAGCCGGGTTAATCCCGCGGGTGTTTCCCACAACAGTCAGCACATTGGCGTAAAGCCGGTTGGCGTCGGCGACGGCAGCAGCCAAACGATAGCGGGCAAAGCCGTCCAGCGAATTTCTTGTCTGGGGCGTCATGGTTACAAGCTCGCTTATAATCCTTTCGTTAGATCGGATAAGACCGGCGTAAAGGATGGAAGTTCTTTCCCGCTCCATTATGGCGACGGCATAGTATATGTTGTTTCCGCTGTCATGCCAGACGCTGGCTATTTCCGCCCCAACCAGCGTGTCCATTTGGGCCGATGTGGTAATGGCCTGCTGAACGCGGACATCCTCCGATACTTGAATGGCCCCGCCCGTTATCGCCTGAGAGTAGCTGGCCATTACGTGCAATTCCGACTGTACGGCCTGCCCGAACAGGGCGACAATTCTTGCCAGAGCGTCCCTTTCGGCAAGGGTTCTGTCAGCGCCGTGCCCCACCGCCGCGATATAGAGGGCTGTGGGATACGCCGCCTGCGGGCTGTCCACCCAGACGGGCCTTGGGGCCGCCGGGGAAGCTCCGCCTTGAGCGGAGCTGGCGCAGGCCGAAACAAGAGCGATAACCGCCGCGAATAAAAGTACCCTGACTACTCTAGCCATACAAACCTCTTTAGATTTAGTGTGTGTTCCCGGACTTCTATGGGCCTAGACTGCGTGTTAACCAGCCCGGCGCTTCCGTAGAAAAAAACCGTTACCGTGTAGCTCCCCGGTTCCAGATTAACTGCCCCGACAAGGGCGTGATTGGGGAAGTAGCGGGATACCCTTGTGTCCGCCCGCTCTGCCGCTTCGGCGAATACCCTGCCCAAAATGCCCACAGCCAAGCCCATGCCTTGCCCGCCCGTTTCCTCCGCGATCTGCGCGCCGATAGCGGCGGCGGTGGCCCTGGTAATGGCCCGCGCGGCGCTTCGGATTACCGTCAGGGAATAGGTTGACCTGAACGTATCCTTGGCAACAGCGCCCATGTCCTCCAAAAGCTCAAGCGTAAACCGCTCGCCGGTTTCCACAACCACAGCTTCCACCCGGTTAATCGCCTGCGGCCTTCTGAGCATCACCGGAAGGGCGATGCGGACGCTGTGATTGGGCGGGGGGAAGGGAAGGGGAAGCCAGATATGCTCTTCTACCTTTATGGGGGAAAGGCCCGTGAAGGCGATTACGTTAAGTCTGGCCTTCCCCGCGGGTATCGAAATTTCATCGTACACCGAGGAGGGGATGGGGTGGGTGTAAATGTCCGGGGCAAGGCCAAAGGCCCGGACAAGCTCTTCATGCTCGATCCGCACTCCGTCCGGGTTGCCCGCGGCCCGGTAAAATAGAATGCCCAGATAGCGGGCCAGCGCTGAATTGGAAAACCGGGACGCTTCTATTGGGAGTCCGGCAGAGTCTAGCTGCTGGTTCGCGTCCAGCATTCTTCTGGCGACCCTTTCGTACCTGTCCGCGAGTAAGTTCAGCTTTTCGTTCAGCCGCCTGATCTCGACAAGGGCTCCTTCAAGGCTGCCCATGAAGTAAAGGTTAAGGGCGTTAAACACGTTAATGTACAAGTCTTCGTAGGCCTCGCCCTGATAGTCCCGCACGGTGTCGTTCAGCATAAGGGCGCTTATGTCCTGCGTTAAACTTCTGGTAAAGGCTTCCTCGATAAGCCGCTCCGCCGTATGAAGGTCGTGAAAGGAGTCCTCGTACAAACCGGCGAAGTGCCGTATCATTCCCCGGTCAAGGTAGAAGAGAATGTCGTTTCTGGGGTGGTTCCAGACGGCAACCCTGCCCCTGCCGCGCCTGCCCCTTTCGTAATCTACACGGGTCAGGGCTTCCTCGAACAGGCCTGCCTGAACGCCAGCGTCAACCTTGGCCTGACTGTCCGGCGTACTGGCGCAGGAGGCAAACGCGAATAGCAGCCCCGCCGCGAGTATTGTAACGCCGGCCCCGCACCCCGCTTTTCCCGCCAAAGGGGTTATATCCGCCTTCTGGGCTGTACGATTTCTTTTCTTATTTCGCTGTTTTCACCCATCCACAGGCGCATGTTGGTTTCGATGTTGGTCAGCTCGGCACTGACAAAGTACGAGCGCAGGGTTCTGTTGCCCGCGCGGTCAACGATTGAGTTGATGGAGCCGGTAAGCAGAAGGATCGCGCCGGTTTCGTTAGCCAGAGCGGCGGCGGTTTCATCGCTGGCGAACAGCAGCTGGTCGTGGCGCTCGTTCCTGATTTCCTCGCGGGTGTCTCCCCCGGCGACAAAGTACAGCATCCCGGAATTGACGATCGCCATTTCCATAGCTCTGGAGATAATGGCGGTATCGATGTGTTCGCTGGAATCGTTCCTGAACCTGCCAACCAGCGCGGCGGGCCGCCGCCCGTTCTGGGCGTAAAACTGCTGGATAAACTGGGCCACCGAGGGGGAGTTAAGGCAGTCAAAGATAAGGCTGTTGGACACAATCCTCGCGTCAGTGTCGTTCCAGCGGCCGCTTAGGTCGATTCTGGCATCGGTATCCACACGGGTAACACGGGGGGCGGAAGAACAGGCGGAAAGCAGAACAATCGCCAGAACCAGAACAACGGATACGGAAAGGGGTTTTTTCATCTTGAATCCTCCTTGCGGGATTTTGGGAATTGAGGCTTGACAAGCCCCGCACATAATGAAAATATAACACAAAAACCAAGGTTACACAATGCGATGGCTTGCGGCGTTACTTGGCGGCGAGCCCCGAAAAACTTATACTGTACCAATGAAAAAGGAATTCCTTCCGTACGAGACGGTGCGAAATAACGCCCTGAAACTGGCGAAGCGGATTTACCATGACGCGTTCATTCCGGACGTGATTTACGTTTCCCTGCGGGGCGGGGTGTATCTGGGCAATGTGATTAGCGAGTACTTCAAAATCGTCCAGCGCCGGGCAAGGCCTGTGTACTACGCCGCGGTAGTGACCCGCTCTTACACGGGCGTACAGGAATCGGGCGATGTAAAGGTGGAGGGCTGGACATACGATCCGGATCACCTTAGAACCGGGGACAAGATACTTCTTGTGGACGATATTTTCGACTCCGGTAAAACCATCAACCACTTGGCGAAAATCATTATGGGCAAGGGGATACCCCGGCAAAGCCTGAAAGTGGCGGTTCACGATTACAAATACTTTTACGACAGGATAGAGCAGCTTCCCGTTCAGCCGGACTACTGGTGCAGGAAGCACGAGCTTTCACTGCGTGACGAGGACATCTGGATACATTATTCAAGCCACGAGCTTATCGGCCTTGGCCCACAGGAACTGGAAGAGCATTACTACGCTAAAGACCCCGAACTGCGTGATGTGCTTGGCGTTATGCGTGAAGAAGGCGGCGTTGAGTAAGCCCCTTCTCTGCGGCATTGACGAAGCTGGGAGGGGCCCCCTTGCCGGCCCTGTCTGCGCCGCCGCCGTGATTCTGCCGGACGGCTTTCCGGTGGCGTCTCTTGGCGATTCCAAAAAACTAAGCCCGGCGGCGCGGGAGGCGCTGAAAGCGGACATCTACCGCTGGGCCAAAGCGTGGGGCATAGGCTGGGCATCCCCCTCGGAGATAGACGAAATCAACATTCTTAAGGCGAGCCTGCTAGCCATGACTCGTGCCTTTTATGCCATGAAAGACGCAGCGCCCTTTCCCATAGACGCCAACGCTGTCCATGCCGTGGTTGACGGCACGTTTGCGCCGGATATTCCTGTCCCCTGCCAGCCTATGGTTAAGGCCGACAGCCAGATACCGCAGGTCATGGCTGCTTCTATCCTTGCTAAAACCGCGCGGGATCGCCTTATGGAATACTACGGCCTTTTTTACCCGCAGTATGGCTACGAACGGCACAAGGGCTATCCCACAAAGGCGCACCGGCAGGCTGTCGCGCGCTGGGGGCCTTCGCCAATACAGCGGATGAGTTTTTCTTGCTCCCCGGCATCTCCCCGCCGCGCGTGAGCCATCGGTACAAAGCCCCGGCAGGGGAGGGGGGCGGCTTTAGCGCCTGAACCGGATAGACTCCAGCGTGTTTTCCCCACGGGTAAAGCCGAACCAGAGTTCCGTGCCGGCCCTTTCCCTAAGAGCTCTGTAGAACGAAGCCAGATCGCCTACCGGAGTATCGTTAAGCGAGGTGATTCTGTCGCCCCGCTGAAGGCCGACAATGGCGGCAGGGGTATCGGCGATAACCTGGGCTACAAAAAGACCACGGGCATCGCCGGACAGGTTAAGGCTATCCCGCATCTCGTCCGTAAGGTACATGACGATAACCCCCGGCCACAGCCTTCTGGAGTCGGCGGCTATTTCGCTGGTTCTCTCTTCAATACGAACGGTAAAATCCATCGATGCGCGATCCCGCATTACCGTGAAAACCGCCGTTTCGCCGGGCCTGATATTCCCCACCATCTGCGTAAGCTGGTTGCTTCCCCGCACTTCGTTCCTGTTTACGTGGGTAACAAAATCGCCCGGACGGATTCCGCCGGTGTCGGCAGGGGAACCCAGAAATACCTGCGAAGCCATAGCCCCCCGCGCGTCCGCAAGGCCCATAGCCTCAAGGGTTGTCCGGTCGGGGTCGGTAAGAGAAACGCCCAGCCAGCCATCGCTGACAGCGCCGGTTCTGATAAGCTCGTCAATCGTCCGTTTGGCGTTGTTAATGGGTATGGCAAAGCCCAGCCCCACAGAGCCGCCGCCGATATTGCTGGCAATCCACGTGTTCACGCCCACTACTTCCCCCCAGATATTTACCAAGGGGCCGCCGGAATTTCCCTGATTTATGGAAGCGTCCGTCTGGATAAAATCGTTAATGTTGCCGCCCGGGCCTCCGGTGCGGCCCACGGCGCTTACAATGCCCATAGTGACGGAAAAGGAAAACTGCTCGCCAAGGGGGTTGCCCATAGCAATCGCCCAGTCCCCAACCCTGACATCATCGGAGTTCCCCAGCTCGGCAAGGGGATAGCGGGCGGTACTCCTGAACGAAACCACCGCCAAGTCCCGGCGAGGGTCTCTGCCAACCACCTCCGCCGTGTATTCAGTTCCGTCCAAGACGCCTATCTGAACTTCGGCGGCTCCATCAATCACATGGTTATTGGTAAGCACGTAGTACGTGCCCCTGTCGTGCCGTATAATAATGCCCGATCCCATGCCACGGGAGCGGAACTCCCTTTCCGGGCCTTGACCTTGGTTGTCGGGGCCGCGCCGGGGGCCGAAAAAGAAATCCCACGGCATACCGTCAGGGCGGGGCCCCCCCTGCTGCTGCCGGCGCTGAACCGAAACGGTTTTAACCTCCACCACGGAAGGCAGTACCCTGTCCGTAACGGCTCGCAGCGTTGTCTGGAGCCCTTCGGCCACCGACAGAGCGTCACGGGGAATCACCACCGGGGTCATTTCCTGCGCCTGCGCCACGCTGTTGGGCCGTGGAGTAGTGCACGAAAAAGAAAGAAACGCGAGGGAAAAACCGAAGATCACCCCGATAAGAACCAGGTTAAACACAAAAAAGTTCCTGGATGAAAGTTTCCGCATAAGGTTCATTGCCTTCTCCTTGTCAAGCCTCTGTTTACAGTATATATATACTATAACAAATTCTGTTCCCCGTGGATAGTTACACTTCTTCCCCACATACGGGTTCCGTAAGTATTTCCGTGCGATCCTGGAAAATGGCGATTGTGTGCTCCCAATGGGCGGAAAGGCCGTCATCGGCGGTAACCACCGTCCAGCCGTCCTCCAAAACCTCAACATCCCCCGTGCCCGCGTTGATCATGGGCTCCAAGGCCAAAACCATGCCGCCAGAAAGCTTAGGGTTCGGGCCGCGGGGAATATTGACAATCTGAGGGTCTTCGTGAAGTTCAAGGCCCACCCCGTGCCCGCAGAACTGATGCACCACCCCAAACCCTGCCGCCAAAGCATGGCCCTGAATAGCGCGGGAAATCTGTAAGAGCCGCTGCCCGCAGGTAGCCGCCCCGATTCCGGCGTACAGACATTCACGGGTAACGGCGCTTAGCCGCTTCGCCCCGGCGCTGACCTTGCCCATTTCCAGCGTAATCGCCTGATCGCTAATGTACCCGCCAAGGTCTATCCCGCAGTCCAAGGACACTAAATCCCCGCTCGCGATTTTCCGCCTTGAAGGAATACCGTGGATAACCTCGTTATTGATTGATATACAAATTGCCGCCGGAAAAGGGTTTTTGGAGGGGCCCACACCCAAAAAGGCGGGGCGGCCCCCGGCTGCCTTTATCCAGTTCCGCACCCACCTGTCTATCTCGATAGTTTGCGCGCCGGGCTTTACTAGCGGGATAAGCTCCCGGTACATGGCGGACAGCATCTTGCACGATTTGCGAATCTCTTCTATCTGCTTTTCATTTTTCAGGCGTATCACGAATCATGGCCCTGCTTTTTTCCACGTGTGGAGTTTTTTCCCCCCCGGCTTCGGGCGATGGAATATAAAATACGCTTTTCATAGGCTGGAGGAAAGCCCAAATCCAGCAGGGCTTCCAGACATTCCACGTAGGTTTCCCCGTCTACCGCCTGCCGCAGGTGTAGCCTGACCAGCTCTTTAAGCAGGCCTTCCACTTCCTGCGTAAAGTGCTTGAAATAGGGCAGCCGCCGTTCCTCCCGGACAAGGCTTACCAATAGCACAAAGGCTTCGTAAAAACGCCGCCGCTTTGCCAGCTCTTCGGCAAGGATGTAAGCGCAGTCCATCCAGTCTTCCCGATCCAGATATTTTTCCATCGGAAACTCCAGCCCTCCATGCTTCTGCCATATCGCAAGAGCCGTTTCTTCTTCAAGGTGAAGGAGTTCAAAAAAAATGAGCTTCGACTGGCTTTCAAGATCGTCCGCCCGCTCCATAAGGAAACTGCGATAGTCAAAGCGGTATTTCCCGATAAAACGGCTGTACGCCCGGTCATACTCGAACCGGCGATCCCTGTTGGAAAGGGTTTCGTAAGCGGCAAGGAGCTTTCGCATCTCCTGCTCGCCGCTTTCCCCCGCCACATCCGGGTGAAGCCGCTTGGCCCGCTCCCGGAACGCTTTTTTTATCTCTTGGGTCGAAGCGTTCTGCCCAACCGTAAGAATTTCGTAGTAGTTCGTCATCGTACCGGCCCGCAAACACTCTAGGCCCTATGCGTACACTTAAACGTTAGGGCTCAAGCGGGGCATCGTCGTCTTCCAAAAACCAGTCCGCGCCGCCTTCGGGCATCAATTCCCACCCTGCCGCCTCCACGCCGGCCCCGGTGGGAGTCCGGTTCATAAGTGCGAGCCCAAGGCTGATGATCAAAAACAGGGAACCAAGCACGGTAGTGGTCTTGGTCAGTATATTGCCCGACCGGGAGCCAAAGGCAGAGCCGCTGCCCCCGGCAAAAATTCCCCCCATGCCGCTGCCTTCATCGTTCTGAACCAACACCAAAAGAACCAGCAAAATCGCCAATATGACAAAAAACACCAATAACGCAACGCCAAGCACACCCATCATTCGACCTCGTTTACATCGATTAAACTTACATCTATTAAACTAGCTTTGAATATACCAATTCGGGGAAGGTTAATCAAGTGCCCGAATTGCCTCCTTAACAAGGGGCTTGGGTTTTTTCCTGATTTCTTACGCTTTCAAGATAGCTGTACATGGTGAACTTTGATATATCAAAATACCGGGCTATTTTATCGCCCGATTTCTTTATTAAAAACACTCCCCGCCTGTCAAGATATTCCAGAGCCTTTAACTTGTCCTCTTTCGTCATAGACACCACTGGTATGCCTACTTCCCGCTGCGCCTCCTGTATAAGAGCGTCAGTCAATTCATTGACGTCATTTACAAAAATCTCTTTCTTTTCTTTGCCCACAACCGATCCTGCGAGGAAGGGATTCTGGCAGAAAGAACTTATGGTCTGCTCGGCAAGCAGCAAACTGCTGATGTCAAAATTGATGCATAATGACCCCACCATCTTTCCATTGTCGTCGTAAACGTAGACGGAGGAACTGCGGAGAATCTTTCCGTCCTTGGTCTGGGTTACGTAATTAAAATCATCATTGCCGTCGGAAGTGCCCCGCAGAACCTCAAGCCCTAAATTCGTGCCGCAATCGCCTATTTTTCTGCCAGTAACATGCCCGTTTTCTATGGCTATTATCGTATGAGCATATGGCTGGTCTTTATGGTCGTGCAGCACTATTTCACAATTTTTTCCGAAAAGCATCGCAAGGCCCTTCATTAGAGACTTAAAAAAGGGCATCTCTTTTTTCACTGATTCCATGCCAACCCATTATAGGAATATTTTTCCGCCTTGTCCACCATTGAATAAAATTTAGTTTGCCTAAAAAATATGTTGACAGATACGGTAACTGTGGTACAATCAAGTATGCTCATCGGAGACTTTGGGCAATTTTTTTCAGGAGGAACTATTATGATACCTAACACAATCGAGAAAAAAGAAAATGACGGCGGCAGGATAGGGCGTATCCTGGCGAAAATTGAAACGGCGGGCAATAAGCTCCCTGATCCGGTTTATCTCTTTGTTATTTTTTCAGGGGCGATTATACTGCTTTCATTTATCGGCTCTCTGTTACGGTGGAACGCAGCGCACCCTGTTACCGGTTACACTATTGAGGCTTTCAGCCTGATTAGCAGGGCCGGTATCGCGAGAATGTTCACCGATTTCGGGGCCAATATCCGGGCTTTTCTGCCTTTGACGGATCAAATGATTGTGCTGCTCGGTCTTTCAGTGTTTGAAGGTACCGGCCTTGCCAGCGCCCTGATGCGCCGCTTCTTTGTCAAAATGAGGCCCGGCATGGTTACCCTGGCGCTGATGTTCATAGCGGTAAACAGCACCATCGCGTCTGACGCGGGGTTCTTAATTCTCCCGCCATTGGCGGCTATTCTCTTTCTTTCCACAGGGCGTAACCCCATAGCGGGAATAATTGCCGCCTACGGCACTGTCGCGGCGGGCTTTGCCGCGAGCTATTTTATCGGTATCGTTGAAGTGGTGGGCTTGGGCATTACGCAGACAGCGGCCCGCCTTGTGGATCCTGATATAGTTGTCCCCATTACCAGCAACTATTTTTTCACGGTTGTGTGCGCGACGCTGCTTCCGGTAACCGCTTTTTTTGTAACCGTTAAACTGGTAGAACCAAAGCTCGGGAAATACACCGTAACCGATCCCCTGTTGGCGAAAGGGATGAACGAAGTGGAAGTAAGCGAGGCTGAAAAGAAAGGACTGCGGGCCGCCGGCATCGCGCTGGTTATCTACGTTCTTGCGATCCTTGCCATGGTAATCCCCCCTGACGGGATTCTGCGCCATCCTGAAACAGGCAGCCTGCTTCAAGGCCCCCTCATGGGAGGAATCCTTGTGGTGGTCAGCGGCACATTTTTCTTCCCAGGGCTTGTCTTTGGCTTCAGAAGCGGTTCTGTCAAAAACCACAGGGATGTCATAGGCTGCATGACCAGCTCCTACGCCGCGTTGGCAGGGTATATTCTGGTAGCAATCTTTGCCGGGCAGCTTGTTCAGTATTTCGCGTGGTCAAATCTGGGCATAATATTCGCGATAAACGGAGCGGAAGCGTTACGGGCCACCGGGGCTCCCAATTTCCTCTTGCTTGTCCTTACCGTCCTGTTTGTGGCCATGATGAATTTCCTTATACCAAGCCATGCCGCTAAACTAGGGTTTCTCGCGCCCATCTTGATCCCGCTTTTCATGATGCTCAATATAAGCCCGGCGGGCGCTTATCTTGCCTTCCGTATTGGCGATTCGGTAACTAACGCCATAACGCCGCTTATGCCGTATTTTGTGCTTACCGTCGGGCATGTAAAACGCTACAAAAAGGACGCTGGCATTGGAACCCTGCTGGCGTACCTTCTGCCCTTCACCGTTTCGTTCCTTATTGTCTTTTTGGCGGTAATGAGCATTTTCTATTTCTTCAACTTGCCGTTAGGGCCTGGAGCCTATTTCGGCTTTACCGTGGGAGGTTAACGTATGGACGCCCGGCTGGAAAAGATATTCTCGGCAGATGAATTGCTGAAACTCGCCAAAGATTTGATCCAAATTGACAGTTCTACGGCTTGCGAAGCCAGAGAGCGGAACGTGGCCGTGTACCTTCTTGATTTATTTAATCGAGAGGGGATTGAATGTTATCTGCAAGAAATTGAAAACGGCCGGGGAAACGTTATTGCCGTAATTAAAGGCACAAGGGGAGAAAAAGGGCTTATGCTGAACGGGCACATGGACACGGTTCCCGCTTCCGGTATGCTTGAGCCTTTTTCCGCTCTGGAAAAAGACGGCAAGCTGTGGGGGCGCGGGGCTTCGGACATGAAAAGCGGCCTTGCGGCTATGGCGTATACGCTAGTCACGCTGAAAAGGGCGAATATACCCCTGAAGGGTGATCTTGTCTTCGCGGGGGTAATTGACGAGGAAGCCGCAAGAAGCACCGGCTCCAAGCACATAGCCGCATACGGCCCCTTTACCGGTTATGCCATTGTGGGCGAAGCTACCGGGTTAGTCCCGGCAACAGCTCACAAAGGCATAGACTATTTTACCATTACGTTTACCGGAAAAGCGGCCCATTCAAGCCGGCCCGAAAACGGGGCCAACGCGATTTACGCCGCCGCCGACTATGTGGTTTTATACCGTGATAGCCTTGCCCCCTTGTATTCCGAAAAAACCCATGCCCTCCTCGGGCCGCCTGCGGTCAATATGACATTAATCAGGGGCGGAGCCGAAGCGAACAAGGATTTTCTTTATGACAAAGTCGAAACCTACGCCGGGGTTGTTCCCGATTATTGCCAGCTCTGGGTAGACATACGCTGGATACCGGGCATGACTATTTCCGGAATTCAGAAAGACCTTGAAGAATTGGGAGAGAACATTCGTTCCCGTAATCCCGGCGTTTCTGTTAAGGTAGAGTATATTGATTTGCCCAGACCCGCCATGGAAATCGACAGCAATAACCCGCTGGTGGCAAGCCTTCTGAAATATTCCGGAGAAGAGCTGGGGCATAACGCTGAGTGTCAGACATTCCCCGGTTTTGCCGATTCGGGTATTCTGTACGGCTTGGGAGGCATTTTATCCCTTGTCCTTGGCCCCGGCGATTTACGCCAAGCCCATTCAGTTGACGAGCATATCGAAATATCCCAAATAAGCGGAGCCGCCCGTATCTACATTCAGGCGGCGCTGGAATTGCTGGAAGACAAGCTGCCGCCCTGACGCCTGGCGTTGTACTGATGTGACGGCGAGAGGCGGGAAATAGCGGAACATTGTTTTGGAACGGTTAAAGCGATGTGGCGGACTGGCGGAGCGGTCTTCGAGGGCGGTAATTGCCAAAGAGCCTGTTTCACAGCATAATAGTAAAGAGAGGCTGTTCCAAAACTAACCGGGAGCCGGAACAGGCTTTAGGAGTACGAATGGGAAACATTTCAAGGGCTTTTGATCCGGGCAGAGCTATCTTTTTTCTGATGGTTTTTATCTGCTGCGTTATAGCCGGAGCGGTGCTGCGGCTTACCGCGGCGATAATTTTGCCTTTTACCATTGCCGTGCTATTGGCGTTTGTAACCTATCCGATGGTAAAAAAGCTGGACAAACTGCGTTGCCCCCGTATTGTATCCATTCTTCTAGTGATAACCATTATCGTTTCCGGGTTGTATCTCTTTGGAATGATCATTTTTACGTCAGGAAGAGTGATAGCCGCCGAATTGCCGAACTACGAAGAGCGCTTGATTGTAATTTACAGTTATATCGCCCAGTTATTCGAGCTTCCCACATTTGACGCGGATTTGACTTTTTTCGAGAACCTCTGGGCGCAGTTGGGGATACGCACATTTGTTCGTGATTTTACCCTTTCTTTTACCAACATCGTCCTTCAGTTTATTGTAAGCGCCGTTCTGGTAATCCTTTTTGTGGTTTTTTTGTTGTTAGAGGCGAGTTACATTAGGGAAAAGCTGGAAACAGCGTTTGAAGGCCGGGCCGGGCGCTTTAACAAAATGGGCCATGATTTAATATCCCAAGTCAGCCGGTATTTGGCGGCGAAGTTTTTTATCTCTCTGGCTAACGGCGTCATATTCGCGGTCAGTTTTTACTTCATCGGTCTTGAGTTCGCTATTGTCTGGGGCGTTATCCAGTTCCTCTTGAATTTTATCCCCAATTTGGGCAGCATTACCGCCGGCGTTATCATTTCCCTTTTCGCGCTGATGCAGTTCTGGCCCGACCCCGTCCCCATAATCATTGTAATCACCATTATTCTTGCCGTGAATTTGATACTCTGCAACATATTTGACCCAAAAATTGTCGGCGAGCATGTAGGAATTTCCCCGCTGATAATTCTGGTTTCACTGGCGGTTTGGGGCTGGATATGGGGATTCGCCGGAATGGTACTGGCGGTTCCCATGACCGTTATTATCAAAATTGTGTGCGAAAACATCCCCATCATGGAGCCTGTTTCAGTTTTGCTGGGAACGCGAAAATCAACACGGGCGAAAAAAGCGGAGCGTGGAAAGCAGGTGGCCGGAAACCCGGAGTAACCCCGCCTCGCCGCGCGTGAACCCCCTGCCGGGGCTTTTGGCGGGAATGCATGGCTCACGTGCGGCGGGGGCGAAAATCAGCCGGCATCCTCTATCAAATTCTTCATAATGTACTCCCGCCGCTCCGGGGTGTTTTTGCCCATGTAAAAGGTAAGTATCTGCGGCACTCCTTTAAGGGTATTTACCGCGACAGGCACAAGGCGCATATTCTTGCCGATAAACTGACCGAACTCTTTGGGGTTTATTTCCCCAAGGCCCTTAAAGCGGGTTACCTCGGACTGGCTGCCCAGCGCAGAAACCGCCGCGTCCCGCTCGCCAGCGTTGTAACAGTAGCGGGTTTCCTTTTTGGTGCGCACCCGGAAAAGCGGCGTTTCAAGAATGAAAATCCTGCCGTCAGTTACAAGTTTTTCAAAATAGGAAAGAAAAAACGTAAGCAGAAGATTTCTGATGTGAAAGCCGTCAAAGTCAGCGTCAGTCGCGATTACGATCCGGGCGTAGCGAAGGCCGGAAACATCGTTTTCTATTCCAAGGGCCATCATCATGTTGTACAGCTCTTCGTTTTTGTAAATCGCCGCCCGCTTCTTGCCGTGCATATTTTCTACTTTGCCCCGCAGCGAGAAAATGGCCTGCGTCATTACGTCCCGGCTCGACACCATAGAGCCGGAGGCGGAGTCCCCTTCGGTAATAAAAATCGTGGAAAGCTCCCCTTCTTTGCCGTCTTCCAGATGGTACTTACAGTCTTTTAGCTTGGGGATTTTCAGGGCGATTTTTTTCGCCGCTTCACGGGCTTCCTTCTTGACCTGATTCAGTTCCGTGCGAAGGCTCTCGTTGGCCAGAATTTTAAGCTCCAGTTTTTTCGCCGCCTCGGTGTGTTTATGAAGCCAATCCTCCACAGCGTCTTTTACTTCCTGAACTATCCAGCCACGGATGTCCGAATTGCCGAGTTTGTTTTTCGTCTGGCTTTCAAATATCGGGGATTTAAGTTTTACCGCCACCGCCGCCACGCTTCCTTCCCGGATGTCCTCGCTGCGGTAATCTTTTTTGAAGTACGCCTGTATTCCCTTCAAAAAGCCTTCCTTAAAGGCCGAAAGGTGCGTGCCGCCGTCGCTGGTATACTGCCCGTTGACAAACGAAAAGTACCCCTCGCCGTAGTTGTGGGTGTGAGTAAAGGCGAACTCAATGTGGCTTCCCCGGTAGTACCCGATGGGGTAAATACCTTCCTCCCCGGTTTCCTCGGCAAGAAGGTCAAAAAGCCCCCGCTCCGAGACAAAGGGCTTCCCGTTATACGAAAGGGTAAGGCCCATGTTAAGGTAGGCGTAATTCTGGACACGCTTTTCGATAAACTCAGGGGTAAACTCGTAATCCCCAAAAATCTCCCTGTCCGGGGTAAACTCGACAAAGGTTCCGTTTTTTTGAGGTTCCTTCATGCGGCCTTTGCGCTCACTTTTAAGGCCGCCCCGCTCAAACACCGCCTCGGCGAACTGCCCGTCCCGGATTGCCACCACCCGGAAATGGGAAGAAAGGGCGTTCACCGCCTTGGTTCCCACCCCGTTAAGGCCCACGGAAAACTGAAACACGTCATCGTTGTACTTGGCTCCGGTGTTTATAACCGAAACACATTCCACCAGTTTTCCCAGCGGTATGCCCCGCCCAAAATCCCTGACCTTGACGGTTCCGTCCTTTACCACGATATCGATATTTTTGCCGTTGCCCATGATAAACTCGTCTATGCCGTTGTCGATAATTTCTTTCAGCAAGATATAAATGCCGTCGTCCGGGTTGGAACCGTCACCCAAGCGGCCTATGTACATCCCGGTTCTCAGGCGTATGTGTTCCAGCGATGAAAGGGTCTTGATTTTCGACTCGTCATAAACGGCCTGATCAGCCGCTTGAGCCTTTACCGCCAGAGGTTTCACCGGAGGCTTTGCGGGCTGCGGCTTTGCCGGCTTGACTGCGGCTTTGTCCTTTACCGCCAGGGCTTTCGCCGGGGTTGGCCTGGCCTTTACGGGGCCAGCCTTCGCCGCCGCCAGCGTTTTGCCGGATGCTGTCTTTACCGCCCCGGCTCTGGCGAGAATTCCCTTTTTCGGGGCTGCCGCTTCTTTTACTTTTCCTGCCATGATGCTATTCGTTTTCCTTCAAAAAAGCTTGTAATTCTTCGATGTTGCCCTGCGCCTCTTCGATCTGCCGTTCCAGACCGGAAATTTCCCTGTTGGCATCGGCAATTTTGTGCCTTTGGTGCGTAATTGCTTTTTTTATCTTTTCAATTTCGGCCTTTTCGCTTTCAATACTTATAGCGGCCTTGAGCTTTTCGATTTTCAGCCCGGCCTCGTCTATCATGCTCTGATGAAACGCGGCCCGCTCCAGAACTTCCTTGTCTTCCTCGCTTAGTACGGCGGCGAGCGCTATTTTCCCCTCGCTTTTCGCGGCTAAAGAGCCAAGGCTAAGGTAAATGCCGGGGAATCCTTCCCTAATGGCGGCTATGCGTTTTTGAAGTCCCTGAATGCGCCGGGAGGGGGAGCCTTCCGCGCCAAAAGCGTCGGCGAGCGCGCGGCGTTCCCCCCTTAAAACGGAAATTTCATCGGACACCTGCGCTAAACGTTCCTTTATTTCCTCGGCGTTCCGGGCGGCTTCGGCTGTTTGCGTGTCCAGCGCTTCACCAGGCCGGGCGGAAAAGAAATATTCCCCGGCGCTGCGGTACACTTTTTGAAGGGCGGATCGATTTTTCAGGATAAGTGCCCGCGACACCGCCAATTGAGCGTTTTTTCCCAGCCACGCAAGCACGCCCCCTTCCCGCTCTTCAAGGTCTTTGGTCTTTTGTTCCTGCTCGTCAATTTTAGCGAGAAGGGCCTCTTCCTGCTCCCGGAAAAAATCGGCGAATTCGTCAAGCCCCTGCGCCGCCAAAAGCGCCTTTCCCAGCAGGGCGCAGGCTTCGGCGAACTCCTTTGAAAGACCGGAGCTTTCCCCGTCCTTCCCGGCGATAGCATCGTCAAGGGCCTTAAGCCGAAGGGCATCCGCCTCAAGGCTTTTGATGGTGTCGCCTGAGTCGTCTATTTCCTTCTGTAAGCTGCGGTACTCCGCAAGAATCCCCGCGGCAAGTTCCGGGGGGGAAGCGTCCTCTCCTATCCTGCGAATAAGAGCCTCGCCCAGCTCCTCAAGCAAGCGGCGGCAGGTTTCGGTATCTGCCCGCTTTTTCTCTTCCAGTCCTCTGATAGCGCTTTTTTGTTCGTTCATACGGTATATAGTACCCTTTTTCCGCATATTTTTCAAATGGGGGTCTTACATATATACCTTAAAACGGCGCTCCACATCGTGGATAAGCTTGTACTCGATGGAATCAACAAGCGCGGCGCGGCTGGCCCCGATAATGTCCTCCGAGACCCCGACCGTACTCCATGTCTGCCTGCCGTCTGTGGAGGTAATAAGCACCCGCACCTTCGCGGCGGTAGCGGCGTTTCCGTCAATCACCCTGACCTTGTAGTCAGAAAGGCGCACCCGCTCCAGTTCCGGGTAGAAAAGTTTCAGCGCGCGGCGCAGGGCAATGTCCATAGCGTTTACCGGCCCGCTCCCCTCGGCGGCGGCGATCTCTTCCTGTCCGTCCACCAGCACCTTAACCCACGCGTGGGAGCTGGCGATGGTATTCCCGTTGGGGTGTTCGCTTACCACCCTGCAGGCTTCGATGCTGAACAGGGGTTTGTAACGCCCCAGCTCCCGGCGGATCAAAATATCAAAACTGCCGTCCGCCCCTTCGAACTGCCAGCCCTGAGCCTCCAAGGTTTTAAGCTTCTGGGTAAGGGCCGCCGTAACCGGATGATCCTTGTCGATAGAAAGGTCGATCTTTTTTACCCGCTCGGCAACCGCGGAGCGCCCCCCCATCTCGCTCATGACAAAATGCCGCTCGTTCCCCACAAGGGACGGATCGATATGCTCAAAAGACGCTCTTATTTTAAGTATCCCGTCGGCGTGCATCCCCGCCTTGTGAGCGAAGGCATAGTTTCCCACATACGGCATATTGGGGGAAATCGCTACGTTGGCGACTTCCGCTACTTCTCTGGTAATTTCCGAAAGCAGTTCCATCTTTCCCGGAGGCAGACACCGGAAACCCAGCTTAAGTTCCAGGCTCGGCATTACCGCGGCCAGACTTGTGTTGCCGCAGCGCTCCCCAAAGCCCGCCAGAGTCCCTTGAACGTGGCGGCAGCCAAGGCGCACGGCAGTTACCGTATTGGCGCTTGCCATGTCAGCGTCGTTGTGCGCGTGAATACCCATGAGAACCGGGCCGTCCTGTCCAATGTTCAAAAACGCCATAGCCTCTTTTACCGCGCTGGCGATAGAGTCGGGGAAGGTTCCGCCATTGGTGTCGCAAAGAACAATGCGCTCGGCCCCGGCTTCGCAGGCCGCCTTAAGGGTAGCCAGAGCATAGGACGGGTTCGCCTTCCAGCCGTCAAAAAAATGCTCCGCGTCATAAAACACCCGCCTGCCCTTTTCTTTCAGGAACGTAACCGTTTCCGCTATCATGGCAAGATTTTCTTCGGGGCTTGCGCGTAACACTTCGGACACATGGAGATCCCAGCTCTTACCGAAGATTACCACGGCCTGAGTTTCCGCGCTTAAAAGGGAAAGCAGGTTTGGATCCTCGGCCGCCGCAATTCCCTTCTTGCGGGTTGCCCCGAAGGCGCAGAGTTTCGCGTGCTTTAGTTCAAGCTTTCCGGCAAGGCGAAAAAAATCCATGTCCTTGGGATTGCTTCCGGGATTCCCCGCCTCGACCCACGATATCCCCAGCTCGTCCAGTGCCCGTATTACCGTCAGTTTGTCCTGCACAGAAAACGTTATACCTTCCCCCTGAGCGCCGTCCCGCAGAGTGGTGTCAAGGATTTCCAGTTGCGCGTGTTCCAGAGTGTTCATGTAAAGTCTTTAGCCTACATTGCCAATGTTGTCAAGAGTGCTTTTCGGGACGCGGGCCGCCGGGCCTATTTCCGTGTAAGGATCATAAGAAGGGCCACATCTCCCTGACGTATGCCAGGGATGCGGGCGGCTTGGCCTATTGTAAGGGGCCGCACAATTTTAAGTTTTTCCTTTGCCTCGGCGGAAAGCCCGGTAAGGGAGGAGTAATCCGTGTTAGGCGAAAGCTTTGCCGCGTCCATTTTGGAAAGCTTTGCCGCCGCCCGCTTTTCTTTTTCGATATAGCCAGAGTACTTGATGTCCAGGCACACACGCTCCACCCATTCCGCAGGCCATGACGAGAGTTCCGGTATCTGCGCCGGAACGGGGTTTTTTCTTCCCTTTAAAAGTTCCCCAATCGCGTCAAGACCCATGAGCTTTTCCTGAAACCGCTGCCAGCGATCGCCGTTAACCAGTCCAAGTTCCCTTGCCTTGGGGGTAAGGCGGGTATCGGCGGTATCGTGGCGTAGTACCAGCCTGTGTTCAGCCCGGCTCGTGAACATCCGGTAGGGCTCCTTCGTGCCCAAAGTGGTAAGGTCGTCCACAAGCACGCCAATGTAGGCTTCCGCGCGGCCCAACACCAGCGGCGGCTGGCCCCGCATTTTCAGGGCCGCGTTAATCCCCGCCATAAGGCCCTGCGCCGCCGCTTCTTCATAGCCGGAGCTGCCGTTGGTCTGCCCGGCAGAAAAAAATCCCGAAAGGCGTTTGGATTCAAGGCTGGGGTATAAGTCCAGAGGGTCAAGGTAATCGTACTCCACGGCGTAGGCGGGCCGGACAATGACCGCTTCTTCAAGCCCCCTTATGCTGTGAAGAAACTGTGCCTGCGCGTCTTCCGGCAGGGAACTGGAAAGGCCGTTCAGGTATACCTCGTTTGTGTAAAGCCCTTCAGGTTCGACAAAGACGTGATGCCTGTCACGTTGTGGAAAGCGCATAACCTTGTCCTCTATGGAAGGACAGTAGCGCGCCCCCGCCCCGGTAATTTTTCCCGAAAAAAGCGGGGAACGGTGAATGTTTTTCCTGATGATTTCGTGAGTCGCCTGACACGTGTAGGTTATCCAGCAGGGAACCTGCCGCATGGAGCCTTCGCCCGGTTGATGCCCGGCCCCGTGGCGCGTAACGCCGCATGAGTCGAAGGAAAACGGCGCAGGTTCCTCGCCGTCCTGTTTTTCCATGGTGCTGTAGTCGATGGAATCGCCAGCGAGCCGGGCCGGGGTTCCGGTCTTTAGCCGCCCAACGGGAAAGCCCCGGCTCCGCAGGTTCCGCCCCAGGCCAGCGGCGGCTTCCTCTCCCAGCCGTCCCTGCGGGGCGTCGTATTCGCCGATGAATATGTTTCCTTCCATGAATGTGCCTGACGCGAGAATTACCGTTCTGGCGGAAATCCGGTGTCCCCGCCGGGTAACGACCCCGCGCACTGCTGGGATGCCGCCGGAAGCATCATCTGTGATAAGGTCTACCACGGTATCCATAAATATCGCAAGACCCTTTTGTGCTTCCAGCGACAAGCGGGCGGCGGCTTGGTACGCCTCTTTGTCGGCCTGCGCTCTGGGAGCCTGAACCGCCGGCCCCCGCGAGCGGTTAAGCACCCGGTACTGTATCATGGCCTTGTCGGTGATCTTGGCCATTTCGCCCCCAAGCGCGTCCACCTCCCGGACAATGTTGCCCTTGGACAGCCCCCCAATCGCGGGGTTACAGGACAGCGCGCCAATACGGTCAGGGTTTTGCGTAACAAGCAGGCACTTGAACCCCATGCGGCTGACCGCCAGGGAAGCTTCAATCCCGGCATGGCCGCCGCCAATTATGATGCAGTCGTAATCCATGAATTAGTTATACTACAATGCCCGGCACAGGGTCAGGTGGGCCCCCACTGAGAGGGTAACCCCGGAAATCCGCCCCTATCGCATCAAGGTTCTGGGATTTACCCGTACGCCGTTCCTGTGGACTTCAAAGTGAAGATGCGGGCCTGTGCTAAGGCCGCTACTGCCCACATCGCCCAAGCGCTCTCCGGTCGCCACATTTGCGCCGGGCCTGACCCGTACCACGTGCATATGGGCGTAGATCGTGCGGAAGCCGGAGTGGTGGTTAAGTATCACATAATTTCCCAGAATATTGTTGTAGCCTACACGGGCCACGCGCCCGGACATGGCGGCCCGTATGGGCGTTCCCCGCGGGGCGGCAATGTCGATTCCCCCGTGAAACTGGCGTGCTCCGGTAAACGGGCTCCTTCTAAAGCCAAAATTGGAGGTAATACGGCCCGCGGTGGGCCAGATAAAAAGGTCTCCGTTAATTTCCTGGCGGCTTACCCAGTCCATTCTGCCGCCGGGGACAAAAATCCGGGTGTTTGGGACAAGGGCATCGGAGAAAAGCTCGTTTGCCACTCTGATGTGGGAAACCGTGGTACTGTGGGCTTCGGCAACGCTTTCCAGAGTATCCCCCGCCCTTACGATGTAGTAGATTCCGTTCTGGTTCGGGATTCTTATAACCTGACCCACCTGCATAAGACGGGTGTTTCTTATGTTGTTCACCGATATGAGGGTGTCCTCGTTAAGTCCGGCTCTGGCGGCGACATGGCCGATAATGTCGCCGCTTTCTATGGCATGAAAGCTAAAGGTCAACATTCTGGGACGGGAGTAGTCTATCTGATCGGCAATGCACATAAGGTCAAGCTTTGCCTGAGTCATATCTTCCAGAAAGATGCCGCCGCCCATGCCGTCTTCTGTCTGTCCTGCCGGGCTTGTTTGGGCTGCCGCCGTTGTGGCCCAAGGGAACAACTGAAGGCCGGTCTGCGGGAAATAGCAATAAACAGCGATTATAAGCGCTATCCGCCAGAAGTTTTTTTCCTGTAAAACGCTTTTTACCACAGCCCATGATTTCCGCAAGACGCAATATTCGTGCTTCATTCCTTTATCATACACGTTTTTTCTTTCTTTTTCCAGAGGCTGTGTAGAATTATACCGGCAATTCCAAAGATTTTTTCGAACCGGGGATTGCCGCTTTCACACTTCGCTTGACACGCTCTCATTGTTGGATTACAATGCATCCAATGGAGAATGTTGTGAGAGGTGATATTGTTGTTTGTTCTGTTACCCCCCCCCCCCCCCCCCCCCCCCCTCCCCTCTTTTCTTCTTCCTCTATCTCTTTTCTCTACACCCCCCTAT
>Ga0123355_10003028_pt1 | contig 23952 bp, 14 predicted proteins | sample TergutEmb28metaG_3_FD_89872 | JGI IMG/M metagenome (GOLD analysis project Ga0123355, IMG submission 89872) | Embiratermes neotenicus P1 segment gut microbial communities from Petit-Saut dam, French Guiana - Emb289 P1 | ecosystem: Host-associated > Arthropoda: Insects > Digestive system > Gut ... | reverse complement strand
CAGGCTAAAACGTCATAATCCCTTACTTTCATACGTACGAGAGAGAGAGAGAGAGAGAGAGAGAGAGAGAGAGAGAGAGAGAGAAAGTACACTGTAAACATACAATGTAGTGTACAGTACACTTTATTATTACTTGATTTAATGTTGGTAATGTCTTGCTGTGCGTAATTTATCAATTAATCTTTGTCGTACTTATGTATATTACACGAATATCACGTTATATATAACTTTCGGTATTATCCGCGGTAGGTCTTGGAACGTATTACCCGTGGATACGGCGGTCCGCCTATAGTATATTCCTCCGGTCGTACAAGGTCTGCTCGCTCAATGCTGGTACAGAACTGAACACTGATATAAGTGACAACAGGTGCATGTTGCAGGTGCTCTCGTGGTCGCGCTGTTGCTGCCAGCTCTCGGCACAGTTTCAGAGCAGCCCCCTGCTGTGACCTGTCCGGTGTCAGAACCTGCTGTGATACCACATCAGTTCGAGTGCAGCCTCGCCTTTCTTTGCAACCAAAACGAAACGACACCAGCCCTGCTACTACGATGCCCTGATCGAGTGCAATATAATCAGCCGTCACCGAGTCGATGTGAGCTTCCTCAGGGAATGCCCTGTACACCGCTGATAACGACAGAGAAGCTACCAAGTTCTGGCAGTCCCCCCGTATGTCCTGACAGTGCGCTGGGCTACGTCTACCTGCTGCAGAATACAGCCAACTGTTCTCAGTTCTTTAGATGTAATCAAGGTGAAGCCCAGCTTTTTGAGTGTCCTTCATACTGGTATTTTGATCCGGTTTATGAGGTCTGTAAACCCGCTAAGAAACCGCAATGTCCTTCTACAAACGACAAACTTGTGTACCTGCCACATCCAACAAACTGCAATGCATTTTATGAATGTCAATGGGGAAATGCAGTGATGTTTTACTGTCCAGAGGGGTTGTTCTTCAATAACATCAGTAATGTTTGCGACTATCCGCAAAACGTTGATTGCAACCGTTGTCGCTTATAGTATACAAGGAGCAGTCGGCGTTGCTCGCCCAGAATATGGTCGCTGTCTTTGTTGGCTCTATAATGTGCAGTAGGTAAAATACGTTGCAGTGTCATATAATTAAAATTCTGCAATTAAACTTCAACAATGAATATATACGTATATAAACAATACAAGCAGGATCACAATCCATACACCTTTAACTTACATGTAAAAACAGCCATATATTTCGGCTATACGTTTATTTAAAATACAATGGGGATATCCTAACTAAAAATTTACCAGTTAAATTAACCTTTTAAGGACGAAACTGTATCTGTCTCCGTTTAAAAATCAGTCCGTACAGCGCAGGAAACACTCTGATTCGGATATAAACACCAATCAGTTAATCCTGTATACAGAAATAATCGTTGTTTGTTCTCAGATCCACGCAAAGCACATAAATGCATGTGGGCAGAACACAGAATTTCTTAATGTTAAAGCTGGTGGTACATACATCTATATAGTAAAGTATACAAAGTGGACTTTAAAAGGTTAAAAATATTCTGAATATTCGAATCGCATAGGGAAAAAAAATACCGCGATAGCTACATATCACATTAACGGCTGTTGCTAGCGCACATGAAGCGTGTAAAATAGAAGAAACAGGACTTTTCTACTCTCTCTCTCTCTCTCTCTCTCTCTCTCTCTCTCTCTCTCTCTCTCTGTGGTGACATTAAGAGTGCGCGGCTTTCTGCCCGGTCACACCGGGCAACGACCCTGAACATCAGCAACTGGTGTTTTAAGCATCCCACAAGAATTTGGCCGTAATAAAAACCATTCAGTAGTTTTGAGCGAGCTAAAATCTGTACTGCCTGCGCACTGGCTCACTGAAATGATTTTCATACTAATGCACTGCCGCAAAGCTATTAGGACACTCCATCTTGCCAGAAAACTTGTTTTCTTGTATGTCCTCAAATATGGAAATAATAAAAAGCTTCAGCGCATGGCGAAATTCAATGACTCGTGTTGCAGCACTGGTCATGATAATGAAAAATGTCAATATAGGCAGAAAATTTGTAACAAGGATTTTTTTGTCCATCTAATGCAACCGTGAACAATATTATCGGTATAACCCAACATGTGATTTCACACGAAGCCTTCAAATTCCACATATTGGCATTATTAACTCTAAGTCTTGGTTCGTTACATAAAATATTCAGTCATTGTCTTCAGTAAGTGACCATTCAGATGGAACTACAAAATATGTCCTTGAATAAAATATTAAAAATTATAATTTTATCTGTTTCGCGTTTGGGTAAAATTGATCCGCTGTTGAATCGCTGTACCATATTCCTCTTGTTCCTATTTCTTGTGACTTTCTTCCTCGCTTCTATGACGAGAGGCCTAATGTATTTATTTAACCATGCTGTCAGAAAATCTGAAGGTACTGTATCCAAAGGTAGAAGGGCTCGAAACGTTTTGGAATAAGCGGTCGTCTCCTAATCTGGGGTACTAGCTTTTTAACTTCCTGGAACGACTGAGGAACATCACAGACCTTTTCACGTCACTTTTACTGGTCTCAGGGCCAATATTTAAACCCAGAAAGCATCGAGTATGACCTGGGAGGATTGTATGACGCTGTTGACAGAAAGCTAGCAATTATTGGGTTACTGTCGCCACGGCATGGCGCGTCCTCAGGTTGCGGATGGAGAAGGCTTTCAGATATAGAGGGTGGCTGCGAATATACTGAAAGATGTCGCGGACAGCCGAAAAGCGGTGTCCTTCCAGCATGGGAGTTGGGCGAGGTGCTAACAAATCTTCACCGTATAAACTTAATATGTTATGAATGAAAAGACCAGTATATTTGAAAGACACTTCGTAATAACCTAACAAACGAAAAACGAACATGAAACCTGTAGCTTGCCTCGCGCGAGCCCCAGGGCCGGTCCAGACTTGGAATATATGGGACATTATTCTGGCAAAGTTAAGTCCGCATGTAGACAAATTACGTGGATTGGGGGATCATGTAACAGACCTAATACTGATCATATGGTCTGCGTTCGTCAATACTTGAGAAAAATGTGATAAAAGGAGGCGACACGTCATCCATTTATAGGCGTCAAGAAAGTCTAGGTCTCAGTTAAGCTTTATCTATAATATTTTCACTGAGCTTGCTATAACCATGAAACTAGGTAGGTGCGGTCCAATGCAACCTATGGTGATGTTAGAACATGCAGAGATAACATTTCCCACTCAGAATAATTGGTAACAAGAGGTGCTTTATCGCCACTGCTTCACAATATGTCATTAGGAATGTGCAAGGAAACCTTGAGAGGCTGAAAATGAATAGAGCACATCAGCCTCTGGTTTCTGCTGATAATGTTAATTTATCGGGAGAAAACATACATAGCATTAAGGAAAACGTAGAAACAGAGTAGTCGCCAGTAAGGACTGACATATAAGTAATTGCTCAGAATATCAAGTACAGTACATATTCATGTCTCATGAAGAGAATGTAGGACAAAATCACAACATAAAGATAGGTAACCAATTCTCTGAAAGTGTGGCAAAGTTCAAATATTCGGTAAAAACATTAACAAAATAACATTCATGAAAAAATTAAGAGCAGACTAAACTCGGGGAATGCAAGCCTTGCAAGCTCTTTCTATATCTGCTTGTGTCCAAGCATCATAGTACCCTGAGGGGGGAAAAAAAAAAAAATATATTGATCTATTACCTATTCCAATAACGAACCGGTGCAATTTCGTAATGTTTACATAATCAGGATTGAAGGAATCTACTCCTTTTTAGTATTTGGCACGCCTAACCACACTTCATGACTCATACAATAAACACCAGCAGTCAACCTGCTAGCGAAGTTTGCATTTTATAATTTACACATTTCACTCAAAAATAAATCCGTAACACCACTGTGGACGAGGGATATAAAATGGATCTCCTGAATTAGCCATTTCCACACGAAACAAACTATCCACGTAAGCACGTGCCACTTCCAAATGATAACTGTTCTTGGAACCCACAACCTTTGACGAGGGCACCACGTTCCTTCGAAACGTCGGGAAACCCAAACTCAGCCAAATAGCGTCACATTCCAGAAAAACTGAATCCTCAAGAAAACTGCCAATGAAACAGCAAATCTCGCGTATGATAATTAGTACCTAAGAGGGCCACCAGCAGACAATTCAGGTCATTTTGTAGTCATAACAAAGGAGCTATGCATTACGCAACTCTATCCTATATCGTAACCTAACACCATAACATGCCTGCCTTAAAAAATTTACAGTTGCTCGGTTGAACAAGGTATTGGCTGCTTTTATGGAACCGAAAGGCTCGTTACCATACCTACCAAAGTCCTCCATTAAGCAATACCCTGCGACAAGTTACATCCAGTGCACACCCTAAATGCATCCACAGCCAACTTCAAATACAGTATTATCTGCAAACACAATCTTCCCTTAATGTTTTCCAACCATGGTTCTGTATGCTTTAGTGTTCCTTTCTACCCGTGCTTCATGGCCCTTTCATCACACTGGCTTTCATTTAACAGCCCTAATAACAAAGTATGAATCTCAGTAATTACTTTTACCACACATTACGTTACTTTGTCCCATTACTCTGAAATAAACAATTCTAAATTAAAACTTTCTTAATTCAAATTACATGTTAATCACCCCTTTGATAAGGAAAATGTGCTGAACTGAGATTATGGCTCCTCCGCACTCTTTTAAGTTTCAATGATTTTCAAATTACCTATGTACAGGTTTCCAGCATTACTGCCTTTCGTGTTAATTTAATGCAGATAAAGATCTAATGCAGCAGAATTAATTAACACAGAAAACATTCTGTCTGCACGGCATTTGAAAACCAATAAACAGCACATACTGTCCAGTACCAATAATTTTTCTTCATAGTCCCATAAATACACGTCACATTAATCAACATTCCTAATCATGGACCACAATGAGATCTACACTGTTATGTAATATAGTGTTCTCTATAGCAATGTTTTTTTACATAATTAAATTTGAGCAGTATTTAGACTGATATAAGATGGAGTGAAATGTGCTCGATAACTTTATCACTAGGTCCAAACACAAGATGTTAACAAAATTCATTTAATAGCAGCAATGGATATGGAATAAGCAGACCTCCCAATACTGTGCTATATGCAGTACTCCAAAAACATTCACTTTATTTTGACCATCAGTCATCATGTACAGCTCCTTTAATTCAACTTCCAGCATACTTCAAAGTCCAGAATCATCGATGATTGTGTTTTACACCCGCACTTACAAGAGACCTGGAATATGTACTTTTTTCTTCTTCTCAAATACATTAACCACTTAAATGCTCAGATCTGTATCCTGATTTTTGCTTACCAAGCCCATGCTCAGGACAGGAGCCAGTGGTGGGAATTTGTGAACATAACAAATTTTTTGGTTCTATAAAAAGACAGAAATTGACTAGCTACATAACTATCAACTTGTCAAGAATTATTCAGGATCATGACATCATTACTTATGCCATCTAAGCTCGTGATAGTTGATTGTCACTGACTCTATAGACTACTTGGCTTCAGTATTGATACCTTGCAGAGCCAATGAGAATTCTCTTGTTCGCTTCTGGGGCCAGAATTGCACTGATGCCCACCACTACTGACATCAGCTGTTGAGAAGTGAACCTCACTACTCACCTTCACCTAGCGCCAAGGTTAAGAATGACTGGCACTTGCACTCTTGCCTTTAAAATGTCCACATTTAGCCACAGGAGCAGACATTGTTTCCCTTACGAGCTGTAAATAAAACAGCTAGGTCCTTCAGCACCAAGCCATGGACGCAAACAAAAACTTTCACACATCCTAAATGTCAGTACTGGGGACAGGACAGGTGACATTTTGTGTCCAGGAAATGAGAACCCTTTACTAACTGCATGCAGTGTTGCAGAGGGCAGGAAGATCGTGGACTTGGTGATGCAGACTGATCAGTAGGTACCTTGGAATATTTGACATACACACGTAGGTTATTTTCAGTTCATATACAGCTTAATTCAAACTTTACAAGTAGATCACTGTCATACAAATTGTATGTGGCCATGCAAACCACATTACTATTCATAATTACTGTTACAAAATCCTTTTCATACACTGATTATTTAAGTATATTTAGGTACAAATACCTTCTGAAGTATCCGATCTGTACTTGGCGTAAATGAACATAATGACAAAATTCTGCAGAATATCTAAGTATGCAAATGGAAAGATGTGTACTCGAATGGAGTGCACCTTTGTACTCTGGTAGGTGAATACATAATTTCTTGCAACAAGCAAATGCAATGGGAAATTAAAAAAAAAAAAAAGCCCACAGTCCAGTTCAAAAAATAGTGTATGCAGTCTAGGTATTCCCAGTAATGTTTAAATGTCATGCACATAATCTTCCAACTAAAACAAGATACACAATAATTTAAACTAGCCTACAATACAGGTCTGATGACAATAAATAAACATTAAATAATTACATTTACTACATCGTACACTAGCTGCATAAAAATGCAACACTTTAAATGTCAATGAATGCTTTACACAGTTTTTCCATTCCATTTTTCAAATCTCCATAAGACATTAGCTAGTTACTCACAAGCTTATACATAACAAAATCTTTTGGTCTGTGTGTGAAGTCACCCATGTTACAGCTAAGAGTTACAGAAGTCACAACACTATTAATGATAATATTAAGATGTCTACACACATAACCTATCCTTAATTACCAAATGTTTCTTATCAATGTTTCCTTGTTCTTGTCACAATGCTACTTGAGTAGCTAAACTATAATGAAATATTTATACAGCCATTTATAAAAGCAAGTGAGATACCTAAAATACACTTTAGTTTAATATTTTACATACCTGTCAATATTTCATTGAGATAGGATTCCAAGTATTATGAATAAAAGTACGTTAAATAAAATTTAGACAACATTTCAAACCCCTCTCTTTATATGTGGTTGATAACCATTTTTTACATACTTGGTTTGTAATGCTGTTACTCAGTGAATATTATAATACTTTGAAATTCCTACTTTGGATTCGTGTAACATTGCCACAAGGAGTTTAAAATACTTACAAAATCATCATCATCATTACAAGATCCTGGCACTGATGAAGAAAGGTCAACCAGAATCAGTTTATATCCTGAAGTCAAGATTGCCTGACCCAGCTCAGTGAACCTCAAAAACAAGATGCAAGTGAGACATGAGCAAAATCCTTGACAAAAAGAAATGCTGGCACCAATCAGGGCAAGGAAATGGAACACTTGAAGAGGCAACTTCATGTTGTGCACAGCAGGCAGCTCACACAGACACATTCAGCACACAGAGCACATTTTGCCCTAATGCTTAAATCATCACACATCCACCAAATATCAGGTGGATCCCCATATCTGTGGGCAGATGAGTATCAAGCAACAATGTCGTCACTCATTAAATTTTAACACCAAAAAGTCATCTGAAATACCTTCAAGTATTGCTGCCATACAAGATTTGCTGCAGAGGAAAGGCAAAAAGATGTACAAATTTCATCCAATCCCCAGAAACCTAGCGAGCAATCCAAAAAACCCACATCACTGAAACTTCAAGAAGAACATTTGATCATACACCTCTTTTCTAAGGCAGCACAAATCAATTACACTGCTAGGCACAGGCCTTATATTTGCAAGATCAGACTACACATCTATCATCACAGCAGCCATAAGCATCTGCATAATAACTGTCAGCATATTCAGCCCTTTATAATTGACTGTGTATGGTAAATCAGCAGCAGATGACTCACCAAAGAAATTAGTGACTCAATGCTGACATCACAGACGGGCTGCATACAACACTAAGACAAAATAATGTCTACACTCATGCATAGCAAATGCTGACAAACTACCGAATTACATGGAAAAAATCAAGCAGTAGCAGAAAAGCACATTATTCCTGTTGTTAACATGGCTTCCCACAGGGACAACAACACATATCAGACACATCATAATTTAACAACAGCTGATGAAGGTCCCAGCATTTTTGGATATGCAAATGGAGGGCCTCTAAACCAGTGTGGTTTTCAAACGCATACATGTGATCCTGACGGACATATGATAAAGCTCAGTATCGACAGCCCGCACTTCGATCCCATGATGTATGTGCTTTTCTATCCTTAGAGTACAGTGGGTGGCAGCCTGATATTGAGATTAAGCACCATCATCATGGTAGGCCAGAACAAGCATGACTCACAATGCTGCAAAGGGAAGTGGATCAAACAGCCATCTGAGTTGGTCACTTAAATCCTCTCTCGCATGCAGGAAAGCTCTTTCAGCAATTGAGAGTATATTCAAACAAAACCACAAATAATGTGTTAACACAACACATACTGTCCAGAAGATCAACAGCTACATGTTTCAGTTACACTAACAGCCATCATCTGGCAGTACAGAAGGAAAATACAAAGTTATGACCTACAACTGCAAAATGCAGTATCAGATCTCAAACTTTATAATAAATTCATTCACAAAATCAGTATAAAATGTGTAATCTAAAATAAATTGTAATGTATATACACTGAAAAGGCACATGTACATACCAGGGCAGTAGTGTAACTGTGTGTGATGTAAATAACAGAACATACTCATATCTAATTAATAATTAATTCATAGGCCACCATTTAAAGTGGTATAATTTGAAAGGATGATTTTCCTGTTCAGGATCCTGTATTGAACTCATTACAGTTGATGGTATTTTGGAAAATTTTTTGAAATAGTTTGAATTTAACTCACAATTACATAATTATTTGAAGTCAATTTGGAAATGTTACCTACAGGCGTAGAAGTGTGCTTAGTTCTTCTAAAAGTCACTAGCAAAATACTCTTTGATTCCAAAGGTGTTACATGTATAGCCTTATGAGTTTCTGGTTCACTGTACTGCGTACTGACAAAGTCTAGAGGCCTCTAAACTTTGGGAATACACAGCAAGATACCAAGCAAAAAAAGTATATACAACAACCTTTCAAATTACACCAATTCAAATAGTGCCTAGAAATTAATTTTTAATAAATACATGCTTTTAACCTACATCACACACATACACACACAGTTACACTGTACTGCCCTTATATGTACACATGCCTTTTAAATGTATATACAGTCCACTTAATTTTAGACTACTCATTTTACACTGATTCTGTAAATAAATTCATTTTGAAGTTTGAGATCCCATAATACATTTTGTGGTTGTATGTTGTATGGCTATTACTGTAGCTGTGGATGTTTACAGTATATGGTGTGTTGATGGATTATTTGCTCACTATCTGACTGTACACACTACAGCAATGAACAATCATATCTGCAGTCAAATGACCAGAATTTCACCCATAATCAGCAAGAGCTTAGCAGTAGAACACTACTGAAGGGCCACAGATCATTGACACTGCCACTCAGAGATGTGCTGATGCAAGTTCTGCTGTTATCACTTCATCTTCAAGAACTGCCACAATGCATGCATCAAAAGTATCACAGTATATGGCAACTGTGGCAGAAAGCCTGAAATCTTCATTAGAATAATGCACTCAAAACTGTGCAGATATTGGCAGCAGCATCTTCCTCAGACAGCCAAATGACCATCCAAATTTGGTAGCCTGTGCGCGCATGCACACACACACACACACACACAAAATTGACTAATACATTAGCATGGGAATTCTTATATGCTAAATGGAACCAGAACAGTTTAAGTTGCTGGACAAATGATTCATGGCCCATGAAGTGTGATGAATGTAAATGCACCATGCACAAAGAATGGCAAGTGCACCAAGAAGCTTCCCAAGCAGTTCCACAAGCACACAATTAATAATTAATGAATAAAACATTGATTCTTATGTTTATTGGACTGTGCATCATCTTGATAGTTGAATAAAGAGAGACCAACTTGATGTCACTTGCTTTATTATTTCATTATTCAATGCTCAACATGTTTCGGATGTTAACACATCCATCCTCAGGAGCTTGCAACTTATTTGTTGAGTTATTTCATGGGTTGTATTGCTCTGGTTTGATGTGTGTTGGTGTTACGTTGTGGTTTGGCTATGGTGGTATGGTATCCGTATGCAGGCTGAGGCACTAGTACCCCAGCCTGCATACGGATACCACACCACCACAGCCAAATCACAATGTAACACCAACACACAACGAACCAGAGCAACACAACCAATGAAATAACTCAACATATATGTTGCAAGCTCCTGAGGATGGATGTATTAACATCCAAAACATGTTGAGCATTAAATAATGAAATAATAAAGCAAGTGACATCAAGTTGGTCTCTCTTTATTCAAAACATCGATTATTAGTAAAGTCAATAGACTTCCACTTTACCTTCACCACTGTGGTAGTTTCAAGTGGGGAACTTCACTACTGGCCACTGATGTACTGTGCCATTCAACAATGTACAATTTCGAAGTACGTACAATTTTGTCTCAATGGTATCATACCAAACAGTGAAAGTCATCAGTACATGTATATGGGCATGTGCGTGCACACACACAGAAACAAGCAACAAAAGCGCCAAGCCTGACTGCCACATTAAATCTGATGCAATAAAATTTCTGACAAAACTGTAGGTGTAACAGCTGACAGCTACTTCTTCTTTCTCAAAAATCATGGAGTACTAACAAAACCACCTTTACAACGCCTACGAGCTATTTAAGAGGACAAGGAAAGGTAGCATAAAGTTTCACAGCAACTGGCGTTGCTGCTGATTTACTGAAGTAGTCGAACAGGTCGCACAGTTTCTGAAGTCCTTACTTCCACTGTTTGAACATCTGTTTCTGGCATGCAGAGTATCAACATACAGCAAAGCTTCAACCAGACATTCAATCAACTGACCCCAATATTACCCGGCCAGCCCTTCTGACCTACAAAGAGAAACCGATATGACACAAATTATTGGACAGCAATTCTGAACTGCGTGTGCCATAACTTATTTAGCATTCAGGTAACAACTTACTGTACTTTTTGGGAGCCACTAATTTAGCCCACAGAACTACAATTATGAAGTGACAGTAAGTTTTCATTCCTGCATCCAATATGCATGTGATTCCTCACGCTCCCTTGTGCAAACACATGCTTATAAATTGGACTGTTCTGCATTGCAGCATGTAGCATCCATGCATTTAAAATGGACATTTTGGTATGAAGCAGCAACCAAGCTTGTTCACCCATGTCTTCCTAGTCACTACAGTGAGCAATAAGGAATACTGAACATTTGTCACCAAGTTTGCAATAAAAGTGGTTGTCATTCCCGAAGTTTTTGATATCAGCTTTTTAGTATATCATGTTTGCTTAAACTCTTTACACCATTATCAAATTTTAAGCATTATTCTCCAGCAACGACAGACTGTGTACTTTCAACGATGCCACCAAGCTACTGGCCATGTGCTGACATGTAGGAGACACCAACAACAAACACATGCAAGTGAGTGGATGCTGGAAGCTGAATGCCAGCACACAGGACATTGCCTTAGGCCAACCTCAGCCTCAATGGGCCTACATGATGCCGGTCAAAGTCTGTCAAGTGGCAGTAGCTTCCGACAAACATATAGGCCTCAAAATGTTTTTAAGACTTACCTCCTCAATGTCTATCAAGATTATACTACATATGTGCTGTTTCTGTGCTAAAACATCGCCTACATTGTTATTTGGCATCCTAACTGTGCATCTATAGACTAGGCCATAGGCAAGGAAACTGACCACAACAAACAACTTATCAGCTATTCTGACTTAATCTTCCTCTCCACTAGATTGGATATCCAAGGGTTAAAGAAATTTACTACTGAAATAGGCCTAGTGAAATTCAATGAGTAATCATTTGTAAATCCCTCTCTCATCTTCCTTTCCCCTCTCATCTGTTCTATATTAAAGCTAAGTATCAAGTTATATCTTTAGCCTTGAAATGGCAATTTTAAACACAGAAATACCACCTGTTATAAGTACAGGGAAACTACATCATTCAATGGAAATGACATGAGAATTACATGGCATACAATCATATACTACTGCATATTATTTATTTACACAAACACACACACACAATTTCTTGAACAATAAAGAACAGAGATAGGTGAAGTTCACCCTATAACTTTCCATCATGGCACAGAGGAGGAGCAGTGGTATAGCTCTACTCTTTCTTTAACCTTGGCACTAGATGGTGGTGGGTGGTCAACGCCATGCCCTGGCCCCTCTACCCCCAAGAAAGAGATCTGGTACCCATTTTATAGCAGACTGGGTGCGACCCAGGGCCAGTCAGGACTGGCATGAAAAATCTTGACCCAACCAGGATTCGATCCCCAGACTGTCCAGCCCCACAGCAAATCGCTATACTGACTATGTTATTCCAGCACACAAAGCATTGGTGTAATGCAGCAAAATTCTTTGCGACTGCGCAACTCGTGTATTCTAACAGAATCAAAAAACTTCATAATGTTTTTAAGGTTTGAAAATTCAATGGCTTTTTATTATAATGTCAATAAATGTGGCTCACCCTGTAACATAGTTTCAATAATATACATCCCTACAGCTTCATGAACTTGAGTGGGAATTATCATTACATGCTGGTTAAGGGCAAAAGGGAAAAATACTAAGAATAAAGGTAGGTGGTTTTGTGGTTTTTAGGTAAAAGTGGCATCTCAGACCAGCCTCAACTGGCAGGATGAGTGGTAAATGATACAGTGGCTAGGATCTGAAAGTAGTGCCAGCACTACCAAGATACTACTCTGACATTTAGCAGAAGAAACTGAGAAAGATCATGAAAACACCACATTCAGAACAGCCAGTATTACTGACAAGATTCAAACTGGAAACCCCCTGAATACTAGTGTACTGCATTACTATTACCCCAGTCTGCCTGGTTTTGAAAAGTATGGCATCTCAAGAATCATACAAAATTACCTGCAGCTTGCATGATAATATATCAATGCTTAGCTTCTCAGTATTCATGGTACTTGATTTAAACAAGTTTTTGATAGCTATATCTGAAACTTTAGCAGCAACTACATCCATAAAACCTCCCCATGCTGATAGCTGTGTCAGGTAATTCAAATAACCCTTGTCATATGCTTAATGACTTTTATTACTACCATACACACGGATATACCTGTTTCTTGGTCAGTCAGTGTCCTCCGGACTCCAAATTATACAATTCAGACATATAGCAACTCTGCAGATTACAAAACAAAATCAACTAACTACTTTAATAATTATTACATCCACTACAGTGTTTTCTTGTACTACAATCAACAGGTCAAACAAGCCCAGTGGCATTATGATTATTTACTTCTAATTATTTATTTATTTATTCATTTATTTATGCCTGGACTGTGAAATGTACTGATCATTCAATGTTAAATGTAAATATAAACCTACAAACTAACTGGAAAGTACAGTGAAGTGATAATCACTTATTTTAAAGTACGCTCCATTATAGACTTCAATTATGAGAATGAAGTAAACTAGCATAACACATCATAATACCAGTTTTGAGTGAAGGCATCACTTGTGACACAAGGCAAATGAGAGGAGTGACAGTTACTACATCGTGACATTTGACACAGTAGTCTAGGTGCCAAGTGTGCACGTAGAGAACTGTCTGACAAGATATATTTTGTGAGATTTGAGCTCTCACAGTAGTGTTGATGAAGATTCAAGTCTTTCAGACAGTGATAATGTGTCTATCACAGGAACTAACTGAGGTTTCTGAGGTGCTTTTTACCAGTGAACAAGGTGTCACATCCCAGAAGATATATCTACACAGTTATATTTCAGTGAAATACTGTATCTCACAAAAAAAGGGCAGTGCATAAAGAGCACTGGCAATGATAATTATATACCAAGAAAATTACAACCAAGAAGCATTAAATCATCTACTTTTTCTTGCTCTTTCCAAGAGTCAGTGTGTGATGACTGCTGGACATTTGTTGCTGCTGCTGCAGCTGCTGCTTTCTGCGGTTGAATTCTATGATTTCGTCATCTAGCTTCTTGCGAGATTCTTCCAACTTCTTCTTCTCCTCAGAATGGTCCTTCTTCAGTTTATCAAATTTAATATGAAGCTGTTGAAAAACAGATGCTCATCAGTTAAAAAGCATTCAAAATGTGAATGCAATTACCCACATTAGGCACCATGTAAGCGTGTGTTTACTACTCCGTGTATTCTGCAATAACATACAGCAGTCCCAATTATGCTACCTGAACAGCACTGAAGGACTATCAGATAACTGGAAACATGGGACTAATGAGAAGCATTGTAAGTGAGGTTTTGTTTTTCTGGGATACGATACTGCATCACTGGGTAACCAGTTCCTAATGTTTCAAGACAATCTAAATGCCACATGTTCAAGTGACTTGGCTACTTCAACCCTTGATGATGTGACCAATGAATCGACTCAAAACACTGGAAACTGATCACACAGTGACACCATGTCACATTACCAAAGAACAGAAAATTCAACTATGCCAGTGCAAAAACTAATAACCTGCAAGACTGTAAACTGTACATAATGCATATTTATATAATAAACTATTAAGAAAATACAGTAAACCTTCAAACAAAAATATCTTACAAACGAAACAGTATTTAACACAACATATGTTTGTAAATGACAGTTCAGTCTCTGAGGAGATGAGTAAGAGTATTTATTTCTGAGGTGCCCTCCCTCCTTCACAACTGTCTGAAAAGTGGTACCTGCAGTGTTCACCTGCCTCAGCCATTCAGCATAAGCAAGTGCAGTCCCAACAGCCTTTAATCAGCCACTATGACTCACTCCATCAAATTTCACTGCTCCTAATGATCACTGCTAGCATTAATCATAAGATCCATTATGTCACTGCCCGGTCACCCGTAGTCATTTGTCATTATTCATCTATTCTTCCATCATCAATATTCATTTTCACACAGTGGTACAAGTTGTAATTATGGAATAAGTTCTCCACAATTTTCTTCCAGTATTTCCTTTGACAGTTGTTCTAAAATTTTTTCTTCTTCTCCAAAGAGCCTTCACCATCGTCCCGCTGGTGACGGTTGCTTGATTTCCTCCCAAGTTTGTGTCACCCAACAAACACCTTTTATGTTCATTTCACATTTCCCCTCCCTCATCAATAACTTCTACAACATAAGTGACTGAAATAGTCTTTGTAAATATCGTGTTGTCACTGTTCAATGACAACTTGGTCCAAAAATTGACACTTTAGGTTTTTCTTCAGGACAAAGGGCATACCAACAGTGACAGCTTTTGTGATTTCAGGCCTCTGTGGCAGTATAAATGAGGTCGTCACTACACCGGGATATAGTGCAGTGTTGATTGGTGGTTAGTTACAGATATTTGGGGACAGCCTATCAGTACCATATTCAAAGGCGTCTTCAACTGCTTGCCGCTTGATGATGCACCCGACAGGCTGTCCCGAAACTTCAGTAACTAACCACCAATCAACACTGCACTACATCCCAGAAGAAGTGAAGACCACAACAACTCATTTCCTTTACAATGTTTTTATTTTAAAAAACCCTTCTACGTCAGTAAAACAATGATCCTCCTCAGTTTCTGAGTTGTTACACACATCTTTTTGTCTACTACACCAAACTGAACATGCTAATACATTTATATTTTGAAGGCAAAAGGTTCATTTGACTTTCCAACAAAGCAAGTTTTAGTTTATGTTTACCTCAGGCACTAGAGCAAACAACAATACTCTCCCATTCTTTGTTCCTTTTATGACCAGGAAGTGATTTTTCTTCATGGCAAGCAAGATTTGTTTTACCAAAGAAATGTAATATTAAAGCCAGTTCTGTCACAACTGAGGAGCTATTGAAGTAACAAACCTTCACTCTCTTATGACATTTAAAAAATAATTCTGAATCTGCTAATAATTTTTATCCATAGATACTGAGGTGCCTCAAACCAAAACACCTTCCTCCAGCCATCTATCCAACACACACTACCTGTAAGTCTGATTTTCCTTCATTAAACTCCTTGTCAAAAATCTGTAATTTTTGTGGAAGAAGAATTTCAGTTATTCGTTTGCCTTCATCCCTTTGTGACATAAACCCAACAGTGAGGTTTCACTTGACTTTTCATGTTCACATTTTTTCATCACCTTCCTCTGACACCTATACTTGAAGTATTGGCACAACACCACTTTCAATTTTGCTTCTTTTCCTCTTCCAGGCACCAAGAATACGATATCCAATGCCACATCCTTCTGACACTTTTCACTTTGTCTTCCCTGTTTCTAGTCTTTTATGGCTTCAAGTTTTGTTTCCAATAAACAAGCACATTCATTTTCTTCTCATTCTGCATGTTAATGATGAAATCACTACTTTATGATAAATTTGTAACTTGCATCATCACACTAAAGTACAACTGCACTCATGTAATAAAATCCAGTAACAAAATCACACTACAGCAACTAACGGTGAGCAATTACATACAATAAACAAAGAACGACACACATCTACATAATTAAAATGTGGACACATTCATGTCATGTGAGTGAAATTCATTCCACATCATGCTAAGCCAACCAATGATAAAATAGAATTATTGATATAAAATGAAGTTCAATAAATGCAATACAGCATTCTGGTGACATGACAAGTCAAATAACAGAGTGCAGGATACCCAGAGATGAATTAGCTCTATTAGCTTCTTGTTGCCTTTTATCTAGCCACCCACACATACCACTGCACTCTGAAATATAGTTTGACAGATATGGTTATTGTAAGCACTTACTGAAAACAAATGCTGAAACTGACTTCAATATAACTATATGAAAATCCTTACATTATTAAATACATCCACTCAGATACTGGATACATACAAAAAATATTACAAAAACTGTTGCTATTAATGAAATACTTGACTGTCTACCGGGGCTATTTCAGAAGACTCTTACATGGGGGTGCTAGCATGTAATAATTTGAGTAGTTAAGCCCCCTGTGGTATTGCTGTAGTGTACAGTATGAAGTAGGCAGGAAGTGTACTGGTTGTGCGCATTTATACAGTGAAGAAGAAAAGACACGAGGAAAGTAGTCAGTTACATGTGCTGTGTGGGAAAACATCACATGACAGTCCTACACTGTCAAAGAAACACTTAGGATCCAATGTTATTAATCCCAGCTAGGGACATACACCACACCATTATTCGTCACCATTCCACCCATATTTCCCACATTTTGATCAGCTTTTAAAGTTACTAGATGGCTGAATCTTTCACTGTTTGTAACATCTTCCCCTCCATCTTGAAATTGCTATCCACATTTTTCCCCATTTCCACTAAAATATTTTGAATCTGTGGACAAAGAATGTATCAGCCACTGACCACATACTGTAACACATCAATCAGTGATAAAAGAACTGCCACAGTGATCCAGCAACTATCCAGACATGAACAGACTGCTCCATAAAACATCAGTTCATGTGTACGTTTGCCCCCCATACCATACACAATACACGCTACACAAAGACCAAATCCATTAATGATTCACAAAAATCAATAGATGTTCATATGCCACCAAGAAATACACAGCAATTTATCCAACAATTGGAACTTAAACCATGCGCACACCACTGTAACTATCACATTCTAGTCCAAACGAACAGAGCTCAGATATCTCTACGATACCACATTTTTGTTACTGCAAATGTGTCGTACATTATAACTAAGAAAATATGCACTAAATGGTAATGGGGCACTGTCAAATGCAGAACACTGTATTAGCATTAAGAATTTTAACAACATACACAACATCTCGGTGTATTTTACATCCTAACAAGGCTGTGATATTACTACAATATAATGAATTTCATCACTACACATGTAACATATTTTAACAGGTTTTAAATATCGATGTTACTCCCTGAAGATGGTGGTTGCCCACCCACAACATGTAGGAAAAAATACTGTATAATTATATATGAAATAGAGATTACCAGTTACCATACCTCTTTCTCTGCTTCCTTTAGCTCTGCTTCCTTCTCCTTGACACGAACCACAAACATTTGTCTCATTTCATCCTCCTTCTGCTGAAGTTCCTGAAGATGGTTGCTTCGCTTTGCCTCAAATGTTTGCTGGAAGCTAACTGGCTTGTTTTCTGCATCCACATCACTAAACCCCATCTGACGACATACCAAAGTTCACACTCAACAAAAAGCTACACTTATCTCTGTGGCTAAGCACAATGCAGTGCAGGTGTAAACTGGGCATGGATGTAGAGCTCCACACATTCTGAACCTCAAAGACAAACAGAAGTCAGCTGTCACCTTCACACCAGAGCTGTTCTCCCAGTATCCATTTGACAGGAGGCTGGGTACGCTCTAGAACCAGTCTGGAATTCTGCAGAGCAAAATCCTTCTCCCACTAGCAATCATCTCACTTTACTGACCAAGCAATTAGATTTAGTAAAATAATTCAATCACTGTGAAACGACGACATACATCAAGATACAGCAATACTACTGGCTGAAACCAATTAACAGCTTCTCCCTCTCTTACAAGTCTGGCAGGAGTAAAATGGTAAAAGGCAAAGGTAAAGTTCACCCTAGAACAGGCCATGAAAGCCCAGAGGGGGAGTTACAGGTACAGCTCTACTCTTTCTTTAACCTTGGCACTAGATTGGGGTGGGTGGTCAACACCACGCACTGGCCGCTTTATCCCCGGGAAAGACTTGGAACCCATTGTACAGGAGGCTGAGTGGGCCTCAGAGCTGGTCTGGACAGGTGACAAAACTCACCCCCCACCAGAATTCAATCCCCAGACCATCCAGCCCATAGCGAGTCCCTATACTGACTACGCTATCCCGGCTTCCGGAGTGAACTGGACTACATGTAATTTCACCCTGAAGACGGATGCAGTAAATTCTTCCTAAATTGCAACAGGACAGTCTATACTCATGTGCAGCAGACCCCCAAAACAGGACCAATAATAAACATAAATCACTGCTCAAGCTTAAAATTAGTTAAATGGAAAGAAGTTATTTATTCACTCAAAACCCCAGTGTTACTATTTCATTAAACACACATTCCTGCGTTACCTGTTCCAAACGTTTCTTGCGATAGAGTTCATAATGTCGCATGTGTGTTTTTTCTCGCATGTCTTCCATGTTCGTTCTGATCAACATTTCACGCAGCTTCACAAAATCACAATGGGACTCATTCTCAACTGAAATACGAAATAATGCCACACATAAACTGCAATATTTCAATGCACTGCACTTCAAATTTATATACATGTAATATATTCTGAACTCAAGATTATTCCTGGTTCTATGTAACACACATACCAAAAAAGGACAGTGCGTTACAGAACATTACAAAACTTCAGGAATTCAGATTTCAAAGAAACAAGAAATCTCTCACCTGACATTCGCCACTGATTGCATTTTGCTTGCACAATCCAAAGACAATACTGAGAAAGCATTAATTGGGCTACACTGATTATCACATTTGTATATTTTAAAAATGTTGGAAACTCCAGAAATGAGTTTGGAAGAAAAATGCAGGAATTGAATAATAACAGTTAAAAATGATAATATTAACCAAGTATCCACAAATAAGTACTCTGCATGAGTAATATCAACCAAGGATGACTAGGTGTATACCCCTAACCGCACTGAATAATAAAAATTTAAACAAAGACTGGCAATGTACATACAATGTAACAATGAACCAAGTTCCTCCAACTATTGTTGTAGTGGGAAAGCAATAAGTACTACATGTTGTGTGTGTGTGTGTGTGTGTGTGTGTGTGTGTGTGTGCACGCATGTGCAGGTGTGTGTGCGCGCGCGCATGCGTGTGTGTGTATAGCCTTAGTTATCCAACATGCAATGCATATGCGTCCTATTGTCGTTTGTGACATGTCCAGGTCTATTATATTTTTCCACACTGTCTAACAAATAGCGCAATTAAAAAAAAAATATTCAACACAATGCGTGTTTTATCTCTACAGTTTTTGTCTGAAACATTTTTCATTCTAATAATAACAGAGTTAGATATGATCATATACACGTAGAAAGAAAACCAATCAGATGCTACTGAATGGTTTATTGCACTTATAATCTACTCAACATGTTTCTGGCACTTATATGCCCATCATCAGGAGCTTGAGACTATAGTTGTGTTATTGCCACATATGGTGTGTGATGCCTTGGTTGCTGGTGGTCGGCTGTTACAGGCAGAACAGCAGGCTATGCGTCCAGGATGAGTCACACAGTTTCCCTCACCCCGGACACATAGCCTGCTGCTCTGCTCCTAACAGCCGACCACCAGCAACCAAGGCATCACACACCATATGCGGCAATAACACAAGTATAGTCTCGAGCTCCTGACGATGGGCATATAAGTGCCCGAAACATGCTGAGCAGATTATAAGTGCAATAAAGCATTCAGTAGCATCTAGTTGGTTTTCTTCTCTACGCTTATACTATGATGCACGGACAAACATACATCCAATGATCATATACGTATATTGGTCTGCACATAAACTACTCAGACTTCAGTGAAACTTGTGTTTCATTGACAGATTTTTTAAAATAACCAAATATCAAATTTCATGAAACTCTGTCCAATGGGAGCTAAGTTGATCCACGTGGACAGACAGATAGATAGGCAGACATGATGAAGCTAATAACTGCAATCCACAATTTTGTGAACGTATATAAAACAAATGGTGATGTTCAATTATGACTACATTATAGGACAGCTAAGCAAAATTTACAATCTACAAGTAAACCTGTATTACAAGAAAATAAAGACAATAAACCACAAACTGTGCAATGAGAATTTACTAGGTCATTGTTAGGAGGACCATTCAATACAAAACATCAAACACAAAAGAGATCTACTGCAAAATGAGAATACAGATATGTGTCGCTTAACAAAGGGGATACGTTCTGAGAAACATATCGTTAGGTGATTTTGTCATTGTGCGAATGTGTACTTACATAAACCTAGATAGTACAGTATAGCCTACTACACACATAGGCTATATGGTATAGCCTACTGCTCCTAGGCTACAAACCTGCACAGCATTTTACTGTACTGAATACTGTAGGCAATTTTAACATAATGGTATTATGTTATACTATTATAATCTTATGGGACCACTGTCATATATACGGTCCGTCCTTGACCAAAACGTTGTTATGCGGCGCATACTTGTATGACGGGGTCAAGGGGAGTTGGCCGGGCCATTTCCGGAACCGCCGTGTTTCCGTAGGGCGACATAGGTAACCCTTTGGAGGGGCTTCAGCTATTCCCCAGGGATGATAGATGCATTATATAGCCTCTCAACACTCAAGACCGTCTGTGCATGGCGAAGAGCCATATCCTATAAGAGGTAACCCTGTTGCACAGAACACAGCGGATCTAAAGGAGTAAACCTTGAAAAAAAATCCCCAATCCTACGGTGTGAGTGCCGTGCCTATGGGATGAATGGCAGTGGGTGAGTCTGTCCCAAAGGCACCCCCTGGGATACCAGGCGACCTCCCAGGAGTAATTTCAGTCTTTCCAAGTATGGGGTTTCTACTTGGTGGACCACATATTTCCCCATTACTCGTGGGTCCAAAATAGAGCGCACAAACGAAAACTTAAAGGATATGGAGAGCTCCACATCTGGGGACTCTGATAAGGGTTCCTGTACAGACTGGGGCAACTGGGTGGGACCCAGTTGAGCAAGGAGTGGATGAGACTCCTCTGATTGGGGGGGAACGCCCGTCTCCCAGTAATTTAAGTTCGGAGAACCTGGACAGCCTGACAGAGAAGTCAGCACTCTCGGCCTCCGAGCCACTAGCAAGAATCGTTGTGGTGCTGCCAAAAAGCGGGCGAGGAGGGCTAGGCTCACGGAGACGCCTTCGGGGGACTCTGGCGGTGGCCAACCTCGGTCTGCTCCAGGCGGTCAGTCACAAATTTTGCAGAAGCCCGGTACATCCAGGGTCCAGCAGGGAGAATCTACGGACAGTAGAGGGCTCCCACCGGGCCCAAGCAAGCGACAGCAGTCGGCAGGGGCACTCCCAACGGGGGGGGCAGGCTAAGAGGCCCAAACAGGTTGGGCAGCTTAGTTACAACAGGGTCGCTCGGGAGGTCCTTTGGGTGGCGGTTGTCTGTGGGAACTATCCAGAGAGTCGAATCTCCAAAGAAAACTTTACAGCCGATCGGCCGGCTTGTGGATGAGCTCCCTGAAGAGGGGTTCACCCCCAAGCTGGTTGATTCCTATTGGGCTAAAAGGGCGGCTATTACGGTCTGCCACGACGAATTTTCCAAGGACTGGTTGGCTGCCAGGGTACCTACCCTCGTGGCCTGGGGGGGCTCCAGGCTCAAGTTAGTGGGCCTGGATGCTCTTCCCACCTACAGAAGGGTGGTGGCCTGGTTTCCGGGCCCTGCGGAGGACGTGGAGCGGTACCTGTTACAGCTTCACAGGCTGAACCAGGGTCTGGACACTGGGTACTGGAGAGTCTATGAGCGCAGGGAGGAGTCCAACAGGGTCCGCCTGGTGCTCAGTATTGATGCAGCCTCTGTCAGTGTGTTGGAGAGGTTGAGATGGAGGCCCTTCAGTGGTGTGGGGCAGGCCACATTCTCCCTTCTGGGCGCTAAGTCGGAGGGGAAGAAATAAAGGAAGAGGAGGAGGAAGAGGAGGAGGAGGAGGCCGAACATGTTATGGTGAGTACCATCTCTTTCATTCAGGCCAATCTGCAACACAGTATTGCTGCTTCTGGAATTCTTACCAGAACAGTAGGCGTTAAAGGACAGACATGGCACTGGTGCAGGAACTGTGGTATCGTGAGGACTGTATCAGGGGTATGAATATACCCTTTACTCTGCTAGAGGTAAGGAAAGACCTAGAGCCTGTATCCTTGCGAGGAACATGAATGCATGGGTGCTGCCAGGATTCCCTTGTAGGGACTTCGTAGCAATCCTAATAAAGTACAAGGGCAGTCCAAAAACAAACCGAACTTATTTAATTTAAATTTACTGCTGTACTTACAACTTAATCAGACTTGTCTCCTTCAAAGTACTCCCCTCTACTGTTGATACACCACTCCCAGCATTTTTTCCAGTTCTGGAACGCGTCCTGGAACGTGTTTTGCGGGACTGCGCAAAGGTCCTGTAGCAAATTTTCTTTTATCTCCTCTATCGTCTGAAATCGGCGACCTTTTAGGGTGGACTTCAACTTTGGGAACAGGAAAAAGTCCACAGGGGCCAAATCTGGAGAGTAGGAGGTCTGGGCCACGACAATCGTGTCTTGCTTCACCAAAAATTCACGGATAAGAAGCGACACGTGAGCAGGTGCATTGTCATGGTGTAGCATCCAGGTCTTGTTTGTCCATGCCTCAGGCCTCTTCCTTCGCTCAGCTTCCCTCAAACGCTTCATGACCTTCAAGTAAAACTCTTTATTGACTGTCTCACCACGTGGAACAAACTCATGATGAATAATACCCTTCCAATCAAAACAAACTATCAACATCACCTTCACATTTGAGCGACTCTGATGTGCTTTTTTTGGTCGTGGCGAGGATTTAACCACCCACTGCGATGACTGCACTTTTGTTTCAACATCGTAGCCATACAACCACGTTTCATCACCTGTTATGACATTTTTCAGAAAGTTTTCATCAGTATTCGAACGATCTAATAGCTCCTGACTGACTGAGATGCGGTTCTGTTTTTGTTCCTGTCAGGAGACACGGCACAAATTTTGTGGCAACACGATGCATCTTCAGTTTTTCAGTCAAAATCGTGTGGCATGAACTTTTGCAGATGCCTACTTCTTCGGAAACTTCACGGATAGTTAGACGACGATTTTCACGTATCACAGAAACCACTTTCTCAATGTGATCGTCGCCCGTTGACGAAGAAGGCCGTCCAGATTTGGGATCATCTTCGACGGACGTTCTG
>Ga0123355_10003027_pt1 | contig 23955 bp, 18 predicted proteins | sample TergutEmb28metaG_3_FD_89872 | JGI IMG/M metagenome (GOLD analysis project Ga0123355, IMG submission 89872) | Embiratermes neotenicus P1 segment gut microbial communities from Petit-Saut dam, French Guiana - Emb289 P1 | ecosystem: Host-associated > Arthropoda: Insects > Digestive system > Gut ... | reverse complement strand
ATGAGGGTCTAAGGGTGAGACTTCCAAAATCCAGACCATGCCATAACTGTCAGACGGGACAGAAAGAGAACAGGCACAGATCAGCTTTATGGTTATTGCCACTGAACTCTTGACCCAGAGGGAGATGCTGTATTTCTGTCAACTACAGTTGAAATACTAATTTTAATGGTAAACCCTTGTAACCCTGTCAGTGCTTAGGCTTGAAGGCTTGACTATGTAATAATTATATTCCGTTTTAAGTATTGGTTCCCAAGCCTGAGGGAACACTCTCAATCCAGACGCACAACTGACAAGTTCTGCTTGTACTCCGAGGAGTCAATTAATAAAATCTTTTTTTTCATCGCGCCAAACGTCTTGTACAACCATTTACCCCTAGCCATCACACCCAATTGCTCCCGTTCAGCAACGCTCCCAAGTGTCCTAGCAGGTGAAGACACATTAATTGTTAGTCGCCCCCCTGCGGATACAACAATATAATCATAATAAATATAATTACCTGGACAAAAACTCAATTCTGTATCTCTGGTGGGGAACCTTCACACTCTCCTTGGTGCTCTTCACATATTTCAGATGTTCCTGCCACTTTCCTGGGTTTCAGGGTATTGCACACTGCATATGAGACTTCATCTGAGACACAAAGTGGTGATAAGAGCTAAAATCAAATCCAAAAGAGTACAGAAGTCAGATAATATTACAAACTCCATCAAACAAAGAAGACAGACTGCTGTCTTCCTAATCATGCTGGTAGGTTGGTTAGTTGTAGCAGAGTGGCAAGACTGAGGAACTTGATACTGCAGACTTCAACATGCATACTGTACCAGCTCCTGAAGACAGAAAAGTATAAAGCATTAGAGAAATGATACGTTGCAGGAGAAAACCCAAGTGTGAAAGAAAATTTGTCCCAATAATCACTCTGTCCACCATAAATCCCACAGGTACTATCCTGGGCTACAACCTGGACCTCAGCAATGAGTTTTGCTATCATCAGGCAGCACAGAACAGCAAGTCTGTAATCATCCTCAGCTACCTTCATGAATACCAGCGGGCAAACTCACCAAGCAATTACTGACAAACATGATACCCACAAATTCAGTTAAAAGAAATATTTATTATATACTGGTACTGCTTTATCAACTTTCATTGCTGCATACAAGGTGCTACCCAAAATTTCCGAGAATTTGAATATACTGTGCAAACCATTAGTACTATGAACTTGTGCTGCTAGGTGCCTCTTGCTGTATCTTTCAACCGTTAGTCAGCCAACTTGCATCTTTATAAGTGCATGTGTTTCTGAGTTTTGGCTATTTTCTTTACACCATTTTCATGTGTGTCTGCTAATACTAAAATGGCAGATGTTAAGGAGCAAAGAATTTGCATTAAATTTTGCTTCAAGCTCAACAAAACTGCAGCAGAAACCAACCGAATTCTAAAGGAGGCCTCTGGTGAGCAAGCTTTAATCCAAGCAAAAACATTTGAGTGGTTTAAGCGTTTCAAGGATGGCCGGGATCTGTGGAAGATCGTAAATATTCTGGTTGACTGTCCACATGCACAACTCCGGAAATGACTGCGGAAGTGCATGAAGTTATCCTATAAGATAGAAGACAGACTATCCACGATGTCTGTAATAACGTTGGACTGTCATACGGGTCATGTCAACGCATTCTAGTGGATGAAATGAACATGAGACGAATTGCAGCAAAGTTTGTTCCTTGTCTCATGAACAATGACCAGAAAGACCATCAGGTTCAGGTGTGCACTGAACTGCAAAATGCAGTTAGACATGATCCTAACTTCCTGTCCAGGGTCATAACTGGTGATGAATCATGGCTGTACAATTATGACCCGGAAACAAAGCAGCAGTTTTCGCAATGGAAGATGCCATCCTCTCTGAAAAAAGTGTGCCAAGTTCACAGCAACATCAAGTCAATGCTGATCTTTTTTTTTACATTCGAGGAATTGTGCATAAGGAGTTTGTTCCACCTGGTCAGACTGTCAATGGGAATTTTTACTGCAAGGTTTTCGGACAACTGAGGGAAAACGTGAGGCGCAAACAACCTGAGATGTGGAAGAATGGAGACTGGTTGTTTTACCATGACAATGCGCCTGCACACACCATGCTCGTTGTGAGGGGATTCCTGACAAAAAATAACATGACCACTGTCCCCCACCCTGTCTACTCACCTGACCTGTCCCCCTGCAACTTCTGCTTGTTCCCTAAAATGAAACTCCGGTTGAAAGGGCGGCGTTCGGTATCCATTGAAGAGATCCAAGCAGAATTGCAACAGGTACAAAACATGCTAACGCCGGCAGACTTCAATGAGTGCTTCCAAAAAAGGCAAAATCACTGGGATTGTTGTATACAAGCCCAAGGTGACTACTTCAAAGGTGACAGTGGAAATCAGGACTTAAAGTAACTAATCATGTTATTACGAGCAAATTCTCAGAAATTTTGGGTAGCCCCTCGAACATCAAATCTCCACACAGTAACATTACCAGAAACTACCACAATTACAACAGCCAGGATACTTCCCCATATTCCTGTTCCATAAGAATAATTGTTGAATTGAGGCCAAGGAAACAAGTCACATAGATCAACCCCCTCCGTATTTTCACTGAATTCTCAAATTCCCCCTCCACATTTTCACTGAACTGTTAAATTCCCCCTTCACTGCATTTTCCTACATTACCCTCCAGTCATCTAGCTATGCTGGTCATAAGAACTGTTGGTAGATAACCTCTACTAGCAACAAATGCTTTGGAAATGCCAAAGGGGGACAAAGGGAATGAAAACAGTGGGCTAAAGGGAGAAGCCTAGAATACCATTATTCCCATCACACATGGGACTTATTTCCAGTGATAAGTGTGGACAAGAATCCCACTCCAGCCTCTATCATCCTTGAGAGAGAGGGATTTTGCTCACTGTGACAAACAGAATGCTCAGGATTGGGACACGCAAAAACATTAATGAACTTTGGATTCCATATAAAGTAGGGAATTACCTGACTAGCTGATGACCGGTTAGTTTCTCAAGGATTTTGTTCCACGCAGTAAGTAGTTAAGTGGCAAACAGGTTAATTCTATTCCTGTTGAGCATCAAGTCCCAGGTAAATCTTGTCTTATGTAATGCATAACTATTTCTGTTTAGTTGTGGCAGTGGAGTGAGATGAGGTCCCTTGGTACCATAACAACACAGATAAAAGAGTACCAAACATTAGTGTAAACCAAAGTCAACAGAGTAAAACTTGTCCCTCTCCACTTGGTTGACCAAAAATCCAACACAAACTACTCTGAGATTTTACCTGGCCCTCTGTGGTGAGAATTCTGTGGCTAAGAATTGTGCTGTGGCCAAGCCTGACTGCACTGCAACCTCAGTATTACTCCTACACAAGCACAATCCTCCTCTTTACCCCCCACAAGCATTACATGGCTCACCACATTTCCAGCAGCCATTCTGAAGTCACCTTCACACCCCCCAGGCTGTAACCTGCTCATGAGCTCTGAGAGTTTTCTTGCCTTGCGTATCTCATTTTGCTCTATTATGGTGCACAAATGTTCTGTCAGCAACTCCTTTCGCTCCAGCCTTTCAAAAAGGTGCAGTTTGGCATCCAGGAATTCCTTTTCTGCTTTCTTGTATCGTTTTCTGCAGAAAAGAAAAATGGAGCCTACTCTAAATATGTGATTATTTCCTATTCTGAGGGTTTCTTCAATGACAAACTAAGATTATGAGTACAGAAACTGGTATGAAAATAATATATTTAAACACATAATTTATGCACATTTTCTTCTGAATTTCCATCATCAAAAACTGAAATACTAGACTTACATAGGAATTTATGAAAGTGGTCAATCATGAACAATATTGGTATCTTCACCCCAACCATAATAATGCAACATTCTCTCTGAACTAATGGACAGACCTAATATCAGGGGCAATAACAAGAGCATAAGGAATAACACTTTCTCCCCCAGGCCAGACAATACACTGATCTAACTACATACACACACATGTAACACAATCAGTGCCAGAAATAAGGTTGTAAGACAACTGCATATAACAAATATTAAAAAATGTTTTAAAGTTTATGTGGGAACAACAAAGATAAATACAAATCATGTTCATGATGCATTCAGAACAACAACAAATTCTTAAAATTCTTGTCTTCACTTAATAAATTATTATACCATGTACTTTCCAAAATACAGCAACATAAATGAGGATAATGACACAACTAACACATAAAATTCTTGTTATTATTCACTTATAACTACTATTCCACCCACTTTCTAAAATAATAATGCTCAAAATATATAAAACCTGACACTAACAATTAGTCTCTACTAGTGACTGATGTACCTACTGTGCTTCCATAAATTCCTGGCTGGCAACTTCAATCTGGTTACGAAGAATAGACACATCATTGCTCAACAGCATATCTAGTTTCTGTAACTCATCATGGATCTGCTGCAACTTCCTAGCTTCTGCAGTTGTTTGCTTTTTTCTGCCAAAACCCAAGAAATACAGGCAAAGTTACATTAACAACTGTCAATTCTGAACACAGAGTATCAAAAAAGTTTCAAAAGTTACTCAGTACAAGACAATTTACTAATTCACTAGCTAGGCACAAGATTCATAACTTTGTGATTTAGTCATTAAACGATTAACCACTGAAGTTTTGTTTAACAGAAACCTCAAGCACTTCAGAGCAGAGCTTAATCTTTATGCAGACATTTGAAGTGGAGTACACAAACAACTGCTGATTCTATGGGGTGAACCGAGCACAATTTCAGACATCCTCATTGTACAGCATGCCAGGCTTCGAAACTTTGTGTTGTTGTAACAATTTTCACAGACACGAAGTGAACACAGCTCTATCTGGTGCTGGGATCTAAAATATGTGTCAATTTACATCCATGGATCAATTGATGCTTAAGCACTAGTGCACTACTAACTTTGTTGGTCAGATCATGAATTTCAGCGCCTGAATTATCATAAGATGGTATGAATTGAGTAGCAGTCTGTACATTAAATGAAAATGTGTTCAGACAATTATTTCAAACTGACCTGTCAGCTAGCACCTTTGATAGTAACTCCTTTTTCAGACGATTCTGTTCTTCCATAAACTTTTGCCTGGACTGAAATTCATCCAAGGAACAGGAACTGCCAGCATCTTCAGCACTGAGAACCTCATAACTTTTACCCTCTTTTATTTGCAAGCAGACTGTACCATGACTGGGACTGGTGTTTGATGAGGCGGAACTGCTGGAAACACCACAACTCGAGTCAGAGCCCATTTCAGTATTACCACTAGAGTCTCTATCTACCAGTGCCTGCAAGTAAATAATGTTTTCTCTCTTACTGCTCCTTGTTTTATGCTAATGCCTTAGATTTCATACAGCACATAAAAAGACAAGGTAAACCTTCAGATACCTCAGCAACATACCATAAAGATCTACAGCAGATGTTAAAGTACATTACTATATAATTTAACACAGTGCTACAGGTAAGTGGTTAGCCTCAGGCTGTGGAAACTTAATCTCAAACACAGCACTTCCTGGAACTCAAACTCTGGTCATCCAGCATATGCCATACAAATAATTCATAAAGCTTCCCCATTTCATCCATATAAATAAGTGAATATCAAGTTAGGGTATGATGTGAACTTATGGTATTATAAACATAAATAGCATGCAGAAGACATAAAACAAAATTACACTGCCATGGCCTGTGAGAAAGAACAAAAATATGCACAGGAAAAATGAGTAATTATGGGCATGCAAACTGAAAGATGTGGAAAGAGAAGCCAAAACATGGTGACTGCAAGGAATCCAAAAGAATGGGACTAGTGTAATTTACAGTTCTGCAATACAAGCACACGAAGCCTAAAAAGAAGAACAAATAAATCACATAGGTATACCTGAGGTTTACATAAAAATGCTTCTTTGGGAAAATTTTCAGTACTGCTGTCTGGTTCCACTGGTTCATGTGACTTCTGTAACATTCTTGATCTAGTCACATTTTTAGCCCCTGAGTGCTGAACAACATTCGCTTGGTGCTTTGCAACACGTACTGTTGGTGCAGCATGCGATGGACCTATAAGCGGTGTTAAATACACACAACACAGAACTGTTAACACTCAAAATGCATGATGTACGTATCATACAGCATCTGTGCGCAGCAACTATCAGCTGTGAAAAATTGGTGGAATTTTCTGTGATTTTTGGCTTTCCCAGAATCTACATGTTCCCCAGCAAACTACTAGAAAATCTAGTAACTCTATAAATTTCCTAGGCTTAGCTCTCTTAACTTCTTAAAAGTATTCATAATGTAAAACCATACGATAAATATCTGTTAATAATGAACATTCACATTTGTTCACAGTAGTTGATGGCCCAGTAATGGTGGTTTTATAATTTACAAAAGATTAAGACATTTGGCATATTTTAATACTGAAAAGTTCAAACATCAAACAAATCGTGACCAGACGAGGTACTGCTTCTAAACAAAAACCCATATAAAGAACAACAAAAGTCAAAATGCAGTACACTCAAGAGATCACCTGCAACAGTGTGGAACAAGATTCAACTGAAAACTTATTTCACATGGAGAAGATTTTGCAAGAGACCACACTGCATTCAGTCATCATAAAAGCTTCAACATGGCAATCACTGATATCAAATTTTATTATGTTACACACCAGTTCCAGTGGTTCAGTCATGATAAGAACATGCCACTACTGAGAACTACGAAGCAACACAAGACAGCTTACTCAAAGCTTCAGTATACAGTGACATCTTACCTTGTACTTTCAGCAACTTTTGTAATCAGCTTGCATGATAATTTGAAATCTGAATGCAGCTAAAGGTTGGGTGATTTTATGTTCTGAAAGATACTTGATGTGGGTGAAAGCTGAGTTCCATTGTATACAGCAGTCATGTCTTAACATTACACATCTGTGCAGTTTCATTCACAGTTATCACCAGAGGGTCCAAAAATTTCCCAGAAATATACAAGCCACCCCCAAATTTTGGGCGCCACATGGGTGACATTAAGCCAGTACGATACTGTGGACCCACAATCTGGAGTGACCTGTGATTCATGCTATTTGGCGCTTTCTGCTCGACAATTGGGAACTTGACGCATTTTTTTGTATGTAAAGGAAAAAATTGCAGTAATTTTGCTCAAACCATATGGCGTCAGCGAACAAAATTTAGTCGCCCCCATCTGTCAACTGCTAACTCCCTTTTCCTCCCACCAAATCATTTAACAAGACTACGAAACAATGCTCTACCCATTGAAAGGGCACTATCACTTCCCGATTGGGTGTGCACGTCTGTCGAATGACCCAAACTTCATTTCTACAATCTGATTCCCCAAAAAGTAGTGCATACTTCGTTTTCTGTCAAGTTACCAATTCTATAGTATACTTTTTCTAAAATTACGAACATTACCTTCTACGAGGCGTTCACATGCTCGGACTTTCTTTATGTCTTCCTCAGAGAAGCCTTCCCACTTAGCCATTTTGCCCTAGTACGAGAGATTCAAACAATTAAAATGGAAAACATTACATAAAAACATCAAACTACGCTCAGACGCGAAGCAGAGGTGTGTTTTTCACTCCAACAAACATGTCTAACACAAAATTCTAAACGAAAATTCACATCCCCCTCACTCCAAACAAAAGTCAACATAGCCCAACCATCGTGTGGCACTTCCGGACATAGGGCACGTGATCATTACGTCACAAATTTGAAGTGCCCGCGCAATTTTCGTCGGCTTTGGGTGGGTGGCTACATAGAAGAATAAATTCCCAGTGTTTCAGCGAATGTTATGGTTGCCACCTACGGTACGTATAAATCTTGGCCCTACCACGTTTGTCGAGGTAGGTGAAGGAAGCAGGTCTTCGTGGACTGCTTAACCCTCGACGATGGACTACGTTCCTCAGAAACGTCGGCAAATACTCACAGTGCCACACCCCAGACGACCTGAATATTCATAATTCATCAAATTTACATACACAGTACAGGCCTGCTGTTCAAACATGATGTTCACCAGGGGCGTAGCTACGGTGGAGCAAGTGGTGTGGCTGACCTGGGCAGAGGGGCCCAAGGGGTGGCAAAATGGACATATTAAATTTTTAAAAAAAATTCTGCATTCAACAAATTTCGAATTACTGAACCAAATAAAAGGAAATTCAATAAATAATTATTTTTCGAAATTAGTAATTTCTGTCATGGGCGGCCCTTTTTTATTGCTTTCCCCATGTATCAAAAAACCTACCTGTGCCACAGATGTAAACACAGGGCCAGCATAAAGTGAGTTCACATTTCTAAAGTACATTATCTCCAACAGTACCTGCCACTTTCCAAAGTGATGATGACAGAAAATTACAATACAAGATTACCAGCAGTCATTATGCAAACCATACTCAATATCTCTAACAGCTGTTTAGAGCCGGAATGCATAGCACTTTTCATATAAGGGCTATAGAACAGAATTACTGTTGTCTGTGGTGTACATTAAGATTCATCAGACTATCTTTAACAAGAAGCAAATTCACAGAAAATTTGGAACAAAAGACTCAACAGTAATCATTTTACAGTGGAAGGGCTAAAACATGTTTTTAAAGGTATTAATGTGAAAGTCACACCTAATTTGAACAATGAGTCTGCAGTGTGATTCTCAAGTGTTACATATAACATGAAATTATTACTGTAACCAGTCAAATAACTGAAGCAAGATTTTCTTCCATTAGGAGGTTCTATTGTTTTGACCTGTTAAACTTTGTTATGGATGAAGTCTTCTTCAGATGTGTAAGTGCCTTTGAACAAACAAGTACAAGCACAAATTAGTGCCTTGCACCACACACTGTGGTTCTTATTCTCAGGAAGGCACTCATAAACACGAATCTGCTTTGAACTTTGCTTGCAGTTCCACACTGCAATGGAGCTCAACATATTCTATGTATTATGTAGGTTCACCTTCTTCATATGATGCTTCAAAATGGCTAAAGAACATCCTTTTTTGAAGTTTACAAATCTCCTATGAAGTGCAAGGAATTTGAAATTGTTATAGCAATTATACGCTCTACTGGGATGAGACACCATAATCACACCGTTTGTGTAAATCTACATGACTCTCGAAGTCAAGGAATGTGAGAAAGCAGAGATATACAGTGTGCCTGAAGAGAATAAAAGAAATGCAGTTTGCTTGTGAAAGAATTAAATTTTATTTTTAAATACAGAGAATAGATTGTGTGTGTACAGTAAGGTAAAGAATATGTACATATTCATGTAAAGAGAAGTAGAAACAGACTCAGACTTTTTATGCATTATGCACTTTGGTGAGTTGATATGAAACAGTTAAAAGCCAATATACAACAACATGATGACAGTACATAAAGATATATGTAAAGCTTCTAAATTACATAAGTATGACTACTGGCTTGAATTATTGCAGACATTCTGCATAAGATAAACATTTGGAACATGACCTTTAACAATTCAAACAAGGACAGGCCAGATCATTTGCTACAGGGATTAAAGACTGGACTTCTGTTTAACAAGAAAGGGAAGGGTGAGGAAAACACTTATTTTGACCAAACTAAGGAAAGAATGGTGAAGAGAACAGTGGAATTAATTGTTTATGATGTTAAGGATTCTATGGAGCAGTTCTACAGAAGTTAAGAGTCACTCAGCTGGTCAGGGAAGTCCATGTCCTTTATGGAACTCACAAGTTCAGTACAGTGTTCCTAAGAGTTGGACAATCCTGAGCCACATGATCCCTTGTCCACTTTCTCATACCCTATCTTTGGTAAGATCCAGTTTAACATTAACTTCCCATGAGTATCTAGGTCTCTAAAGTGCTGTCTTCCTCTCAGGCTAACTGAAACACTGCAGCATTTCTTGTTCCTTCCTTGCATATGATCTGCCTTGCCAAATCACTCTAATAACATTTTCTGTAAAGTACAAATTACAAAGCCCAACATTATGCTGTTTCTTATGCCTTCCTCCCTGGTGTTAGCAGGCACAGCCCTCTCTACTTCGGACTCAACTAAAAACAGATATTATATTCCACCTTCCTGTTCTGTGACATGCTTAACGTTTTTTGTCTCTCACATTGCAACGGATATTTTCACACCATATAAAAAGACATAATATCAAATTTTTAGATACATTCTTATGTAGGATATATGATGGAAAAAAAAAAAAAAAAGATTTTTTATTGATTTTTGCCAACCATTTTGCAGATTTCAACTATTCTTAACTTCCATGTGACAGTTCATTACATTTTCAAAGTATTGATAGGGATCACTAACTTATGATTTTAATCAACATTCTGATAATGAGCTCCAAACATACTGAGACAAATGCCATTTAAGCTGACACCATTTGTAAGCAATCAATGCAACATGATCTGAGATGCGTACAATCAAATCCCTGAGGAAGATTGATTGGTCAAAGATATGCAAGTGCATATTTATGAACAATCAAACCGGCTGGCTTTTTATGCACAACTGGAAATTGTGTAGTATGTTAGGAGCAGATGATTTAGCTACCTCTGCCAGGAAATGAGGAAAAATTGGAGAAGGATATCTAAAAGCAAATGTGATAAGAGAAGAGGTACGGAGATCTAAAGCAGATAGTTTGATGTTTATGGCAGAGCAAAACGAAGAGAAACTGAAGAGAAATGGCTGGTATCAGGAACACACACTAAAGATTCTGATGGGGCTGACACTTTCTAGTCAAGTCATCTAATATTTTGTACCTTTTAATTTCACACAACCCATCCTGAACAGAGTGACAAAGGACTGTTATTAGCCTAGACGTGCTTGTGAAAATACTGCTCTGACCCTTATTAACCTTGAGCACTAGAGGAAGGTGATGAAGGTGAACAGTTAATGTAACCCCTGGCCAGTTTATATCTGGGAAAAGATCAAAACTTCACAGTGTATAGGAGGTAGGGTGATTCCCACAGCAAATCTAGATGTGACAAAGAGAAAAATCTTTGTCCCGTCTGGAAATCAAACCCCAAATTCCAGCTATCCAGCCTACACACTAGTCATTGTACTGATTGATTGAAGTGGCTCTCTAAATCCACTGTACCCTCACTGCACCAAATGGTCCACATCAACAATGATTGTCATGTACATTATTTCATCCAATAATAAAACAGCTGTCCTTCTAAACACACATGTCAGAATCACCTGTATACATAGCTCTTTACACTGTTGACAACCCAGTAAGAACTTAACACAGACAATGTTGGTGTCCATCCTTATTGGATGATACTGTAGTACCACATTACTAATGTACAACAATTCAGTATTTGGAGTAGTATCACAGAGAGGCAAGAAGTGCTGCTTGGAAGATTCATGTGTATTAAGAGACAACACAAAGCATATACTTCAAAAAAATTGAATGACAGAGCATGGTTTCTGTTGTCCCTTCAACAATACATTTCATATATTTACATCAACATCTATAAATGAGATAATTTATGGACATTTTTGTGTCCTCAAAACCATATACATGGTTATGAATTTGTAAAATGAACCAACAAATGCACAATTGATCAACAATTTATTATACTGCTCTTTATTACACTGTCCCCAAATGAATGCAGCCATTTGGTTTAACAAAATATGTAAGACTAAGCAACTGACACCAAAATGCTTCAGTATCAAAATCAATGGCAAAAGACAAAGCAAGAACACAAGAATAGCAGCAACCAGATATAGAATAAACCAAGATATCAAATTTTTGTATTGTAAAAAATAAAAACTAAATGAACTATTGTACAAATCCACTTAAAATGTGTGAACTATTGGAATGTTATGTGGCAGTATATACAAACAACTACTGATGCATAATTAGACAAAATAATGGACTCCATATACCACAATTTCAATAAAAAACTGGGCGCACTACAAAAACATGAAACTCACAATGACAATAACAAAAAAGCAACAAAACACACATTCCATACAAGATTGGTAAACTTGACATACATAAAATTTAATAACGATGAAATAAATACATTAAACTTAGGATTCGGGTATGCAATAGAGAAGAACCCAAAACAGTTCATTAACACATTAATAACAGAGATAGATAATGCTATTAAACACTTAGACATAACAATGTAGAACACGTTTAGGTACCTAACAATGAGAAAAATTAAACAAATTGCTGACACAGACACATGTAACATACTACATAAAAGACACCAATAAAATCTAAAAACAAAAACTCTTTTGGAACAGAACAACCTCATGACAGCAAAAGCTGATAAAGGCAGAACTATAGAGACACATTAAAACAAAAGATCGATACCTTCATACAAGAATATCAAATAATGCAAATAAGCAAAGATCCCACAAAATCATTTCGAAAACAAATTCAACAAACAATACACAACTGCAATGCAATAACAGATAAAAACCAACAAAAATACTTACTACAAATGAAACCCATGGTACCAAAACTTCATGCCAGACCAATAATCAATAACATACAAGCACAATCTTATAAGCTGGCCAAATATCTTAGTAAAAAAACTTAACCAACTAATAAAACTACCATACACATATGCCACCAGAAGTTAAATGGAGGTAGTGCAAGATCTAAGTAACATCCAAATCAATAATCAACACAAGATCACCACAAAACAAAACAGACTAGTGGAATATATAGAATACAATGCAAAATATGCAACAAGTCATATGTGGGCCAGACTGGTAGTCAACAGCAATAAGGTACCATGAACATATACGATATATAAGAACAGACATCCCTGTCTCAGCATACGCATTACACATCATCAATAACAGACATGAATACGGCAGTCTGGAACATACCATACAATTATTACAAGCATGCGGTGAAGGTAAAATGATGAATTGGTGGGAGTCTTTCTACATGCAGGTACTACAACAACAGAACTTATTGATCACGAAGCAGAAGACCAATGAACCCAACACTCTATACACCCTAGGCAACATAACAGAATAACATAACACTACTAGACACACACTCCGACTCAGTACATGCAGGGCCAACATAACAACAGCACCAACAGGCAGGTGAGTCCATCATTAAAATTAAAATTATATAACTATACTCGATATTTCCATGATATAACGTTTATAAACCCATTAATAGAGTCCCGCTCTATTATAGATTGTATATATGGCCACAACAGAGTACTTCCTAAGAATTCCACGACAAAATAATATTATTATAGCTAGAGCAATTTTAACATTTTTAATGAATTTAAGTATTGACAACAAAACATATGTAAAGTTTTAAAATGTATCACCAATACTGCATTCACCTACTTATGTAACTTAGCAGGCACTGACTACGAGCTCCCTGAAGATGACACAACAGTGTCGAAACATGTAGGGGCAGTGTAATAAACTGTTAATCAATTGTGCATTTGTTGGTTCATTAAACAAATAATAAAGATGCACAGCACAAATGTTAAAATAATGGTTATGAATTAATATTAATATTACCAGTTTTTTAAATGTGCACTTAAAATGCTTATGAATATGACAGTAGGTAGACAGTATGGATTTTTTTATATTTAATACAAACATTATGAAGTGCTGGATGAGCAATGATAGGATAGTGAACACACAAAGAGAGGAGTGATTATTGCCTGTTTTATGGAACTGATACAGTAGTCACCTAAAATGGTGGCCAAACTACCTGGGTTAAAACTATCTGCCTCCCAGATTCAAGTCAGCCAGCTTTCTCAGCCCCAGTAACACAAAAATCAAGAAAATTAAGTACTACTAGATGCAGATTTACAATAGATAAGAAAGAAGTGTACAGATATTCAAAACCAAATAGTGCATCCGAGAGAGACAAGACACTTTACTGATGAAAAATGTTTCATCATGCTGATGCAACATAGAAGTATCTCCAACTTTTCACTATTTAAGGACTTTACATACAATGTAGAATGTGTGACAGTCATACATGGGAGGATGAGCAGAAGTTGATTAATCTTCTTCAACCACCCATCAAGTTATGTAGAGCATCACATTGTTTAAATCACATGTGGATACAAATAAGTGAAAAGTTAGAAAGATGTAGAAAGGCAAGTAGTCACCCACTAAAAATAAAATAAAATACCAGTATGTGGTGTTATTGCTTTTATAGTGAAGTCTTTGTTCTCAGACCAATTGATGACATACTTGAACTGCCATAGATTTCTTAAGGCTGTTCATTATGGGCATGCATTACATTTGTTTATCTGAATGCATGAGCAATAAATGTAATAATAATAATAATACTTCCATCATATATTTAAGAGTAATTTTAATATTACTCTCCCATCTATGTCCAGGTCTTCAAAATGGTCTCCTTCCTGCCAATTTTCTAACCATAACATTATATGCACTTTCTTCTCTCCTATGCATAATGTATGTGCCCTGCTTTTCCCATCCTACTTCATTTGAACACTACTTGGCACAATGTATAAATTATGATGCTCCTAATCATGCACTTTTCTCCAGTCTCCTGTAGTTTCCTCCCCTTTAGCAGCCCCTGGTGACTTAATGCTTCTGGTAAGAAGCTGTCATTTTGTTTCAGATAAAAGAGCATTTAGTATGTTATTTAAAGACACTGCCAAATGCCAAGATTACACAGTACTGGATTCAGTTATAAGAGAAACACTGTTTAATGTAGACATGTTTCAATGTATTGAAATGGGTGATGTTCTAAAAATAGTGTGAAACTTGGAAAATGGGCCTACAAAATTTTGAAAGCCAAGGCCAGAATAACTCTTGATTGACCTACTGCAAACTTTGGTTGTCCATCAGAATCACCATGGAATGACAATATATGCACTGAGAAAAGTCTCAGCAATATTAATTCTATAGGCCAAGGCATTCAGAATTGTTGGTGCTCCAAATTGAAATGATGGGGAGTGCTAGACATCACACTAAGGATTGAATATGAGAAGACAAAGAGATCACTATAAATTGTGAAAATATAAAGTGGGAAAACTTACCAAAAGAAAGACTTTTTTTAATCTAATTTTGTATTACTAAATAATGAATGAGGCAATGTGCAGTCACTACAACAGTTAGTTCATTGCCATTCAGGACTGAAGTGTAATTCTACAACTTTTAACCCGTACTAGTGAAAAGAGGTCACTTGGAAGAAAATGGGGAGGTCAGACTGTGAGAGGATGAGAAGACAAGAGACTAGAGACATTGTGGCTACCACATTCCATTAAGGAAATGATAGAAGGGGGACATTATTTCTCATCAGTTATATACTTCATCCTACCATGTTCTGTGTGAAACTTACAAACATGATACTACTGAATCATAAAGTGATATCCTACAGTCAGATTTAACTGTTCAAATTCAGTGTCAAAATGGTGTTTATCAGTCTTTAGACATCACATGTGGAATGCCCAGTTGTCAAATAAGTATGGTCCCAGAGAAAAGTGAGTAACTGCTGTACCCATGATTTCATACTGTACATTTTAGACAGTGTGGTCAACAATCAATCTTGGGTCTTAAATTCAATGAAAATTACTTCCATCATAAATAAAGACATGGGAAATTGAGCGAACCATTCACAAGTAAGCAACATATTGTTTTACCAAACTATAAAACAAAAACTATCCACAAGATTGAGCCATCATATCATTAATCTGTTATATTTCATTTCCTCTCTTTTTGTGTGGTTTACTCTACACACACGTTTCTTTCCTTTAAATTTGTAGTATATCCATGTAGATATTTTCCAGCACATTAACGTGTACTTAGTTTAGGAACACTGTTTTCTGAGATACACACTCCACTCTACTCTTCTCAGACGCTGCACCAAGACTGACTTCATCAGTAAACAAAATGCACATTTCACGTCAAATACATTGTAAACAGTAGACACCAGATTCATATCTATGATATTGTTTCAATTACTACACATGCATCTAAAATAAGTCACAGAAATCTCAAGCTAAGCATTAGAAATATGGTACACAACCCTTCCTTCCCAGACACATAAAATAATGCAATAATTTCTTCTCATTTATGTTTCCAGCAATGAAACACACTATGAATTCTTGACCTGGTCTTCAGATCTATATCCATAATGCAACTGCACAGCACAAATTACATCATGAAAGAAACTACAAACAAATACAATCTGCATAGGTATACAAAATACCAGCAGCTCCTTACTATGTCATTTCAAGAATCTGTGATTATTGCATCTTCTTTAAGAAATATACACACACACACTTTTAACCCATACACATAAAAGAAAGATGTGCCAAGGATAGTTGCATAAAGCTTCTTATTTTGACTTCAATCATCACCGTAGTTCTTCATATAGAAACCACAGATTTCTGGAAATAGGTTTTATTTACATCTTGAGATGGAGATGTGAAGAATCACCACACTCTGGGTAGAGCTACTCTCACACCCTGGACTGCTGGTTAAAAATATGTATGAAATCATATCACATTCATATTGAATAAGAGATAACATATATCACCACACATTTCCAAACTGTACGGAATGGAGGTTAAGCCTTTAACAGAAGCAGCTGAGGCCTACAAATTCGTAAAACATTCATGTGTTCAGTTATTCCTCTTTGGTATTTTGATGAGCCACCAGTGTTATATACAATATGCACGTTTTAATTTCTCCAAACATTAGGACAGAAAAGATGTATAAATCTGATATCCGATGCCAGTTACAGGATCAATTACCAAGTCCCCTTACGTTCAAAAAGTTTTAAGAAAGAAATATAGTGATTGGTGTTTACAATGAAAGAACGTTCTGTTCTGCGCAATGTATATTATAATGACATATCTACAGCATTCTAAAATACTAAGTATGTAATGTCTATTGCTTTCATTCTTCTGTACATATCACTGCATCTTGTATCACAACAAATGACAATATAAAATTTATTGTATTGAATATCACCACAAAGAGTGGATGAAGCACATTCCATTAATATGAATTCTGCAATCACTATCAAAGCTCCTTCACAACCTCATGTTATTACAGACAGATAAGGTCCATACGCATCAGAATAAAACCACAAATCCTACTTCAAACTAGAAGATTTGGAATCACTTTTGTTTGTGTTATCCTCTAGACAATAATCTTAAAATTGCTTCCTCTCAGGACAGCTAAAGCCATAAAAATCTCCCTGTTGTATATGCCACATATTATGTGAGATCTGAAGCCATCATGAAGTACAAATGCACATAATCTTCCTGGGGAGTTCAGTTGCATCATTGTTGAGCTAACTGTGTATGAGATCCATTGTCAGAAAAGTGAGAAAAACTAATCAGTTAAGTCTTATTAAGGTAAGGAAATAAAAAGACATTTGTGTATCACGATGATTGAGGTTCATAATTTATACAAAAATCCATGTGTGGAACTGCTGCTTTCTGTTAATTTTTACAGCACAGCAAGTGGAAAGAAACTTTCCAGGGGATTACATTTTTATTCATATGTGTGGTCATAAAACTGACATTCAAATGTACTAATGTTACTGAAGTCGATATTCAAGAAAATATTTTACACAACAAATGCAAGAGACAACCCTTAACTAAATTTCAGTCTATTTGCCTCTGCAAATTTGTTCAGTTTATACAGGCTATATAAACCCACATACTCTCGTCCCAACTTGCCGAACATTTCTATTCTATTAAGTAATTAAAGCTCTCTTACAACTACTCTAATGTCACATCACTGAAGCTTATGGAATTCCAGAGTTTTCATATGAAACACATATTAATTATGTGTCCTTACCATTAAATACAGGCGGCAGTATATTAGGCCAGAATATGTTCACTTTGGTCATCAGAATGATAAGGCCACTTATGTGGTGGCTGCTGGAACATGGATAAGTACTATCATTAAGACAAGACTTATTTTACAAATCAGCATGTGGTTTCTGATGTATGTACACCACTTGCTGTGTCAGTCCCTAATCCTGCTGCCTGTTCAGGTCTGGAATCAGCATGAAGAACCTGAAAATGCTGGGAATCTGTGTCAGTGCAGAAGACAGCTGGTGGACCATGTGTGCATGGTGTGGAGACTTCAATGGCACTGCTGCGGCGAAGAGAACGACTGCGGAACTCAGGCATCTCAGTGGTCACTTTGAGGAAAAAGGCACTACAGTCTGCAGCCTCCTCTTCATCATGCTGGTCCACATGTTGATGTATCAAAGTCTCCATAAGATGATAGTCATTCTCTTCAGCATCTCGCAAATGTTCCTTCTCCAGGAAAAGAGCCATCTCAGGGTTAGACATCTCTGATGCGTGGCGAATTCGGGGTGGTCTGTTCTCACCAGGTCGTGGTGGTGACAATAATCTGGGAGTGTGTGGAGGACTAAGAAGGCCACACATTGTTTCTAGCTCATCTGTGATGCTTGTATATTCTGAATGCATAGTCAGCAATACTGCACGGTTTGACTTGGTAGTGGGGGGTATCACAGTTATTCGGGGTTCTGCCCATGTCACACTACGTTCCACCACAGATGCTCGTGGGAACTCATTTTCTTCCTGGGAATTGGGTCCAATAGCATTCTCTGGTTCAGAATATGTTTTGCTGACCTGTCGTCGTGTCAATGCAGGGGGACGTTGCTTTATACTACCCCTTTCGGAATCATCACCTGTGTCAAGGCTGTGTTTTCTGTTACTATTGGTACAGGAGTCTCTTCTATCTGGTCGGTAATCTGAAGAGCTTCTTCTGAAAAACTCACATGATAATCTGTTGCCTTGATTGTCTCCAATATCTGCAATACCTTCTCCGTTGCTTCCTGAATGGCTGTCTGCTGGTTCTGAGAGAGAATTCCGTGACATACTCATCTGTTTGGTAAGCTGGCGTGGTACCCTCTTCCTGATGGGCTGTGACAGGTCTGAAATTTCACCTTCTTCCTCTTCTTCCTCTGGTCCTTCTTCCTCAAACGTGGGGGGACATTTATCTATGGACCGTGTATCATCATCTAGCCGCAGCTGGAAACCATCACCAAACAGGAATGAATCAGGTCTCACTTCAGTAAGAGAGCGTGTGGGCCTTCTTCGGTCCCTGCTGAACAGAGGCAGAAGCTGAATCTTTTCTGGATGATCAGATGTTTCTGAAAAAGCCTTGTTGTCATCAGATCTGTCACTAGACAGTCGCTTTCTCTCACCACCTAATCTGGGGTCTGGTATCTCTGACAATGACAAAGGATCTCGAACGTGAGTTGCCATAAACCGATGGATAACTGCCAGGTGAGATAGTGTTTGGTCAGTGAGTTCTTCTAGTTTTCTGATGCGAAACTCAACACCTTGAATAGCTGAGGTCTGATTGTTTTCTTTCTGATTAATGTCTTCTACCTTCTGATACATGTTTTCTACCCTGTCAGCTGTGTTCCTGATGCGCTCATCACTTGACATGTTTAGCTTTGTTTCTTGCTCTCGGAAGTAACCCTCCACACACTCTTCTTCAAAATCATACAGACGTTCCAAGTCATCATGATCCAAAAATAGCTTCAAAGCATTGTCATACACATCTTGGACACCACGCACTTTACGTTGGCAATATTTGAGCAACAGGAATGCATGGCATAGCACAATTAGTGGCGGAGGAAATACAGGTTTCTCTTCATATTCCATGACAACTGTAAAACGCTGGAACATCCAAACTTGATGTGACACAGCATTCACTTCATTAAAGATGTTATTAAAAACTGCAATGAGCAAATTGATGAGAAGAATATTGGCCACAAGAAGGTACATGGCCATTACTGCAGGTGTAATCCACTGACCCATCTGACACTTTTCCAAACCAGGGTCATCACCACATGGAGGGTCAATAGTATCTGCAAAAACTTCACCATACAACATGAAATATGGCTGAAAGAAGATTTCACGAACCAGAAACCAGCTTGGCTCTTTGTCAGGGTAGAGGATTGATTGGCGACATACCCCAAAACTCAACAACACCACAAGTAGGAGAACAACAAAGTAAATCATGTTCTTGACCATCTTGCCCATCATTGTGACTAGTGGCCCAAGATATTTGTTCACACCCAGGATGTTCAGTATACGAAGGTACCAGTATATAATATCAACACAGAAAATAAGGCGACCAACTTGCATTGAGGAGAGGCGGAGACGCAGGCACAGCCCTATGAGGAAGAATATAATAGCAGCAGCATCACAAGGGTTCCACATGTTCCACGTCCACACTGAAAGCTTGTGGCTGCAACAAAAGAAAGGATGATCAATACATGCAAAGGGTATCATACTTCATAGTATAAAGTCCAAGGAAACAGTGTCATACCTGATGGCGACTGGCTCTGAGGATACTATCTCTCTTACTTTCTCACAAGCCAATGTGCATATATAAGCAATAGTGTACAGTTCCTGCCATGAAGGTTTTGGATCCGTCTTCACCAGAACCACATATGTGAAAGATATCAAGAAGACGATGTATGCAATCTGAAATGCAATCAACAATAGTAAGGTTCAGTAGTTCAATTACATATTATAACTGAATATTATCAGATGTTTCAACAACTAGAATATGAATAATTTTGGTAACTTCACCTTTGAATCATACAATGTTTGTCAAATCGATAAACCAGTAACTACAAACAATATGCACTTGATGGGTATAAAAGCTGCTACAAATGTCTAATCAGTTTATGGTTTAAGCAAAATTATACAGATCACGTCAATGAAGCAGAAATTGTTCAGCAAAATATCAGTCACTTACAGAGTGTGCCCAAAACTTTGTTATTGGCGCAGTGTAGAACTCATATAGTTTCTTCCTGAGTCTCAAAGGACGATTGTTTTTCACATCAAAATAATCCAAAGGCAAATGAAAATGTTGGTTCATATCATCACCTTCAATTACAACTTTCCCATTTTCCTGAATAATAGTATTCTTCATACCCTGAGAAATTAAAGCCTGCAACAGAAGGAAAACAGTCAGGGTATCTCACAGAAAAATTACTTTCAGATCTAGAACCCTTCACTTCATATAAACTGGTTTTGAAACTGAGATTTTATTATAAAGCAGCATGGTACACATTTAGTGTTGGCTCACAAGCACATGCCAGTCTCCAAGCAGAGGTCAATGAAGCCCCACAGTGGTTGGATGATTTCTAGTATCAACAGATATGACCAGTGTTGACCACTCTGCCTCTGCTCCCCTAGGAAAGGTTGCAGAATCCATTCCTGGGGTGGATACACCCACAGGGTAGATTCTGTTACTCATTAGAATGGTGGTTAGCAGACAACGCTTAAACCTTGGGGAGGGGATCTTTGGTAAAGGTGAAACTTTCGGTATGTTGGCACAAAAACGAGCACAAAATTCTGGCCACAGATCAAACTCAGAATCCACTAAATGACAAGCCAGCATCTTAACCTTTAACCAGCAGGTCTTGCAAGTCCCCTGATGCTACACAATAGTGAGTACAAACACAAGGTACACATTAAGCATGACAGTTTCAGCTGGCAACTTTTCCTACTGCACTGAGAATGTTTCTACTCCTCAACAATGAAGAATGTAAGACTGTGAAAACAAATTTCTGGATTCTTTTATTCTAATCTGTCTTAACTAATATCACAACAGCCCTAATATTAAATGACAAGAAATTTTCAATTCAGTTTTGAAAGACACCACAGTCAGAATTCCTGTATCAACACATTAAAACATCATTCCATCATCAATAATTATACTTTTCCTCCATGTGTGCCTGAAGTCCTCTGTGTGCGAGTCACTAATTCAGTGACTATGTGTACATAACACTTACAAACAAGTGTAAAGTGCTGTCATACACTAATACCGCCATATAAAAATGCTATGTATTAGCAAAAATCTGAACAGTATACTACATCAGGTCTCCGTAGGAAAACATGAAACAACTTATACTGGACAGACAGGACAAAATGTAATAGCTACTGATACAGAATCTGGTTCAAATATTACACATCAAAATTCATCTGCCTTGGATATGAAAACAATGGCAACATAAGGAATACTTAGCAAATCCCACTGAAGGTTGTCACTGTTAGACATTTTATAGCAAACATACGAGTTTGAAAACATAGAAGAACTGATCAGTCAATAAAACACATCTCAAGGATTATTCTGTCCATTGTCCAGTATTATGAACAGGACACAGGGACTGGAATTAGCTTTTTGTAAAAAAATAAAAACAGATCCAATTTTAGAAATTTGTTGTTTGTAATAGCAGACAATGGACAAAATCCAGAAACCCAGTAACCTTGAACATAGCAGATCATTAAGATTGTCTTTTGGAACATAACACTGTTTGCCAACACTCCAGAGGAACCTGCTGCCCCCAGGGTTCCTTTTAAAAAATGCCAATAGACCAAGCTACAAAGTATCATATCCCAGAAGGCAGTAATCTTCCCAACCACTACCATAAAACCCTCAAATCTTGCACAATATACCAATGTTGCAATTCTTTAAAATAAGTTAACAAGACACCTCACTGTGTTGAGGAAAGTCTTACCGAAGGTATATGCAGTTTATTGTGCTGCCTTGTATTCACACTATGAACAGAAGTGTTAGTTTGATAAATATTAAGATTTTTCACCGCAAATAACATCAAGGCATAAATATATAAACAAGGAACTGTAAGTATATCAAATTTTTTGACACCTTCTCTACAAGAACTCCTTGAACCCAGTCTCAGCATAATTCAAAACTGTCTCTTTTTAATCATGAAAACATTTCTCATTGATGAAGATGAACCTCAGAAAATTATACCACAACTGATTTGTGAATAGAAATGTTCAAAATAAACCATTCGTAACATTTTTACATTTACAATGGGTAATAATTTTCTCAACATATAGCAAAATGAACTCAATTTTTTAAATAAATTATATCTATGCATTTTCCAAGTTAGATGGCAGTCCAGATGCATGCCTAAGAATTTTGATGTTTTAAAAGATTGTAAGAGCTCGATTGTCGTATGTAGTGAGTAATGGGTAAGTCAGAAGTTTAGAAGAAGCAAATTTTACAATATGTGTCTTATTTAAGTTGCATGCCAACTGCTTATTTTTAAACCATTTAAAAATACAACGTAGTACTGAATTTAATTTAGAATTTAGTTCATTAAGAACTTTTAGAAACAAGAATATTAGTATCATCTGCACAAAGAATGGTATGAGAGACTTTGTTTATGATGCAAGGAAAATCATACACATTGAACAGTAATGGGCACAAAACAGATCCCTGAGGAACATCATGTCTAACTATTTCCCAGTCCGATAGAAGATTAGGTGAGTTGACAAACTGCAATACAACTCTATTACGCAATAAGATGTTAACCAATTTAATACAGAGCCTTTTACTCCACAATATTCCAACTTTAAAATCAAGAGTTCATGACCAACACAAGCAAAAGCCCTTGTTAGATTATCCTGGGCCAACCCAATCCAGTCCATATACCCACATCCCACCTCCTGGAGATCCATCCTAATATTATCCACCCATCTACGCCTAGGTCTCCCCAGTGGTATCCGTCCCTCCGGTTTCCCCACCAAGAACCTACACACCCCCCTCTCCTCACCCATACGCGTCACATGCCCAGCCCATCTCATTCTTCTCGATTTTATCACCCGTACAATATTGGGTGAGGAGTACAAATCATTTAACTCCTCATTATGCAATCTCCTCCATTCCCCCCTTACCTCGTCCCTCCTAGGTCCAAATATTCTCATCAACACCATTTTCTCAAACACCCTCAACTTCCTTTCCTCCCGCATTGTCAACAACGAAGTTTCACACCCATACAGAACAACAGGCAAAAGTATAGTTCTATATATATTGATCTTTAAATTTTTGGGTAGCAACCTGGAAGACAAAAGATTCTGCACCGAATGATAGCAAGCATTTCCTGACTTCAATCTGCTCTTAATTTCTTCCGCAATAGAATTTT